>JACCDX010152698.1_pt1 | contig 10452 bp, 10 predicted proteins | sample 7449681 | NCBI WGS metagenome assembly JACCDX01 (sample SAMN15323450, study PRJNA562643) | freshwater metagenome | isolation source: river surface water | place: USA:Blue River Watershed | collected 2017-08-18
CTTCTTGCAATTTAAGAGATGGAGGGGCATTGCTACAAGATTCACTAAAAATCTAAAATCTTTCCATTCTGCTGTTGTCATTAGGGCTATTGTTATGTGGCTTAATATCTTATGACGACACTATCTAGCTGATACTTGAAAATTTTTTTGAATCACTGCCCAGTCGTGTCATGCCTGTTTATTAAACCGCAATTGGGGCCTTTATGGTTGGGTGGGCATGGTAATTGGCAAAAATTATGTCATTATGGGTAAATTTGTCAATGTCGTTTATGGCATTATTCAATTGCAATTGGCACAGGGGCATATATTCACGGCTTAATTGCAATTGGGCCTGTTGGTGGTGGTTTTCGTATAAATGCACATCGCCAAAGGTCATTATTAATTCGCCCACCCCCAATTGGCAAACCTTTGCAATTAAATGGGTTAATAATGAATATGACGCAATATTAAATGGCACGCCCAAAAATATATCGGCACTGCGTTGGTATAATTGGCACGATAATTGGTTATTGGCCACAAAAAACTGCATAAAGGCATGACATGGGGGCAAGGCCATAGCATCAATTTCGCCCACATTCCATGCCGAAACAATTAACCGGCGCGAATGGGGGTTGGTTTTTATATTATGAATCAATTGGGCAATTTGGTCAATATGTTCGCCATTATAACCACGCCAAGCCCGCCATTGCACCCCATATACCGGCCCCAATTGGCCATTTTCATCGGCCCATTCGTCCCATATTGTAATTTTATGGTCGCGCAAATATTGAATATGCGGTTCGCCCCGCAAAAACCATAATAATTCATGCACTATTGATGGTATATGCAATTTTTTGGTTGTCATTAGGGGAAAACCATCATTCAAATTATAACGCAATTGCCGGCCAAACAGGGCGCGGGTGCCGGTGCCGGTGCGGTCATCACGCATGGTGCCATGTTGGACTATTTCTGACAATAATTGACAATAATTTTGCATGATGCATTGAATATTATGATTCAAACCGCGTTTCAATATATTTTTTAATTATATACTGGTATAATTTACGAACCCAAACAGCAAAATCACCCCGTCATTGTCTTTGTTATTTAATTGAAAACTAGGCATTCGCATTTGAAAACCTTATAAACTCACCCCGCCATTGGTTTTGAAACCATAAATGCGGATTCGCCATTGCGTGTGTCGGTGATTAATACGCCATTTTGCGTTAGTTTTTGGCGTATTTCATCGGCCAATGCGTAATTTTTATCGGCCTTGGCCTGTGTGCGTTGGTTCAACAATTCTTGAATTGTTTGTTTATATTGGTCATAAAATGGGTTTAAATCCAACCCCAAAATGGAACATGCCCCGCGCAATTGCCAATATTGTTCAGGGGTTTTATTGGCGTTTAATGCCTGCCATAATGTATTTATAACCATTAAGGATTCATGGGTGTTTAGGTCATTTTCTAACGTTTGGGCCACGGCATGTTTGCCGGTTAAAATATGCTCATCGCGCCCGGCAAAGCCGGCAAATTGTTCGCCCAATTGGTGCAATGCCAAATTCAGGCGGTTGACAATATCGTATATTTCGGGCAGGCGGGCCCGTTGAAAATCAAGCGGACTGCGGTAATGGGTGGAAAGCAAAAAATAACGTATAACTTGCCCACCCCATTCGTCCGTCAATTCCTTAACCGTGCAAAAATTGCCGAGCGATTTTGACATTTTTTCGCCATCAACCATAACAAAACCATTGTGCAACCAAATATCGGCAAATTGGCAATGGTCAAATGCGCAACATGACTGGGCCAATTCGTTTTGGTGGTGCGGGAATATTAAATCCATACCCCCGCCATGAATGGCAAAATTGGCCCCCAAATATTGGTGGGCCATGGCCGAACATTCCAAATGCCACCCCGGCCGGCCATAGCCAAATGGCGAATCCCACCCAACTGATTCCCCAAATTCGGCCGGTTTCCATAAAACAAAATCGGTGGGGTTTTTCTTGTATGGGGCCACCTCCACCCGTGCGCCATGTATCAAATCCTCCATACTGCGGTTGGCAAATTTGCCATACTCGCCCCATGAAGCGGTATCAAACAACACATGCCCCTGTTCGCTATATGCGTGGCCATTATTCAATAATTGTTGAATTAAATCAATCATTTGCGGTATATGTTCGGTGGCCTTGGGTTCCACATCAGGGGGCAGGCAATGCAATTTGTGGCATTGAATATGGTAAAGTTTGGTGGTTTTTTGGGTTAGTTCCTGTATGGTAATACCCAATTCGCGGGCGCGGTTGTTAATTTTGTCGTCAACATCGGTAATATTGCGCACAAATTTTACCGGCCCCATTGCCCCCAAATGCGATTGAAATTGCAAATAGCGGTATAAAACATCAAAAACCACCAATGGGCGGGCATTACCAATATGAATTTCGTCATATACGGTGGGGCCACATACATACATGCCCACTTCGCCCGTTTGCCCCACCTGTAATGCGCGTATTTCGCGGGTTTTTGTGTCATGCAGGCGCATTTATTGCAATGCCCCAATTGCCCCGGCTATACGGCGCATTGATTCGTGCAATAGTTCCTCGCTGGTGGCGTAAGAAATGCGGAAAAATGGTGAAAGCCCAAATGCTTCGCCATGCACCACCGCCACATTGGCCGTGGTTAAAAAATAATTCACCAAATCCTCGTCATTTTTAATAACCTGTCCATCGGCCCGTTTACCCATTAAACCGGCAACCGATGGGTAAACATAAAATGCCCCAACCGGTTTATTCACGCTAACCCCGGGCATGGCATTTAATGCATCAAAACAAATATCGCGCCGGGCGGCAAAACGGGCATTATGTTTGGCAATAAAGCTATGGTCGCCATTCAACGCCGCCACACCGGCCCATTGGGAAATGGTTGATGTATGGGTGCATGATTGCGATTGCACCATATTCATGGCCGAAATGAGTTTTTTATGCCCGGCCCCGTAACCCACCCGCCAACCGGTCATGCAATAGGCCTTGGAAAGCCCATTTAGCGTCAGGGTGCGGTCAAATAATTGGGGGTTGGCACTGGCAAATGCGGTAAATTTGAAATCGTCATAGACCAAAAATTCGTATATTTCGTCTGATAATATATGCACATTGGGGAATTCCTCTAACACCTTGCCCATCGCCTGCAAATCCTCCTTGGTGTATCCACCACCGGTGGGGTTTGATGGATTGCACAAAACCAACCATTTGGTTTTGGGGGTAATGGCGGCGCGCAATTGGCCGGCCGTAATTTTAAATTGGTTATTTGGGTCGCCATTAATTATAACCGGCACCCCCTGAAATAACGACACAATATCGGAATAGGACACCCAATATGGGGCGGGTATAACCACTTCATCACCGGCATTAATGGTGGCCAAAAATGCGTTAAATATAATTTGTTTGCCCCCCACACCCACGTGTATTTGTTCGGGCGTGTAAGTTAAGCCATTATCGCGCTGTAATTTTTCGCACACGGCCTCCCTAAATTCGGGAAGGCCGGCCGATGCCGTATAACGGGTTTTGCCGTCCTTCATTGCCTTGTATGCGGCTTCTATTATATGGTCAGGGGTGTTAAAATCGGGTTCCCCCGCGCCCAAAGTTATAATATCCTTGCCGGTGCGTTTTAATTCCAATGCCTTGGTGGTAACCGCAATGGTTGGCGAAGGTTTAATGTAAGAAAGACGTTGTGCAAGCATGATATATCCTTTTTTTCCCTGTTGTTTTACTATATTATTTGCAATTATATTGCAATATTTATGTTTGATTAGAAGGCCATTAATTAAGAAAATGCCACCATATTGCTGTTTGAACTGATTTAATGCTAATATTTTCCTACGCAATAAGTAAATCCATTTTTTTTAATTTTCTTAAATTAATTCTATTTTTATAATCTTAGCTTACATGATTATATAAAAAGTTATGAAATAATTTAACAAAAAAACTTCCATTACAGGTAATTTTAAAACTTTTGGTTTCCTTTAATAAAGGTTCAATATTAAGTTTTCCATTCCCATATAAACCGATACGTATTAATTGAACAAAATTACTTTTTTCGTGTTTAATCAACACTCTAAAATCATCACAATTTCGCGCAATTTCTGTAATTTCTTTGGCATCGCTTTTTGAACAATTTAAATGTTTAAAGGATAATTCGTTTTTATTAATTTTAATGTCTTGCCTATAAAGCATAAGTTTTAAAAAATTCTTAACTTCTTTTTCAAAATATTCTAAATCTAATTTATACTCATCATAATTTTCGTTAGCATTATTACCCAGTTTAATCAAAAAACGTAAAGGTTCGTTTCTCTCATCAAATAAATCGGTTATTTGTTTGCATTTATTCATAAAGTTTTTGGATTCACGATGCATACATTTTTACCTTAACGTAAGTCATTCAAGCCAATAACATTATCAACCATACCAACAACATTATTTATGTTATGCCAATCACCAATTTCCTTACTGCCAGTATCTTCATTTTTATAGAAACCTTGCAATTCAATACTGCCGTTATAATCTCTTAAACGATGAAATACCCTTAACTTAAGCTGGAATTCCCCACTATTCATTTGATGTTTTATAACCAATAAATCGCCTTCGGAAAAATAAAATTTATTTCCCTCAGCGGTTTTGCAATAAACTGCTGGGTTTTTATAATATTTAACATTCTTTGTCACTTCATCAATTTCAAAATCGATAAAATCAACATCATCACCCAACAAAGCGATATATCGGGTAATCAAATAATCCTCGGGCGTATAATTTTTTAAAACATTATACCTAAATGGTATTTTAAGCATGCAATTTCCAAAACCCACCCCATACAATCTCGGTATTGCCGAATCTATCTTGAAATATGGTGCTTTGAATTTATCGTTATTTTTAGCCTTTTTAATTTTCTCAAATATATCTGCACCATCCAAAGAGTTTATTTCACTCGGTGTGGAAAAACGATCTTTAGCCATTAAGTGGATATGATGCATGCCACCAAGGCTTGGGTTATTTATTAAATCCTTTGTTATTTCCTGAAATTTAATCCGGGTTAACGGAGCATATTCATCTCTGTATAAAATTTCACTCATATGCGGTAACTCCTGCATATGAGGGTATTTTGCGCTGAACAATTCTCACTATAATATATTCTTTCATTTTGATGCTTTTATTCTGCAATTAGAGTGCCAAGAAAAATTTTCTTGATATATTTCAATTGCTTATTTTTATTATAGAATTCAATATAATTATAAATGTAATATTTGTCAAATTTTTTTAAAAAAAATTTTCAATAAATATCAATATGTTTAAATCTTAATTTTTTTGGTGCCGTAAATTATGGCAATAATAAAAAACATAAACCATAATGAATATTGGTCTAATGGTTCGCCCAATATCCACACGCTAAATAAAACCGATAAAAATGGTTGCAATAATTGAAATTGCGAAACTATCATCACCCCACCCATGGCCAGGCCCCTATACCAAAAGAAAAAGCCAAGCCACATAGAAAATAGGCCAAGATAGAAAAAACCACCCCACGCATGAATACCAATTTGGTCAAAATTGGTGGGGAAGTATAAATAGCTTAAAATAATATTAAACGGCAGGTAAATAATTAAGGTCCAACAAATCACCTGTTCGGCCGGTATACGCATGGAAACCGAACTGCCCAAAACATAACCAAATGAAGCCATAAATACCGCCAATAATAATGCTTTATCGTCAAGGCGAATATGCCCCGATTGCAAATAAGCATATAATAAAACCAGCGCAAAGCCAGCCAAAACCAAACCCCAAAATGGCAAATTGCCCCATTTGCGGTGGTAAATGGCCGCCAACATGGCGGTGGCCAGTGGCAAAACCCCGGTAATAACCGAACCATGCACCCCCGATACATTTTTAAGTGCATAATTGGAAAAAAATGGGAAGCCAAAGACAATGCCAAACCCACCAATCGCCATAATTATAAAGTCGCGCCGGGCCGGAATTTTGGGTTTAATATATAATAATACCAAAATGGAGGCCAAACCAGCCACCACCGCCCGCCCAAATGTAATGAATGTAAAGGGAATTTGGGGGTTTTCCAATGTCCCCAGTGCAATTTTGCTCATCGGCAGGGTAAAGGAAAAGGCAACAATGCCAATAAAAGCCAAAATAAAGCCAATGGTTTTTTCCGATAAATTATGCTTTTTCATATTTCTTTATGCTTCCTAATGCCTGCAATTTATCGGCCTGCATCTGGTTAATTAAATCGTCCATATTGGTAAATTGCAATTCGCCACGCAAATATTCAAGCAGATGCACGCGAATCTCGCGCCCATAAATGTCGCGGTTAAATTCAATAAAATGGGTTTCACATTTTTCAATACGTTTTTCAAAACTGGGGGTTATGCCAATATTGGCCACCCCATTATAAATGATATTTTCGCCCAAAATTTCGCATTTTACGGCATAAACCCCATATTTTGGGCGGATAATCTCGCCCAAATTGATATTGGCGGTCGGCATATTCAGGGTGCGGGCCAATTTATCGCCCTCTATAACCACCCCACGCCAAATGGGGCTATAACCCAATAAATCTGTGGCCTGTTTAATATCCCCTTCCTGTAATAATTTGCGAATATGTTGCGAATGAATTTCAACCCCATTATGCGATTGCATTTGTATAACCATGGTTGGGCAAATGTCATTTATATCGGCCGGTGTGCCCACGCGCCCCCGGCCAAAACGAAAATCCTCGCCCACTATCACTTGGCTGGCCTGTAATAATTCCACTATATATTGGTTTATGAATTGTTTATAATCGCTATTGGCCATATTTTCATTAAATGAAAGCTGGATAACCGCATTAAAACCCAATTCTTCGGCCCGTTCCAATTTTTCGTTTAATGGCAAAAGGGCCGAAGGTGGCAGGGCCGGATTAAAATAATATTTGGGGTGTGGGGTAAATATTACCAAAATAAGGGGTTTATTGGTGTCCCCGGCCATTTTTTTTGCCCGGTTAATACAATGCAAATGCCCCAAATGAAACCCATCATAATTGCCAATGACAACCACGCCATGGTGTAAATAATTGGGCAGTAATTGTGGGTTAATAGCGTTGAAGAATGAATTCATATTAAAAATTTACAAAATGGTCGGGGCAGCAAGATTCGAACTTACGGCCCCCTGCTCCCAAAGCAGGTGCTCTACCAGGCTGAGCTATGCCCCGATGTTTGGCCTTTTAACGGATAAATATTGAAAAATCAATAGTATTTTTATTTATAAAACACATTTATCATTACAACTTGTTTTCACAATAAACAGGCTTCATTATAAATAATTCTTTATTTATACATTCGTATTTGGTATAGAGAAAACATGAAAAAAACACCCACAATTTCTGAATTAACCGATAGCTATTTTCAAAAAACCCGCAAAATTATACAAAATTTTGGCGATAAACGGGTCAAATATGCGGTTTTTATGCGCCGTCCGGTGGTTTTTGCCCCGCGTTTGGCCGTGGAATGGTTAAATGACTATATGGCCAGCACCAATACACAAATAGATATTGAATTGAAATTTAAGGAATCGCAATTTGTGGGGGCCGGCCAACCCATGATGTATTTGACCGGCAGTTTTGCCAATTTGGTTGAATTGGAAACTTTGTTATTGCAAAAAATTGGCCCGGCCTGTGTGGCGGCATATAATGCATTCAGCATGTGTGCCGATTTACCCAACACCCAATTTTTGGCCATGGATGCCCGCCATTGTGCCGGTTTGGAAATGATGGAATTAATGGCCTACGCCGCATCGGTGGGCAGTATGCGTGCCAAGCGCAAACATAATGCGCTTGGCTTTATTGGCAATGCCACCGATTATACCGCCCATTATTTTGGCAATAACCATGGCTTGGGCACCATGCCCCACGCATTAATTGGTTATGCCGGTTCCACCCTGCGGGCGGTTGAAATGTATCACAAAACCTTTCCCGATGCGCCTATTACCATGTTGGTGGATTATTTTGGGGCCGAAATAGATGACACATTAGAGGTATGCCGTGCATTTCGCCATTTGCACGATGCCGGCCAATTATCGGTCAGGTTAGATACGATTGGGGGCCGTTATTGCCAAGGGCTGGATAGCGATAGGTCTTACCAAATATTAATTACCCATTGCCCCGATGCCATTACCGGTTACCGCAGTGAAAACGAATTAAAACATTTGATTGGCCCCGGTGTGTCGGCCGCCGCTATCTGGTTAATGCGCGAAACATTGGATAATGCCGGTTTTCATAAAACCAAAATTGTTGCATCCAGTGGCTTTAACCCCGAAAAATGCCGGGTCATGGGCCTGGCACAGGCCCCAATTGATGTGGTTGGCACCGGTTCGTTTTTACCCGATAAATGGCAGGAAACTTACGCCACCGCCGATATAATAAGTTACGATGGCGAATATAGGGTTAAAAAGGGACGCGAATTTTTGTTCCCAACAATGGGTTAAAATAATGTTGAAATTTTTTATATTTTCTTTGTTTATTCCATTTATTTTATATGCCGGTGAGGATAATAATCGCTTTATACGTATTGGCACTGGTTCGGTTTATTCGGCTGTATTTTTGGCCGCCCAAAAATTGGCGGTGGATTCATCATTTACCCCGCAATATGACAAAAAAGGCCAAGTATTAAAGGCCGGTGTGATAGTGGCCGCCCAGAGTTTTAATGATACCAAGGATGCATTAAATGCATTGGTTAATAATGATGTGGAAACTGCCATTATACCCAGCGAATATTTATTTGACCGCGAACGCGGGATAAGCCGGTTTACCAATAATGATGATTCAATAAAAGATATAGTGGTGATAGGGGCGATAAAACCAATGGTGGGGTATTTTATTACCCGCAATTATATAAAAAAATTGGAACGCAAATATTTAATTTCGGTTAATTTGGGCACAAATATATCGGGCACCATGGCCAATGCCGTATTTGCCGATATGATGGAGCAAATTAATTTATTGGAGGGCGATTACAACCTGATAAACCGCCGTTACGAGGACCTGTTTGTGGCTTTTAACCAACATAAAATAGACGGGTTTTTTATTTTTGATGCCGAACCCATTGCCGGTTTACAAGAATTTTTAGAAAAAAATAACGCCCATATTTTAAATATACCATTAAAAATTGGGGTTGAATTACGTAAAAAATACATCAGCATGGAAATTAACCAAAATATTTTAACCCCTCATTCTTTTGTAACTTTTACCATGCCATTGGTTTGGGTCAGCAAACGTAATTATAATTTTCAAATAATCAGCGATTTGGTGCCCCATTTGAAAAAAACTGCCCACCAATATATGCAACAGGAAACGATAGATGGTGATTTATCGTTAAATAATGGCAAAAGAATTATTAAATTGGAAACCCACCCCGCTTTGGAAATTATTGACGAAAAGGCCAATAATGTGTGGTTAAAGGGGATAAAAAGGCCATGACAAGCCCCATATATTGCGCAGAAACATTTGTTAATGGCTATTCAGACCCCCATTGCCAAAATATAAGCACCCAAATATATTTTGGCGAGGCGATAAATATTTTAGAAAAAAACGATACTTATTGGTATATTGAATCGTCCGATGGTTATAAAAGCCATTGTAAGCCAATCAAAACCCACCAATCAACGGCCAATTACCGCCTGACCATGGCCAAGACCCCTCTATTTTCAGCACCGAATATAAAATCTTCCATTATCGGATATTTATACAGCCCGGCCATGGTGGCCGTTCAAACAACCGACAATGGTTTTGGTTTGGTTGGCGGTTTAGATAACAAATCATATATTTTCATGCCCCATTTGCAACCCCACCCAAACACCCAAAATATTTCGGTTGTGGGGGTTATTGAATATATTAATGGCATGATTGGTCTGCCCTATATTTGGGGTGGGCGATGTGGTAATGGTTTTGATTGTTCGGGTTTGGTGCAAAGCGCATTAGCGGTTTTTGGGGTATATTGCCCGCGTGATTCCACCCCGCAATATGAATATTTTCAATCCAATTATTCATTAACTGCCCCATTAATAGATGGTGATTTGGTATTTTGGCCCGGGCATGTTGGCATATATTATAATAATTTGTTATACCATGCCAATGCCCACCATTTGGCGGTGGTGCGCGAGAATTACCAACAAGCCATAACCCGAATGGCCCAAAAAAATATTCATATTAAGGGTTATGGGCGATTTATTAAGCAATAAAAAATTAATTATATACTGGTATCACTAAATACCTTTAAAAATAATACCATTGCAAACCTATTTTAGTAAAAGGGTGGTGAAAATTTGCTCTGCACTTTATTATTTAGGGCGCAACCGCCATTTTCATCATAATCACTTGTGCATGGCTTCGCCCCCAAAAATAAGAAGTTCATTGAAAAACATGAAATCATTCATGTTTTTATCCAATTTCA
>JACCDX011048355.1_pt1 | contig 10452 bp, 12 predicted proteins | sample 7449681 | NCBI WGS metagenome assembly JACCDX01 (sample SAMN15323450, study PRJNA562643) | freshwater metagenome | isolation source: river surface water | place: USA:Blue River Watershed | collected 2017-08-18
ATAACATTCTTTGGACCAAATGACCAACCAACTCTAACTCCAGTAGCAGAAAGTGATTTAGAAATTCCATCTACAAAAATAGTCCAATTCTTCATCTCTGGTCTTAGTGATACTGGACTATAGTGAACAGTCTCACCTAATGTAAGTTCCCAGTAAATCTGATCGTACATTAAATAAACTGGTTTAGAATCACCTCGTCTCTTATTTTCTTCAATAATTAAATCACAAATTTCCGATAAAGACTCTTTTGTGAAAGTTGTACCTGTTGGATTTTGTGGTGAACAAAGAGCGATTAGTGACAACTCTGATATATGTGGTTTGATATCATCAGCAGTTGGTAAAAAGTTATTCTCAGGTTTTGTCTCAACAACAATTTGTTGTGCTGAATTAAGATAAGTATAGTGATTATTATTCCAAGAAGGAGTTGCAAAAAATACCTTATCGTTAGGATCAACAATTGTTCTAAAGATTGAGTATATGATAGGTCTGGCTCCACCAGCTATAAGTATCTCATCCACCGAATATTCTAAACCACCTCTTTCTTTTAGTAAGTTAGAAACTGATTCTCTTAACTCAAGAATACCTTCAGATGGTGGATAGTTAGTCTGATCATTTAGTATTTGATTTACTATTTCTGACTTTAAACCATCCGGAATAGGGAATATTTTAGGATCAAAATCACCTACAGTAAGGTTATAAACCTTTTGACCATTTTTGATTTTTTGATTTACTTCGGCTGCAATCTTAAGTATTTCCGAGCCGATTATATTTTCTGCTAGTTTAGATATATTTCTCATCAACTATTATACTCATTTTTTTATCGAGGTTTATATTTAATATATAACCTATGAAACATTTGTTAAAATTTAAATTATTTGAGAACTTGGATAACTCTACTCAAATCAATATTGAAGAATTTTTAGAAGAGATTAGAATGCCTGAGTCAAAAAGACCTCAGATAATAAATTGGTGGAATGAAAATAGACCTGAATTTATTATACACTATTTTGAGTTTTCTTCACCTCAACCTATAGGTGGTTGTTTTTTAGATACAAATAAAGTTTGTATAAACTCAAGACTACCAATGCCTCCACATATTAAATTGTTTTTAGCTTTACACGAATCAAGGCACTGTGACCAACACAGAGAACAAGGTTTTATGGAAGGATATTATAATAGTGTTGTAAATGGCGATAAAGAACAATTTTTACAAACTTACTCTGAATTAGAAAAAGACGCAAATGATTTTGCTGTTCAATCTATGAGAGAGTGTGGATTTGAGAGAGAAATGAGTTTTGAAGAACCCAGACTTAGAGGAAACGAAAGAGCTGGACAAATGGTTTATCAAATGATGACAGATGATATTAACAGATTAAATCCTGTTGATTTCTTTGACCTACTTAAAAAGCAAATGGGTGTATGAGATACTTAAAAAAATATCAGATATTTGAGAACAGTGGTTCCGGAAACGCATCGTTTGACTGGTTGATAAAACAGAACAATGAGAGATATTTAGAACTACTTGACTTATTACAATCCGAGATATTTGATGATTATAATATAGTTTCCAAAACAACCGAGACATTTGAGATGGGAGCAGGTGAAGAAAATTATCCTGAACATAAATTTTGGGTATTTAGGACAAAATCTCAAAAAAATTCTGATGAAGACACTTCAGATTTTAATTCGATAAAAAATAAAGAAATAGATTCTATTATAGTCTACAATATAGAAGTTGAAGAAACTGGAGATTTTCTATCAAAGTTAGAAGATTGTAAATTTAGATTTGAGTCACATACTGGTAAAAAAATATCAATTCAGGAAGAACCTTGTGGAGGTCCTGAAAATCCGGGAGTTTATGACTATATAATTAAAATAGCTTAATTATCGTGAAGTATATTAAATCATATAAAATATTTGAATCTCGTATTGATGATATGGAAGATGAGATTAAAGATATCTTACTTGAGTTAGAGGACAATGGGCTTCAAATAGAGATTGATAGAACTCGTAAAGATAGAGAAGATAGATTATCAGGACGCACACAAGTATTTACTGATACTTTTGTGGAAGTTCGTATTATGAGACCTATTGGATCCCCCGATAGAGTTGTACCGGGTGTTCCACAACCACCAGGTGGTAAATATCCAGGTAATCTTTTCTTTTGGTATGAGGTTAAAGAATCAATTATTAGATTAAATAACTGGTATTATGAATATTCTGGAAATGAATACACACCAGGTATCAGTGGTAAAACTTCTCAAGAACTTGCTAAAATAGGAATTAAATATAATACCAACTCCCCGTTTAGAATGTTTACTAGTGGAACTGAATTTGGAATAGGTTGTCATAAACCTGAGGACTTTGACAACTTTGGAGATTTCATTTCTTTCACTAGTTTGAGAATTGAATTAAAAGTTTAATATTGTATTTTAATATTATTTCTATTATCTTTGTAAAATGACACCAAATATATCAGAGATAATTCAATACTCAGGACTACATCCAAAACGAGTACACAATATTTATATTTTTGGATCTCGTGTTTATGGTACTCATTCAGATAATTCAGATTGGGATATTATTATAGTAGCAAACAACTCTGTTGAAGCAATTGAAATTAAATCTGACCTCTACAACATTCATATCTATACATCAAAAAAGTTTCAAGAGGATTTAGATTGGCACATGCCAAAAAACATTGAGTGTTATTTCGCACCAGATTGGACTAAACTTCAAGAAAATATAAAGTTTAATTTTACTTTAGATATTAAGAAGTTAAGACATGCGACTTCTCATGTTAGTTCTAATAGTTGGGTAAAGTGTAAGAAAAAGTTAGAACAAGATGACTATCACATCGGAATTAAGTCGTTATTTCATTCTTTGAGAATTCCAATATTTTCAACTCAATTGGTGAAGACTGGTCAGATTGATTTTACATCAGCAAATTTTATCTGGAATAAGCTAAATAAAGTTGATGATGATTGGTGTTATTACTCTGACTTACCAAGTGTTACTTCATATAAAAATTGGACTTGGGAAGAATTAGATGATGAGTTCAGAGAACTTCGTAATCAAATACAAACTGACTTTAGAAAAGTAGCTGAGAAGTGAATTGGACTAAGTACATAGGAGATAAGATAGATAAAAATATCACAATAAAAAAAATCTCATTTTTTTGTGTAAAAATTTAATATATACAAAAAAATGATAAATAATCTATGAGATATTTAAAAACGTTTGAGAACTTTGGCGAAGGTGTAGGATCCACTAACGCAGAAGAGGTAGTAAACTCACCTGAAATGCAAGCTGCTTTGGACAAGTTAGCAAAAGAAGAAGGAGTTGATCCTGAACAAGTAAAGTCAGATGCTGAAGAAATAGCCGCGACTACAGTTGCACCAGTAGAAGTTGAAGCAGAACTTCCACACAATGAAGAAGAAGAACCAATAACAATCGGATTAATATTAGGAGCTGCTGCTGGATTAGCCGCTCTTTGGGGTGGTTCTTACGGTATAGTTAAAATCGGTCAAAATAAAGATGTTAAGAACTTTATTCATAGAAAAGCTGTTGAGAAAGTTCAAGATTTAATTAAACAAGATCCTTCAATTATAAGTAAAGGTTATGAAAATTTAGTTAAAACAGCGTTTGATGAGATGATGCTTGATAAAGAACTTGTTGAAAGAACTAAAAAAATGGTTAACCCACAAGGAAATTACAGAGTTGGTGGTGGAGCTCCACTATAAAAAAGAAATGTATAAAAAGATAAAACCCAATCATTTGATTGGGTTTTTTTATTTATAACATAGAAGTCAAGTGGTTGATAACGAACTTAAACTTATTAGACTGATGTGTATTTTTAAGTAAGAAAAACAACATAATCAAATTGATAGATCCAAAGTAGATACCAGAGTAAAGTCCTGGAAGTGACATAAATCCAACTACTGAAACAATCATAACAAAGGCTACAACTTTTTTGTATGAAGAAAGTCTACCATCGATAGATAATTTAACATCAGATAGTTCATTAAGTAATTGACGTTTCTCAAAAATATTAAGAGTGTTGAAGTACTCAACTAGTGTCATACCTTCTGGTTGTTTTAAGAGAATTGATTCCATCGTAGTGATTTTTTGTTATTATTTGATACTGTAAAGATAAGAACAAAATACTATAAAAACAAATTTTACTTAATTTTTTTTGCAGGGGTTCCGACATAAATACCGGAATTATTAATGTCATCGATGACTCCAGAGCTTAGGCCTATTACCACGTCGCTACAAATAGATATTTTTTCACGAATAGATGAGTTTGTTCCTAAATAAACATTATCAGATATTTTACAATTTCCTGATACGATCGAACCAGGCATCATAGAAAAATAATCACCTATAATACAGTCATGTCCGATATGATTTGCTCTGTTTAGGAGACAATGTTTGCCAATTTTGATATTGTGTGTTAGTATTGAATAAGCACCAATGAATGAACCTTCTCCGATTTCAATAGAGTCATCCATAATTAACGCAGTGTTATGAATAAACGAGAAGTATTGTGTTTCTTTGGGTAGTTTCTTAACTACATCATATCTCTTTTTAGAGTCACCTATAGCAACCATTACTTTATATTTTTTTGGATCAAAATCAGATAATGATGTTGTATTCTCATCAACGTATTCATCATCAACAAAACATACCATTTTTTTACCCATCTGAGCCATTACTTCTCTGGCATGACCTCCATAACCTATTAAAGCCTGTTCCATTATTTATAACTAAATTTAACTTTACCTATAATATTATTATAGTTTTTAGCAATTGTAAGATCTGTATCAACTAAAACTTTCCCACAGTTTAGGATTTTAAAGTTTTTAATACTTCCAAATCCAGAAATATCTATAGTATACCAAGTGTGAGGAGTCATTTTGTAGTTGACAACTGTATCATTTATATGAACATCAGCAACCTGCTCTTCACTCGTTATATTATTTAAAAATAGATTGATAGCCTGATTATTTTCATACAATGACCAATTAATTTTCATTGTGTTAAAATTTTGAGAATATCTTCCCCATTGATTAGTTATTGTTTCATCGAAAATAAAGTTTTTAATTTTTCCGGAAATTAATTCCGACTTTAGTAGTTTTTCAGCCAAAAACTGATTTTCTCTTAACTTCTCTAAAATTTGATTGTTATTCATTTGTAAGAAAAGAGGATTAACCTTATTTAATCTAAATGAAAATTTCGTACCAACTCCGTAGAAAATAAAATCATGATCTCTAAGTAGTAAGTTGGAATTTTCTTCCAGTTCTGAATCATAAAATGAATCATATTCCATCCAATGAACTACATCAAAGTCTAAATTTTGTAGATACTTCAATGCGTTTATAAAAAGTCTAATCACACCAACGTGATAATATTGTGAGGCTCCATAACTTATATAAGGTGAAACTAGATTAAAGTATTCACTTTCAAATGTAAAAGTTGAAAATCCATCAAGTTCCCAAGTATTATATTTTGGATTAACTGAATCATAGATAAAACCCACACTCTTCTCAACAATATCATTTGGAATTGTAGTATGACTTGTTAAAATAAATTTTTTGTTATGAGAGATAAGTTGGTTTGTTAATTCCCTTAAAAGATTCTCTTGTGTTTCATTCTCAATGTGACATCCAATTAAATAAATTTCATTCATTTCATTTAGTATTACCTTTTTTATATTATCAATTTGAGATTTAAATTTATTATATGGCCTTGCACAATGACAATCTATAAAGCTATCTAAATTAATTTTTTTCTCTAAATCAATTGAAAAGATTCCTGAATTATAAAAATTGTGTTTTTCAATCCTATTTGGACAATAGAAGTTAGTGCTGTAACCTCTACTAACTTTGATTATATTAACTTCAGTTTGATTATTCACACACTTACCAAAGTAAATTTCATCAGTGTCCCAACCTAATTCTAAATCTAATAGTCTATTACAATAATCCTCAAATGAAACATCATTCTTTATTATTTTTGTGAATGTGGAACCTTTTGCAGAACAATAACATATCGGATATCTATCTGGTCCAGAATGAATCCCAATACACTCTGGTCTACTTTCATCATAAGCATCACTGTTGAATATTACTAAGTCGTCAGATGTTGCATCTTTTAATTTTTCATTGATATAATCCTTACTGAACAATAACATATCAATATCACTAGTAATACAAACTTCATTTGGAAAGTATTTAGTTCCATACATTCGATATATCTGAGCTTGGAAACCTGTATTTACACCTTCAAGTGATTTTACATTTTTAACATATCCAAATTTACTTTTCTCAAAGTCAGATTCATGGTCTGTAATTCTAAATAAAATAGGTGTTATGCCTAATTTTTTTTCACAAATTTCAGAGTTAATTTCCCAGAAACCCTCATAATCTGGATTATCATCGACAGAGAAGATTATTTTATCTACTTTCATAGAAGTAAATGAATTTACGACTTTTATGTTATTAGGTTCATTAGCTAAGACATAATCATAGAGTTTTTTATCAACAATTTGATTTTTTGGCGGAAACTTGTGTCTTCTTTCTGCAGTTTCTATATAAATTACTTTCTCATGATGTTGGTGATAGGTAAGTGGATTATCTATTGACGTTATATTCATACCCTTTCTTTTGATTCTTTGTAGAAAATCCACATCACCAAAATCAACTCCCCATCCATATCTCTCATCAAAACCACCAAGTTCGTCTAAATCACTCTTGCAAATTGCTGTACAAAAATTTAATTGTGAATTATGATGAACACTATGTTGATACCACATATGACCTTCTGGATTCAAATTCAATACTTCAGAATAACTCAGTGAAGAAATATTGTGTGTCTCTTCCTTTGTCAGTGATAAAGTTGCATAAACTAAATAATCATTTGGTTTAATTCTTTGTTTGATATCTAAAATGACATCACCAATCAACATACATTCTCCACAAAGCAAAACAACAACATCACCAGTTGCCATAGATATTCCCTTGTTAAGTGGTATGACTGGGCACAACCACCATTTTTCTTCGTAATTAAAAAAATGTGTTTTGAATTTCAGTTCAGGAAACAAACTATCAATTTCTTTGATGCTATGTTCTTCAACACTTGCATCATCAATTAGAATTACTTCTAAATCATTCTTACTAACAGAAGAATTCATTATTGAATCTAATGTCTTTATAAGCAGATTCTTTCTATTGTAATGTAATAATACTATCGATATTTTCATTTGTATTAAAAAATCATGGGTGTTCGACGCTATTGATATCAAACTTTTTTACCCACTCATAAACTATTTTTATACCTTCTTCAAGTTCAACTGTTGGTTTCCAACCCAAACTTCTAATTCTATCAGTTGATAATCTTTTTACAACAGTTTGCATTACCGGAGCTGGAACTAATTGAATTAGGTCTTCGGGTGCATCTGATAATTGACAAGCTCTTTGTGCAATTTCTAACATTGGTCTTGGATCATCATCCCTACCGATGTTATAGATACCCGAAGATGGATTCTCAATAATCATTCTTAAAGCTCTAACAGTGTCTCCAATCCAACACCAAGATCTTTCAGAACCTTGATGAACAGTGATTGGTAATCCATGATAAGCTTGCCACAACATAGTATCCATTGCTCTTCTGCCTTTTCCTGGAGGAACGCCAGGTCCGTATGGCATAGACAATCTAGCAATGACTAAATTCTTTGATGCGAATAGTTGAGAAACTTCTTCACCCCATCTTTTAGATAGACCATATAAATTATGTGGAAGCAATAACTTACCATACTCGTCACAAGTACTTTCTGCTTGATCTCCATAAACTTCACTGGTTGAAACATAAGCTAATCTGATACCAAATTCACCACACCATTTAGCAACAACTGCTGAAATCTCAGCATTTTGTCTAATTGTATGAACAACGTCTCTTTCACCAAATAATCTACCAACTTGTGCAGACAAATGGTAACAAACATCTGGTTTAATTTTTTCTATCCAATTTTTAAATACATTTGGTTCTAATAAATCAGATTGGTTTTCATCTTGTATATCTATACCATAAACTTCGTGTCCGTTTTCTTCTAGTTCTTTCATTAACCATGAGCCAACAAATCCTTTTGATCCTGTTATTGCAATTTTCATTCTATTTTATTTTATTGTTTGTAAATATCAAATTTTGATAAATCTGGGTAAGGTAATTCTAAATCCTCATTATGTTTCTTAGTACCATCTGTATTGTAAAACTGATTAATAAGTAATAAACCTCTGGCTGCTAATTCTGGCATCATATAAAAGTTCCAACCTAACATATCAAAGTGATCATCGTGATAAGAACACTCACGTCTACCGGAATATCTAGCTCTCTTAAACCAAAGATAAGCCTCATAGTTATCTGTTAAGATAGCACCACCCTTAGATAACTTAAAGTGTTTATAAGGTCCAGTAAATGAAATGCACATATGAGTTCCTGGTTTATACATATCAGCAGTAAAAGATAAGGCTGAGTCCCAAACATTTGTTGGTGATAATTGATAGGAACCTTTAATAGTCTTTCCCTCAACTGGTGTGAATTTTACCTTAGCCCCAGCGTGAATAATCTCACACGGAACTGATGGATAAGTTCTGGATGGAATTGTTATTTCCATTCCTTTAACTTTTTCATACATAAGTGCTAAGAAAAGTGCGTTTGATTGATTATCAACTGTTACTACATAAGGTGCACCAGTATAATCTCCGAGCGCTTTCTCGAAATCTTCAGTTACTTTATAAATACCATTTGCCATACCAATTGTATGAACTTATGTGTATAAAGTTTTATTGAATAAATATTAAATTAAAACCAGTATTTGCTCATCTATTACAATATATTGTGGTATTCTCATTTTTAATTGAATATATACCATATATGGAAAAACAAGATAAAATTTCAATTTTATTAATAATTGGATGGTTTATTATAATATCAATGATTGCTGTGTTAGTTACTTAAATTATAAGTACAAAACCACCAACATTTATAAATTCAGACCAACCACCTATCCAATCTTCAATCTCTTCATTGTCACTCCAAAGTATTTGATTAAAGTCATCGTCTAATAAACAACCATATCTTTCATTTAGTGTAACACTATCACCTTTAGATGGTGTGTAGTTTATATCATTTATCTGTCTTAAATTCTCCATAGTTAATTTTTATTTAATATAAACAGCATATGTTTTAATATCAGTTCTAAGTGAACTAGTAGTGGCAGCAACATCAGCCATACCATAGATATTATTATTATCCACTCTGGTCCAAGATCCAGATCCTTGAGCATTCCCACTACGACCATCAGCTGAGAGTTGTGTAGATGGACCACAAACTGTCCACCAAATATTAACAGAATAAATCCAATCACCTGGTGCATTTACAGCTAAACTAGTAGACATTAAAGTGTGTCCTTTTATACCTGACCAAGTTCCAGTCATAGGTGTGTTATTAGCAAGTGTTGTTGAGAATGTAGCACTTAATCTTAAATTGTTAGGATTACTATAAACTACTTTATTAGCAATTGCAACATTTGTTAATAAAGGCACCAATGAAGCGGTTGTTGATGCCATCTTCATTACTTGACTACACTGAGCAGTTCCATTATGATACCAAATTTGTCTAGCATCAATTGAAAGTTTAGAAGTGAGTGATCCAGTACCACCTAACCATTGGTTTGGATAAGGATTACCAGGAGTAACAGTAACATTTGGATTATAAGTCATCAACATCCATCCACCTCCTTGGTCAGTCATATTACAATATATCTGTTTAGCGGAACTCATTCCAGATGTTTTAATGTAATACCATCCAGAAGTAGTTTGACCGGAGTCATAAATTGCCTGAGCACTTACCGCTGGGTTTTCTGAAGTTCCTAATGTAGATGATGTAGCATAAGAAGTGTAGTAACCATTTGATAGTAACCAAGATGACGCTACAGATGCTGTTAAAAAATTCTGACCAGTTATAACATTTGTTAAACTCAAAAAGGAAGAATCATTCTTTGTTGGTGTTCTCATAAATCCAACTGATGTAGCGGATATAATCATTGATCCACTACCTGCTGTTCTTGGTGGATTGGCAGTATATCCAATTATATAACCAGGATCTTCATCTGGTCCATTGAACCAAGTTAAACCACCGGCACTTGAAGTCCATCCAGTTCCTTGAACAGATAAGTGACCAAACTGTGATGCCCCGGTAGGTGCTGTAAATGATGGGTTATAAGCAAATGCTCTTGATGTTGGCATAGTCTATATATTATTGGTTGTCTTACTAAAATATATAATCGTATGATTGGTAAAGTAGTTTGTATTAACAATATTGAATTATTAAGAGATTCTAAGAGAAAAAGTAATTGTAAAAAATTACCACTAACTATTGGAAAAATCTATG
>JACCDX011696541.1_pt1 | contig 10451 bp, 10 predicted proteins | sample 7449681 | NCBI WGS metagenome assembly JACCDX01 (sample SAMN15323450, study PRJNA562643) | freshwater metagenome | isolation source: river surface water | place: USA:Blue River Watershed | collected 2017-08-18
AAAATGATATTTTAGATAAATTTAATTAAATTATATAAAATTAGGGTGGCGTTTGAAATCCGAAGCGCAGTAAATAATTATCATAATTATCTATAAACGAATTTATATTATATTTATTTAAAAAATTAATTATTTCGAATTCATTTTTTATTGTATCGTGCGTAGTAAATAAATATATTAACATATATACAAATATTTTTATATAGTTTTTAAAATAAATCTCATTATATTCAGAAATAAGAGATAATTTTGTAGTATTACTTTTATTATCTTTATTTAATATAATATTTTCAATATTTTTATTGCTTAAAATAAATTCAAAAAATATAGATAAATATGTTACATTATTTGCATCTTTTTCTAAAGAAACTGATTTTGAACCTGTTATGTAAACATTAAAAATATATTTTTTATTTGAATAATCGTATGAACAATTAACACGATTTACACCTAAAAAATTCCTATAATCATCTGTAGGTGATATAGTTAAAGCAGTTGAAATTAATGCTTCATATGTATTATTATTTTTATAAATTAATGTTGGACTTTTATTTTCTGACTGATTATAAGAATCCATATAAGCACCTAATGAAAAAACAATTTTATTATTTATTAAATTTATTGCATCATTTTTATCTGTTTCATTTGAAAAAAAATGTTTTAACCCAGATGCTTCATTAATTACATAGCTATTTGTACTATTTATAATATTTAACAAATTATATAATGTACTTTTTATCTGATCTAAATTATTAACTTTAATATATGAATTATTATCATAACTTGTTAAAATTTTCTCATTAAAACATTTTATAAAATAGTCTATTTCATTTAATTTTGTAATAAATACATTATTATTTAATAAATCTTCACTTTCTTTTGATAAAAAACTTCGTTGTGATGGATAAAAGTCGTGAATAAAATCTGTTATAAAATATGTTTCGAAATAATCAGTTTCATATTTTTGTTTAAATAATGAATAATTAAAATTCGCACCTTTTTGTTCTTTTACTATATTATCTGTAATATTATATTTAATTTTATATAATTCATATATTTTTTTTTTTAATTTTTTTTGAAATAACTCAGTTACATCAAATTTTATAAAATATGGATTTGCTTTACATATGTAATTATACTTTTTATTTATATATTTAATATAATTTATAAATTGTACTTCATAACTTTTATCAAAAAAATAATAATCAATAAAAGAATATTTTAATATTGGTTGAACATCTTCAATGATATTATATTCATTATATTTTATAAATATAATTGGTTCAAAATATATACTTATCATAATTGATAAGTAATTATCATTTCCATATTTTGATTTATATAATTCAATTAATTCATTTATTTTATTATCTATATTACTTTTATTTTTATTAAAATCATTAATAATTTCAATATTATTTATATGATTAAATTTTCTTTTCATTTTATATTATATAATATAATAATAAAATTTTCTTTATATTATTTATTTTTATAAATAATTATTTAATAATCATTATCATATGTTTCATAACGTTTATTTGCAGAATTACGATTTTTGGATTTGTTAAATTTTTGCCCACGTTTTTCAAAATTTTTATGTTTTTTAAGTTTATTTTTATAAGCAACCTGATTTTCATCTTCTTCTTCATCATCTTCATCACCTTCTTTGTTCTCTTTTTTAACTTCTTTGTTCTCTTTTTTAACTTCTTTTGTTTCTTCTTCTACTTCTTCTTCAATTTTGATATTTTGAACTTTTCCATAAATAGCTTCTAAAGTAGCATTACCAATATCTTCTTCCATTTTTATTATAAAAAATTTAATAATTATATAATATAATATATTATATAAGATAATATTTATATTATAATATAAAATAATATAAAATAATAAAAATCACTTTTTTATTTTTTTAGATAAATTTATTTTTTATTAAATAATTTATTTTTTATTAAATAATTTATTTTTTATTTTAGAAAAATAGTTTTGTAAAATAAATGTTGCTTCTAAATGATTTATTACATAAAAGTTATTATGATTTAATGATTGAAATAAATAATTATAATAAAATACATAATACACATATACATATGATTGTATCAAAAATAAATGATAATTATAAATTTGTAAATTATATATATTCTAAAAATTTTTATTATGTATATTTACATACAAATGATATACTTATATCAAATCAGTTAAAAGAAATATTAGATTTATATGATGAAAATAATCAATGTAATGAAACAAAAATATATTTTTTAGAACTAATTTCAAATATTGAAAATTGTAAAAAATTAAATGTTTCACATATTTTTCAAAAATAATTTATTTTTTATTATTTTTTATAAGATATTAAAATAGTAAAATAGTAAATAAAAAATGTTAAAAATAAATGAATTATTAAATAAAAGTTATTATGATTTAATAAATGAAATAAAAAATGATAACAATCGTAATATTAAAATTATTATAGCAAAAATAAATGCAAATCTTAAATTTGTAAAATATGTATATTCAAATGATTATTATTATATTTATTTGGATACAAAAGATGAAGAAATATGTAATCAATTAAAAGAAATATTAAAACTTCCACACGAAAATGATAGAAGACATACAACAAATCATTATTTATCACAAATGATTTTACAAGAAGATTTTATGAAAAAAGTTTATGTTTCACATATTTTTCAAAAATAAATATTTTTATTTTTTGATACCAGACTTAAACATTTCCATTATTTCAGCCCTCATTTCAGGACCATATGTAATAATTGGTTTAGGATAATCAATAGCTTTATATTTTTCTTCATTACAAGCTATACCCCAATTATGAATATCTTTTGGTGCTACATCTTTTAATTCAGGAACCCATTTTTTAATATATTCCGCACTTTTATCAAACTTTTCACTTTGTGTCCAAGGGTTCATAATACGATAATATTCACCTTTATTTTCACCCGTACTTGCTGACCATTGCCAATTGCCATTATTTACTGGAGCATTAATATCAACTAGTTTTTGGGAAAAGTATTCTTCACCCCATCTCCAATCAATTCCAAAATTTTTAACTAAAATACCAGATGTAATAAGTCGTGCTCTATTATGCATATATCCTGTAGCATTTAATTCACGCATTCCAGCATCAACCGCTGGAAAACCAGTGTGACCTGTACACCAAGCTTCAAATATTTTTTTATTATTTTTCCATTTAATTCCATCATATTCTGTCCACATATTTTTATTTTGTCCTTTGAAGTTAATGACATGAGGAAAGTAATAACCAATATAATACCAAAATTCGCGCCATAATAATTGATTATTTAAACCGTGTTGTTTACCAAGTTTATCAGCAATTGTCCAAAAACATTCGCGAATAGAAACGCAACCGAAATTAATATATGCTGAAAGAAGAGTAGTATTTTTAGATAATACATTTCTATCATTTTCATAATTTTTAAAATCTCCAATTTTAGAAAGTCGTTTTAAACCTTCGCTACGACCCCCGTGATAAATAATATCTTCATTTGTTTCATATAATTTTTCAATATCTTTATTTGTAGCAACACATTTTATTTTTGATTTTAAAGAATGAATTGTTTCAAACTTTTTAAGTAAAACATTCGTACATTTTACAGGTTTAGGAAAATCCATTTTATAAGCATTATTTTTAAATGGTGTATATTTGGTATATGGTTTGCCATCTGCTTTTAAAAACTTTCCTAATGGCATTAATAAATAATCTTCAAATTCATTATGAAATTCTATATTTTCACTTTCACAATATTTTTTAATCTCTTCATCACGATAAATAGCATAAGGAGTATAATCGCGATTTGTATAAATTGCGTTATAATTATACACTTTTTTAAGCTCTTTAAGTGCTTTAACATTATCTTCTTGTAACATAAGAAGACCGTGTGGAAGAAGTGTATCTAATTCTTGAAGTGATTCAATTAAAAATTGAAATGAATTATCTGAAAAATATTTATTTTCTTTTTTATTAGATTGTTCAGGTGTAAAAATAAAAAGTGGAAGTACGTTTTCAGATGCTTTTAAACATTCAATTAATCCAATATTATCATCAATGCGATAATCGCGTCTAAATATAAAAATAGATTTTATCATTTTCTATTTTACAATTATATTTTTAATATTTCTTTTATTTTTATCTTTTTATTATTTTCTTTTCATTTTTTATTTTTTTTATATAATTTATTAATAGTATAAAAAAATGAATAAAAGTCGTTCTCATTTATCTTCTATTTATCCTTCTAATTCAAATTCAAATAAGAGTATTAGAAATATAAATTATAGTGGTTCTTTTAATTTCTCAACAACATCATCTCTTTCTAGAAGTAGAAGTGAAACACCAACTGAATTAGCAACACCGTCTCGTTCATATTCTCGTTCAAGAAGAAGTGAATTAGCAACTGAATTAGCAACACCGTCTCGTTCATATTCTCGTTCAAGAAGAAGTGAATTGGCAACTGAATTAGCAACACCGTCTCGTTCATATTCTCGTTCAAGAAGAAGTGAATTAGCAACACCGTCTCATTCAAGAAGAAGTGAATTAGCAACACCATCACCTCATAGAAGAATATTATTTTCAAATTTAAGAGTAAAAGGAAGATTTAATAATTCATCTGATAGTAATAATGAAGGTAGAAATAAAAAAAGAGGGCGGAAAGAAGGTGGAAATAAAATTCGTTCTACTTTTGCTAAAAAAAAATAAATATTTTACTTTATCCACGTTTTTCTTTTTCAATTTCATAAATACGTTTTCTTAAAGTAGATGTACTCCAACCATGTGTTTCTCTATCGTGAAAATATATTTTTGTGGGTAAATCATATCCTGTAAATTGCTTTCCAACATAATCATTTCCTAAAATACGCATATCTGCTTCTAATGCTTGTAATCCATTATATAATTCTTTTTCGGTTGAATAAATAAATACTTTATCAATATATTTAGAACCTTCAACTAAAATTTTACGTTCTTCAAAAGATAATATTGGTTTATTTTTTTCAGGACGGTCAATTGTAGGGTCGGTTTGTAAAAAAGCTACAAATAAATCACATTGTGATTTACCATCTTTTAACATTAGTGTATGACCTGCGTGAAGAAGGTCAAAACAAGAAGCTGTAACACAAATAACACGATTTTTATGTGTTTCACGATAAGAGCGAATTTCTTCTAAAGATGATGAAGTATACATTTTTTTTTATTTATATTTATTAAATATATTTTATTTAATATTTTATAACAAATTAATTTTTTTTAACAAATTAATATTTTTTAAAATAAGTGTTTCATTTATCTTAAAAAAGGTGGAATATAAAGGAAAGTTTATAAGAAACTATAGTTTTTAATAAAATGCCTAAATGCCGTTTATGTAATCAAAATAATAGTGTAGAAGAACTTCATACTATTTGTCATAAATCAGATAATCATTCAATATGGTGTACAACTTGTATTAAAGATATTATTGAAAAAGCTGAAAATAAACAAAATATTATATTAACTTGTCAATTATGTAATAGTGAAAATGTATTAAATTATGAAGTTGAAAGTATATTTGAAAGAAGTATTCATTATAATTATGTAAATGGAAAATTACACGGAGAAAATGTTATAATATATTATACAAACGAAGTAGGATTGGAAGATTATACTAAAATTAAAAGTATTGGAAATTATAATAATGGAATATTAAATGGAAAATATATAAAATATGATAGAGATGGAAATATTGAGGTATCAACTATTTACGAAAATGGAGAAATAAATGGAACATATACAACTTATAAAAATGGTAAAATACTTTATGAAACAACATATGAGTATGGTATAAAAAATGGACAAAAAACATATTATTATAATAATGAAAATGATGAATTAAATGGAAATATTTGTGAAATAGCTATTTATAAAAATAATAAATTAAATGGAATAAGAACAATTTATGATGTAAATAATAAAAATAAAATAGCTGAAATAAATTATGTAGATGATAAAAAAGATGGATTATCTATAACATATGAATATTCAAATGAAAATATTTTAATAAATAAGATTGAAAATATATATAAAGATGATAAATTATATAATGGTGTTGAAAATACGTATTATGATAATAAACAAATAAAAAGTAATATAAGTTGTATAAATGGTTATAAAAAAGTAATAACCTATTATGAAAATGGTAAAATAAAATCAGAAGCATTTTATCATGATGAAGTATTAAATGGAATAGTTAAAGATTATGATATAAATGGGAATATAATATGTGAAGAATTTTATAATGATGGTAAATTGGATGGAGCTGTTGTAAAACATATTTATAAAGAAAGTGTTAAAAATATTTGTATAAGAGGTCTTCAAAAAGTAGAAAATAAAGTAAATAATCATAAATCATATTCTTATTCTGAATTATTACATGATGATTTATTTCTAAATAAAGAAATAAAAGAAGAAGAAAATAAAAAAAGAAGACCGAGAGATATTCAAATTTTTAGAAAAAATCAGTTTTCTGATTTTGGTTCAATATTATCTGATGAAGTAGAAGAAGATAAAGGAGAATTAGAGGAACAATTTAGTAATACTAATTTTAGTGAACATAAAAATATGATGAATGATGAAGACCCATTTATAAGAAAAATAAAAGAGTTTTCATTTATGTAAAAAAATTAAAAATATTATTATGATTATAATATATTCAAAATTAAATATATCATAAATAAATTTTTTATAAAAAAGAATTAAACAAAGATTTCAAATTCAATATTTAACAATCCTTCATCTGAAAATGGATACCACAGTGGACTATTAAATATGAACAATGATGCATTACTATTATTATTAAATACTAAACGGAATGTAGTTGATGAGTAAGGTATTAAATAGCATTGTGATGACCAGTTTGTTAATTGAATAATTCCTCCAGAAACAGGTATTAAATAAGGAGCCATAGCATTTACATTTGGTGACCATAATGTACCAGTATATATTGGATTATATCCAGAAGCTGTATTAAATGAAATTCCAGTTGGAAGTGTATATAAATAATCGCCACTACCAGCTGTTCCAGCAGCCCAACCAAGACGATATGAAATTTTCCGTTTATCACCAATGGTTCTATAATTAATTTTTTCAATACTACGGGTACCTAAAGTAGGAGATGTTGTTGTTGCAGAAATAGTAATGCTATTTTGAATAGTAGAAGAATTAAATAATACATTATTTTGATATAAATTTCCTGTAAAATAAACATTTGTAGTATCTAAACGAGAAACACCTGATGTTAAATAATTTTGAGAAAGAAGAGTAAGATTACCCATTGAAAAACTATTTAAATTAGTACAATCATATAATAAAACTTGAAGTGACAAAACAGCACTATTTGAAATAGCAATATTTCCTAAATCGCAACGTATAAAATAAATGACACCTGCAAATGTATTAGGAATAGTAATAGATGTAGCGAAAGAGCATTCTTCGAAAATAATAAAATTTGTAGTAGAACCTGCAAAAGTAAATCCACCTTCAAATAACATTTTGTGGAAATAATGACGACCTAATGTTCCAGTAACAGTTGTCATACCTTTTACTTGTAAACCGGTCATTTTAATACGTGTAGATGTAGCGCCGCTAATTTGAATACCACGATTTCCAGATAACATTGTCATAAGTGGTAATTCTGTAAGAGTAGTACCACCTGGAATAGGAGCAATAAGTCCAATATTTATACGGTTTGTAATTAATAAATCAGTACCGCCATAACTTCCTGAACCAATATAAACAACAATACCTTGTTCAGGATCAGAATCATCTAAAGCAACTTGAATATCACGATTATTGTCATTTGCATAATAAGAATTTGTATATAAAAGATGTTCATATTTATCAGATGCATTTGATATTAAATCTAAACCAGATGGACCAGTATAACCAGTTGGACCATCTAAACCATTATTTCCTATAGGACCCGTATAACCTGTGTAACCAGTAGCACCTGTATTAGAAGCTTCTCCTATAGGGCCAGTGTAACCAGTATAACCTGTAGGACAATTTATTTGAACAGGACGACAACTACCATCTTTGTTTGGATAAACATAATAAACAGGATTTTTGTTACAACTCATTTTTTTTATTTAATATTACTAATACTAATACTTAAAAAGAAAAAATATAAATTAAGATTGTAACTTATAATTTTAAATATCTTTATATAGCTGGAAGTTTAATATTTAATCTTTTACTTTTCAACATAAAGTGTTTTAACAACAAAAGCAACAATTAAAACAACTAATAAAACAACTAACCAATAAATAGTACTATTATCTGTTAAAAAGTCATTAATTTTTTCTAATGTACTTCTATTTTTCTTTTCTTTCTTTTCTAATGATTTAATAGATGTTGATTTATTACGTTTTGCTTTTATTTCTTCTCCTACATCTTCATCATCATCTACATCTTGAATTCTTATATTTGGAGATGGTCTTTGTACCATAGTAGCACCACCATTCATTATAGGACCATTCATCATAGGACCATTTATCATCTGATTATTCATCATAGGATTAAATACTTGAGCAGGTACAGCAGGGAAAGTAGGTCCTTGTTCAGCATAAGGAGGTTCAAATGACCACATTCCCATTCCTGATGACGGATTATAACCATTCATGTTCATTCCGTATTGAGGCATAGTAAAAGGATTATTACCCATAAATTGTTGAGCGTAACCACCACCCATCATTTGAGACTTGGCTTTATAAGCAGCATCTTCAATTTTAGATGAACTCATACGAGGGTCAACACGAAGTTGAACACCAGTATTTGTGTAAACTTGAGCAGGAAATTGGTCATTGCTATGACTTATAGACATTGCGTAAGGATTGATTGGATTTGAACTATAACCAGAATTGCTAACATATTTGTAAGTACTTTCACGACTTCCTACAAAACTTTCTAAATTAGAAGGTTGAACAGTATAACCACCATTAGGATAATTATTTTGTATCATTGGATTAAATTGGTTTCCTCCAACCATTTGATAATTTTGGTTCATCATATCTGGATTGGAATATTGATTTTGAATAGGAACATCATAATAACCATTATTTAAAACGGGTGCTTGAAATGAATTTTGCATATATGCCATTCTTTTTAAATAAGAATATTACTAATATTTAAAAATATATTTTATATAAAAATGTTAAAATAAATATTATTTTTTAAATATTTTTTTAATATAAAGGAAGATGATATAAAAAAATATAAGATATACAAAAAATAAAAATGGATGATTTTTATAAATTTGTAAAAAATAAAAAAAACAATAATAAAGAATTATATATATTGCAAAATCAAAATACTTATACATTACTTTCCATAAATGATTTAGAAAATGTATCTAAACTTATGCGTGTAACACAAAATAAAGTTAAAAATAAAGATATTTATTATTATACTGTTACTTTTGATATTAAATCATTACGAAAATATATAGATATTTTAAATATGAATGATTATCATATTTTAATTTATAGTGATAATTCAAATTATGAATTAGTAAAAAAATATGAATCAAAAACATTAATTGAAATATATTTTGATTATCAAAAGGAATTTGAAAAAAAATATGGTACTAAAAGTGTTGTTCTTATGCAAGTTGGTGGATTTTTTGAATTTTATGGTGTTGATAATGATATTGAAAAAATTGGTAATTCTCGTATTGTTGCTGATTTACTAAATATTACTTTATCGCGTCGTGATAAATCTAATATAGAAAATAGTCGTAAAAATGCTTTAATGGCTGGTTTCCCCATTGCGAATTTAAAAAAATATGTAAATGTACTTATTCAAAATTCTTATAGCGTTATTGTTATTGAACATGTATCTTCAGCACCTGACCCTCTTCGTGAAATTACTCATATTTATAGTCCTTCAACATATATTGAAGAACATAATGTTGATAATAATTCTTTTGTTTCTATTTACATGAATGAAAATAAAGGGTCTTATTATGTTGGATTAAGTGCATTTGATATTTCAACAGGAAATTCATATGTATATCATATTCAAGATATAAATAATGATAAAAAAGCTATTTTTGAAGATATTTATCGTTTTGTTGAAAATTTTAATCCAAAGGAACTTCTTTTTACATCATATCATTTAACAAGTATAACTTCAGAATATATTCAAAATATATTATCTAATGGAAATCGTATTATTCATAATAATTATAATATCATGAATAGCAATGATACTTATTTAAAAGTAAATTATTTAAATGCTGTACTTGAAAAAATTTATAAAAATCACGGATTACTAACTGGTATTGAATATATTCATTTAGAAAAGTATCACGATACTGTTGTTTCATTTGTTTCTGGTATTCAATGGGTTTATGACCACGACCCAAATATTATTGAAAAAATAA
>JACCDX010823725.1_pt1 | contig 10450 bp, 8 predicted proteins | sample 7449681 | NCBI WGS metagenome assembly JACCDX01 (sample SAMN15323450, study PRJNA562643) | freshwater metagenome | isolation source: river surface water | place: USA:Blue River Watershed | collected 2017-08-18
AGGGCTCGCTCGACGCCGTGCGCACGGTGGTCGAAGGCTCCTTCACGGCGCAGAGTCACTATCCCATGATCCGCAACATCAACAAGTACCTGATCAAGGGCGAGGCCTGCCGTTGAATCCGGGCGAGATGAAGGGCGCCGCATGAACTACGTGTTCCTCCCGAACGCCGTCCTGCTGGTGCTGCTGGGTCTTTACACCTGGCGGCAGAACCGCGGTCGGCTGTCCGGGATCTATCTCGTCACCAATGTGGCCATCGCGGTGTGGGTGCTGTGCTTTCTCGCGTTGCACGAGTGGCAGGCCGTGCTGCCGGTGAATGCCGTGTCGCGCCTGCAGCTGCTGGCAGCGCTGGTGTTTGCCAATGGCTTTCTCGCCATCAGTCTGAGTTACCCCGACCCCGCGCGCATGCCCGGCCCCTTGCTGCAGGGCGTGAACGCCTTGCTGTTCGGCAGCCTGAGTGTGCTGGTGCTGTTCTCCGACTATGTCTCTCGTGCCGTGCTAGAGGCGGGCGTGGTGGTGTTCCAGGACGGGCCCGGCTATCTGCTCTACACGCTCTATGTCGGCATTGTGGGCAGTGCCACGGTGCTCAATCTGCTCTACAGCTTCGTGCGCTACCCGCAGCACCGCGCGCGGGTGGGCTACATGCTGGCGGGGCTGTTCCTGTTCCTCGTGTTCGCGGTGATCTTCCACATCGTGCTGGTGCTGCTGGGCAATTACGATTTTCTGGTGGTGGGACATCTGGGCTCGGTGTTTCCCTCGCTGTTCTTCGCCTATGCCTTCACCAAGCATGACCTGCTCGACATCCGCATGGTGGTGCAGCGCAGCACGGCCAAGCTGATCGTGGTGCTGCTCGCCGTCAGCACGGTGTATTTCACCTGGCAGTTCGCTCCCCGGGGCAGCGCCTGGACCCTGGCACTGATCTGTCTGCTCACCGCCCTGTGGGCGCTGTATGCCGCGCGGCTCGAACTGGTGCTCGTGACCACGGCGCGACGGCGCTTCGTGCGGGGCTGGTACGACGCCGAGGAAATCCTCAACCGCCTGAGCACGCGTCTGGAAACCGAACGCAACCGTCAGGACATCTTCCGCGTGCTGTGCACCGAGATCGATGCCACCTTCGAACTGGAACAGGCGCACTGCATCGTGGCCGCACGTCTGCCGGATGACAGCCTGCGTGGCTATCAGCTGCTGGCCGCCGATGGTCAGACCGTGGTGGCCGAGCTGGCCGTGGCGGATGAGTTCATCGAGGCCTGTCAGGGCCGCACCGAACCAGTCCCGCTGGCAGACTTCTCCCCCGCCATCCAGCGCCGTTTCGCCGCCCTGGGGCATGCCCGGCCCGAGGCCGCCCTGGTGGTGGTGTTCCATTCGCCGGAAGTGCTGGAGGGCATCCTGGTGCTGGGCGAGCGCAGCAATCAGGAGCCCTTCAGTCGACAGGACAGGCAGTTCCTGCAGCGCCTGGTGCGCTATGTCGCCGCCATCCTCTACCGCCTCACGCCGTTCGAGAAGCTGGAAAAGCTGTATTTCGACAACCAGCGCCGCCTGCATCAGGCCGAGATCCAGCTGGTGCGCAGCGAGAAGACCCGCGCCATCGCCCACGCCACGCGGCAGGCTCACCATGAGATTCGCACGCCGCTGAGTGTCATCGGCATGGCCGCACGACGCATCCGTGACGAAGCCAGCGCCGAGAAATACCGTCAGGTGATCGCCGAGCAGATCGACCGCGCCATGGAGATCGTCGACGAGACCCTGCTGATCACCGATGTCAACGACGACACCCAGGACCGTACCCAGCCGGTGGACCTGAACCCCATCCTGCAGCGCTGCGTGCGGCTGCAGCCCGATGGGCCGCACGAGCAGCGTCTGGACCTGCAGAGCGATCTGCCACGGGTGAGCGGCATTCCCGGGGAACTGCAGGTGCTGTTTTCCAATTTGGTGAAGAACGCGCTGGAGGCCATGCCCGAGGGTGGCGTCCTGAGCTTGCGCTCGCGTGCAGCGGGCGACGAGGTGGAGGTGAGCGTCGAGGACACCGGCACGGGCATCGACCCGGCCCTGCGCGAGAAGATCTGGGAGCCCTATTTCAGCGGCAAGGTGACGGTGGCCGGCAACAGCACGGCGGGACGAGGCTGGGGGCTGACGATCTGCAACCGCATCATCACCGAACACAAGGGCACCATCGCCTTCGAGAGCCGGCTGGGGCAGGGCACGCGCTTCGTCGTGCGACTGCCTGCGCTGGCGCCTACTTGCGCGGTTCCTGTGTCCAGCGCTGATCCCGTTCGATGAGAATCTCCCGCAGCACTTCCGCTTCCTTGTGAATCACCACGCGCTCCAGCAGACCGAGCAGCTCGCTGTCCTCGAAGGGCTTGAGGATATAGCCCGAGGCCATGCCCAGCGTCGGGTCGATGGCCAGACGCTGCCGCTCCTTGTCGTTGTAGGCGGTGAAGATGATGACGGGGATGTGTCGCTTGAACGGGCTCAGGCCCTCTTCGCGGCGCAGGCGCTTCAGAAAGGCCTCGCCGTTCATGCGCGGCATCTGCCAGTCGAGCAGGATGCAGGCGATGCGATTGCTGAGGAAGTTGAAGCCGCGCTGATGGGCGCGCAGCACCTCGAGGGCCTGTTCGCCGTCGCGGGCAGGCAGGGCCTGATAGAGGCCGGTCTCATTGATGATGTCCACCACGAGGGCGGATTGATCGGGGTCGTCTTCCACGACGAGGATGAGGGGCTTGCTGCTCATATCCGGCACTCTGCCGCCATGTTCATTCCTGCTCCGCTGCGAGCAGGCGGGCAAGACGACGGCGGCTGGTGGTGTAGACATAGATGGGGCCCTTGATGGCGCCGCGCAGCATGGCGACGGGCAGCCACAGCAGGGCCAGCAGGGTGTTGCTGAGCAGGGTCAGCAGCGGAAAGGGGGCACGGCCGCTGGCCTCGGCCTGACTGTGCACGAAGGGCAGATTGCCCACCTCGCCCTGGCGCATCTGCTGTTCCAGCAGAAGGGCGGCGTATTCGCGGTCGCTGCGCTGCGGATAGCGTTTCCAGGTCATGAGCTGTTGTCGATTGCGCACCAGCAGGTGCTCGAACACGGCGAGCAACTGGAAGAACATGCCGCCGAGCACGCCATAGACGAGGCTCCAGCACAGCAGCAGGGGAGTGATGATGAGCGTCGAGAACACCTTGCGCACGCGTAAACTCCTTTTACGAATTCCCCGGGCGACTGGGGTACACTAGCGCCCGACACGCCCGGACCGGGCAATTACGCCTCATCTGTGGGGTTTATGCAAACAAAAAATCTTCTCGTGCACAGCGTGATGGCGCTGATCTACGCGTTGCTGTGGTACGCGCTGGCGGCGCTTGCCGGCGAGCGCATTCATGACCCCTTGTTCCACGCAGCGTTCCTGCTTGGCCTCTGTCTGCTCTTCACTTTTTCCTACACGCCTTTGTTTGTGGCCGTGCATACCAGCGTGCGCAGTCTGTTCGGCGGACTGCCCGTGACCACCAGCGCCGGCATCGCGCAGATGATCGACACGCTGCATGAACAGACCCGTCGCGAGCCTCTGGTCGATTTCGTGGAGAAGTCCCTGCTCGTGCTGCTCGGCCAGCGCAATGCGCGTCTGCTGCTGACCAGCGCCACCGGCGAACTGGCGGGAGTGGTGCCGCCCGAACTGGACGCCTTGTGGCAGGACGTGCGCCGCACGCGCACGCACGTGCAGAAGAGCGGACACACGGGCATTCCCGTGCCGGGGGAAGACGGGCTGCTCGGCCTGCTGGTGCTGCAGGGCGCGGTGGAGGATGCCGAATTGCGGGCGCTGCTGCAGTTTCTGGCACGCCAGATCGGCATCGCCATGGAGCGCATCGAGGCACAGGAGCAAATACGTCGCCGCGCCGAGGCGGCCCATGACGAGAAGATCCAGGCGCTGGCCACGTTGAGTGCCAACATCGCCCACGAGATGCGCACGCCGCTGGCCGGCGTGCGCGCCAGCATTGGTGGCGTGCAGGCCTGCCTGAGCGATCTGCTTGACGCCCATGCCATGGCGGCCCAGCTGCAGCCCGAGCGCTTCCCGCCGCTGCGGCCCGATCGGCTGGAGTCGCTGCAGAGCACGGCCACCCGCATCACGGACCTGGTGGATCAAGCGAACAATGTGATCGACCTGCTGCTGGTGAATCTGCACAACGACAAGCTCGACCAGCGCAGCTTCACGCTGTGCAGCATGCGCGACTGTGTCGAGGAGGCGCTGGAGCGTTATCCCTTCCGACGCAACGAGCGCGCCCGCGTCACGGTGACACCTGGCCCCGACTTCCACTTCCTCGGCATCCACAGCATGATGGTCTACGTGCTGTTCAACCTGCTGCGCAATGCGCTCTACAGCCTGGAGGCGGCGGGGCGCGGCGGCATCAGCATCGCACTGCAGACAGGCAGCGAGGAGAATCGTCTGGTGTTCACGGACACCGGCCTCGGCATCGCGCCCGAGGTGCTGCCCCACATTTTCGATGGCTTCTTCACCACGCGTGCGGATGGCACCGGCGCCGGACTGGCCTTCTGCGTACGCACACTGGCCAGCTTCGATGCGCGCATCGAAGCCACGTCGGTGCAAGGAGAATACGCCTGCTTCACCCTGCACTTCCCTGTCTGATCAGTGCAGGATCTTGCCTGTAGGCGCGGGCTGCCGCAGATAGCTCGCGTAGGACTGGATGTCCTGCGCGCGCAGCTGAGGCAGCAGGGCGCGGGTGGCCTCTTCACCGAGCTGGGTGGTGTAGTAGGGCGTGTCCTCGGCAATCCGGCATCCCGGCGCATAATGCTTGCGCCAGTCCTTGAAGAACGTCTCGTTGAGATGTTCGCCGTCGTTGCCTATGTTGAACAGAGGCAGCATGTCCCCGGCCTCCAGTGCCGTCAACAATTCCGCCGGCGCCTTGCGTGTGCGGCACTGCCGCAGATGTTCCAGCAGCGCGATCTGCGACATGATCAGCACGAGTGACACCCGGCCCCTGGCATCCAGCAACAGAAACCCGGAATAGGGCATGTCGATCAGGTAGTACTCCACGATCTCATGGGTGCTGCGCAGGATGTTGAAGAACTCGATGAACGCCGCGTTGGTGAGGAAGCGGCTCTGGGAGCTGGCCACCACCGGGTCGGTGAGTATCTTGAAGGTTCGGCTGAAATACTGTTGCTGCAGATTGGCGATGGAGCGGTTGAGCTTGCTCGCCAGCTGCGGGTCGTTCTTGTTGATGAACTGATCGATGAGACCCTCGTTGAAGGCCTGCACTGCCAGGTCCGTATTGGCACGCCCGGTCAACAGGATCTTCTTCACGTAAGGGTTGGTCAGGCTCACGCAGTATTCCAGCCCGCTCATCTCCGGCATCGAGTAATCGATCACCACCACGCTCGGCATCAGGAAGCGCTCCAGGTTGTAGATCTCCTTGTGCAGCGCGTTGATGTCGACATGCGTGAGCGTGTCGGAATCGTAGGGGCCTGTCTTGTAGGACGAATAGCTGCGCCGGATCACCTCGCCGAAGGACATGGCGCGATTGACATGCTCCAGCGCCTGACGTGCCGACTGAAACAAGCGGTAATTGATGGAGCGGTCAAGCAGCAGGCTGACCGAATCGAGGAAATTGGCATCGTCGTCCACCAGCACCACCTGGGTGGGGTAGTAGAACAGGTGACAGATGGGAAAGTGGTGGTCCATGGCGAGCCTCCCGTTGGGGGATCAGATATCCATCTCCTCGGACAACAGGTGTTCCACCTGTCCTTCGAGCAGCGCCTTGAAATTGGCCAGCGGTTCATCCACCAGCCAGGTCTTGATGAAGTCGCCGCTGCTGTCGTCGACGATCTCGTTGAATTCCTCGGTGATCAGCCGGCTGTCGGCTTCCGCGAGAATATACGCGGCCTCACTGATCAGCAGTGTGTCCACTGGGGCTTCCTCGCAGATCTGCCGGGTCAGCGCCAGGTTCTCGCCCGCGACGGTGTAGGTCTTCTGTTCCAGTGACGACAACACGCCGGTGAGCAGTTCGCCGCAGTGCAGACCGGCACGGAACTGCAGTGTGGGCAGCGATTCGGCCTCCAGCTCGCGGGCCAGCGTACGGGTGATGTCGAGGAACAGCAGGGCGGCGCAGACGGCATGGAAGCAGTGCTCGTCGTCGGCGGTCGCGGCGCCGAAGGTGATCAGCACCTCGTCGCCCGCGCACTTCTCCACATGGCCGTTGTAGAGCTGCGCCACGCGGTGGATGTAGAAATAGCAGGTGTTGAGCAGTTCCACGGTTTCCTCGGCCTCGTGCTGATGCAGGGCCGAGCGGTAGTTGGCGATGTTCAGGTGCAGGATGCTGACGAAGGTGCTGCCGGGGCGACGATACACGGCCGGGGATTCCACCACGGGCGGGCGTTCGTAGTCAGGGCCGAACATGGCGGTGCGCGTCTCGTCGTCGTCCAGTTCGTAGACCATGCGGTTGTACTGGCGGATCACCGCACCGAGCTCGTCGCCGCGTTCGCCGAACTCGCTCGGCTGCGGCTCGCCCCGGCGCACGCTCTGAATGGAGGCCGAGAGCATGCGCAGCGGGAAGGTCACGAAGTACTGTGTCAGTGCCAGGATGACAGTGACGCCGGTGACAAGCATCAGCGCCAGCGCTGCCAGCATGAAGAGGAAATTGCGCGTCACGCCCTGCTCGATGTAGTCCTGGTCCAGCTGCACCCGCACATAGCCGGCCAGCGAATCCTGCAACGCGATGGGGGCGACATAGGTGCCGAAGATGGCGGCGGGGCCGGTGCCCGGTTCGCGGCTGCCGGCACCGGAGCTGGCGATCACCTGATCGTCGATGCTCAGCACCGCCACCTCGGCGATGGCCGCCTCGCGGGTGAGCTGGTTCAGCAGCACGTTCATGCTGATCAGATCATTGGCCAGCACCAGTTCCGTGACGAGGATGGCCGTCTGCCGCGCCAGCGTGTCGCCCAGGCTGTCGGCCTGCTGACGCAGGATGTTCTCGGTGGTCTGGTTGGTCACCAGCCAGAACACGCACATGGCGAGCAGCAGCAGGATGCTGGTGGCGATGGCCAGCTTGTGGCCCAGGCGCATCTGGGAAGCGGGCGAGGCCAGGTAACGGGCGTCGGCATCGTGTTCGGGGGCGTGCATCTTCGGGGCCACGGTCATTGTCTCGGGGAACGGGGGCTCACTGGTACGAGCTCAGGGTGATTTCTTCGTCCTGCACGAAGCTGAAGTCCATCCGGGCACTGGGTTCCTGCAGGCAGTTGCCCTGGACGAAATTGACGCTGGCCTGCCAGAGCAGGGGCAGCAGTTCGATCTGGTCGATCATCGGCGCGATCACCAGCACGCCGCGGGCATGCAGGCTCTTCACCGTGGTGTTCAGGCGCTCGCGCCGCGCCGTGTCCTGGTCGATGCCGCTGAGCAGGGTCCTGTCGAGCTTCACGTAGTCGGCTTCATCCAGCGCCGGGTACTGCCCGGGATGCAGCGTGCAGCCGTAGTGCGTGATGGAGAGCGGGATGTCCAGCGCGCGCACTTGCTCGCAGAAGCGCGCCACGTGCACGGGGGAGCTCACCACGTCGAGCTCGCTGATCTGCAGCGTCAGCTGACGCGGCTGCAGACGCAGGGCCAGAAGCTGCTGCTGCAGCCAGGGCAGGAATTCCTCGCTGATCACGGAATTGTGGGTGAGGTTGAGCGTCAGGCGCAGCGCCGGGTTGGCCCGCTCCTGCAGCAGCTGCAGCGACTTGCTGCACACCCAGCGGTCGATGCGTTCACCCAGGCCGTGCTGATTGGCCAGTTCCAGGAAACGCGGCGGGTAAATCAGGGCGCCATGATCCTGCAGGCGAATCCGCACCTCGTAGCGCTGCAGGCCGTCTTCCTTCAGGCTCACCACCGGCTGGAACACCAGGATGAAGTCCTCGTGGGCGAAGGCGTCTTCCAGGCGCTGGAACATCTGCTCGGGCGAGGCGTAAGGGTCCTGTGGCGGGGCACTGGGCTGACTGCTGTTCTCGCGCACCGTGAGATTGTGTCGTGCACGGTCGATGGCCAGCTCGGCCGAGGGTGTCAGCTCGTTGATGAAGGTGCTGCCCAGCGCCAGGCGCAGGCCGCTGCCAGCGGGCACGAGGGCCTGCAGGCGGGTGTTCAGGCCGCTGGTGTCGGCATGCAGCCGATGGGTGAGCGCCACGTGGTCCGGAGCGCTGATCAGCACTGCGAACTCGCCATCGCCGCAGTGGGCCAGCAGGGCGTCGCCGGGCGTGTTCTGACGCAGCAGGCTGGCAGTGTCCACCAGCAGGTAGTTGGCGGCCGCCCGGCCGCTCAGGCTCTGCAGTTCGTCGAAGCCCTGCAGGCGTGCCAGCACCAGGGCGCTCTGGCTGCCGGTGTCGATGGCCTGGGCAATGGCGGCCTCCACGCGGGCCAGCAGGCCGCCGCGGTTGAGCAGTCCCGTGACCAGATCCTGGCTGCGCAGCAGGCGCAGCTGACGGGCATGGGCGGCATTGCCCGTGGCGGGGCGCAGGATGATCTGCAGTGCGGCATGACCTTCGTAGACGGCAGCCAGGGCTTCCAGCTGCAGGCGCGTGCGGCTGCCGCCGGCCGTGAGGGCGGTGAACTGGCAGGGGGGCGGATTGCTGGAACGGGCCTGACGCAGGGTCTGGCGCACCACGTCGACATCGGCGTCGTCCACCTTGTCGAGGAAGGCCTGCTGTTGCAGGGCCTCGACGGATTCCACGCCGAACAGCGTGCACCAGGCCAGGTTGGCGTGCAGCAGCAGGCCGTCATGCAGATAGGCGATGGCGTCAGTGGCGCTGTCGAGCACGAGTTCGTAGCGGCGCTGCAGCTCCTTGAGCTGAGCCTGGGTGCGGCGCAGTTCGCGGCGCGTGTGCAAGGCATCCACGGCATGCTGCACGGTGCGCACCAGCGCCCCCGCGTGCTCGCTCGCCAGGGCATCGGGACTGAAGCAGACCGCCCCGACGGGCGCCGCTTCGGGCAGGCTGTCGCAGCCCAGCAGCACCACGCTCAAGTCCAGGGCCTGCTCCTGCAGCTGTTCGCACAGGGTGGCGGCCGAGAGGTCCTCAATGCCCGGCAGATGCAGCAGGACATCCCAGCGCCGCTGCTGCAGCTGCTCGTGCAGGGCGCGGGCATCGCCGAAGGCTTCGGCATGCAGACTGAACCCGGCCTTGCGCAAGAGATTGACGAGCTGCTCGGCATCGGCGAGCAGTCTGGCGGCAATCAGCACATTGACGACCTGATTCTGATCCATGGGGCGGGAGTGTCCTTGTAGTGTCTGGGCGAGTTTAGCACAGGCCCCCGGGGCCCCCGACAGGGCCGGGAGGCGATTGCCGTGTTCACGCCATCACAAAAGCGAGCCGAGCGTGTACACTGCCGGGCATCGCGCGCTGCCTCATGATCTGTTTCAGCAACACCGGAGCCCCATGACTGACAATGACAACAACTCGCAAGCCCCCCGCGCACTCTCGCCACTGAATCAGCGTCTGCTGGAGATCCGTCGCGCCCGCAATCGTCTGTTCGTGTGTTTTTCCACACTGCCAGTCTATGTGTTCACCGTCAGTCAGGTGCTCGAAGCGGGCAACAGTTCCAATACGGTCATGTTCGCCTACATGGCCCTGTATGCCGGCTTCGGGGTGAATGCCTCGGTCAAGCGCTGCCCGCAGTGCCACGAACAGTACTTCGTGAAGCACCTCTTCCTGAACCCGTTCCGCTCGCATTGCGCCCACTGCGGTCTGTCGCTGCACCCGCAGGGGTGACCCGGCACGTTCAGTGGCGCGCGCCGAAGATGGCCGTGCCCACACGCACCAGGGTGGAGCCTTCGGCGATGGCGGCGGCGAAGTCCCCGCTCATGCCGATGGACAACGTGTCCATGGCGGGGAAGCGCGTCTGCAAGTGGCGCAGCAGGGCGGCCAGCGGGGCGTAGACCGCCCGTTGCTGCACCGGGTCCTCGCACGGTGCCGGAATCGCCATGAGCCCGCGCAGCCGCAGCTGTGGCAGGGTCTGCACCGCCTCGCACAGCGCTTCCACCTCGGCCAGGGCCACCCCCGACTTGCTGTCTTCCTCGGAAATGTTCACCTGGATGCACACATTCAGCGGCGCCATGCCGGCCGGGCGCTGCTCGTTGAGCCGCGTGGCGATCTTCAGTCGATCCACGCTGTGCACCCAGTCGAAATGCGCCGCGATGTCCCGCGTCTTGTTGGACTGAATCGGCCCGATGAAATGCCAGACCAGGCCCGGCAGGGGCAGGGCGGCGATCTTCTCCAGCGCCTCCTGCACATAGTTTTCGCCGAAATGGCGCTGACCGGCCTGCCAGGCCTCGCGCACGATCGCGGCACTCTGCGTCTTGCTCACGGCCAGCAGGGTGACGGTTTCAGGCGCACGGTCGCAGGCCTGTGCCGCCTCGGCAATCTGCTGTCCTACCCGGAAAATGTTTTCTGCTATGCTCGCCATGCACTCAGTGTACCCCGGCCACGGCCCGGCACACA
>JACCDX010189143.1_pt1 | contig 10449 bp, 10 predicted proteins | sample 7449681 | NCBI WGS metagenome assembly JACCDX01 (sample SAMN15323450, study PRJNA562643) | freshwater metagenome | isolation source: river surface water | place: USA:Blue River Watershed | collected 2017-08-18
ATTGAGTAGCATCAGTACGATTAGCCATTCTAACATAACCCTTAATAGTAGAGGTTACATTATCAATGGTTTGCATGAATGTAGAAATATCATTTCCAAAATCATCCAAATCATCAATATACATCTGAGTAGATGTATTTTCATTAGCTTGGTTTAATCGTACTTTACCTGTTCCTGGATCACCTGAAGTTGTAGTAGAATCAAAAGTGTAATCAAATGTAGCACCACCAAATGATCCATCAGCACCTTGGGCACCTTGTGAACCCACAGCACCTTGAGCACCTGTCGCACCTTGGGCTCCAGTTGCGCCTTGAGCTCCAGTTGCGCCTTGTGAGCCTGTAGCACCTTGAGCACCTTGAGGACCTGTAGCACCTTGGGAGCCTGTAGCACCTTGAGCACCTGTAGGACCAGTTGGACCTGTTGGACCTTGCGCTCCGGTTGGACCTTGGGGACCTATATCACCTTGGGCACCTGTAGCACCCTGGGCACCTGTTGGGCCAGTTGGACCCTGGGCACCTTGGGGGCCAGTTGCACCTTGTGCACCTGTAGCTCCTTGAGCACCTGTATCTCCTTGAGATCCTTGTGAACCTGTTGGGCCCTGGGCACCTGTAGGTCCTTGAGCTCCTTGAGGGCCTGTTGCACCTTGAGCTCCATTTGTTCCTGCTGCACCTTGGGCACCAGTATCACCTTGAGCTCCAGTTGGGCCTGTAGGACCTTGAGCACCTGTAGCTCCTTGTGCACCTTGTGGGCCTGTAGGACCTTGAGCTCCAGTAGGACCCGTATCACCTTGGGCGCCAGTAGCACCTTGAGCACCTACAGGACCAGTTGGGCCTTGAGCACCTTGAGGGCCTGTTGCACCTTGGGCACCTGTTGGACCTTGGGCACCTGTTGGGCCTATATCTCCTTGTGAACCTTGAGGGCCTGTTGGGCCTTGAGCACCTTGTGGACCTTGTGGACCTGTAGCACCTTGAGCACCTTGGGCACCTACAGCACCCTGAGCTCCTGTATCACCTTGGGCACCTGTAGCACCTTGGGCACCAGTTGAACCTTGGGCACCTGTAGCACCTTGGGCACCCTGTGCCCCAGCTGTACCAGTTGAAGTTATTACATCACCAGCAGAGGTAACAGCTAAATATGCAGCCGCAGTTCCTGGAAATGTCCCTGAGCCTGTATATGCTGGAAGAAAGAATTGTCTTGTATGTAGGTCAAATTGGGATACTATAGCATTAGATGAAGTATTGTTTCCTCTAAGGATTCTAAAATATTCTTGACCTAAACTTCCATAAGTATCAAGCATTGAAGCTGAAGAAAAGGAGGTACCAGATTGGAGTATTATTTGTCCTCCTTCACCTGTTCCGTTTGGGCCTAAAAAGAGGTTAGCTTCAGATGAAGTTACAGTTGCACCTATAGATAAAGTACTTCCACTAATAATTGAAGTACTACCTGATACGATTAAGCCATTTTTGACTACAAATTCATTTGCCATATTGTGTTCTGTTTTTCACTGTCCAAACAGGGTGTTGTTGTATTGTTATAAATATTAACTAAAGTCTGGATTGTAATAGATGGTTAGGGTATAGTTTATGGTATAAGGCCAATTATTATTGGTTATAGCCACTAATTGATTTGATGTACCATTAGTGTCTTGTATTATAGTAAACTGTAAACCTGCAGTACCAAAACCATCATCTTCTAAATCTAAAGTAGTTGTTTCGTTAATTTGAAAAGCTTTAGTTACAACTCCTGTTTCAGTATTTCTTAAAATACCTTTTACTACACCAGCTCTACCAGCTTGTAAAACAGTACCACTAACATAAGCTACATAATCAAAAGTAAAGCCTGCTACTTTAGGAGCTGGTAATTGAGTTATAGTAGTAGTAGAATTTGTATTAACTGAAATTGCATTATAAACAACATCTACAAGTCTACCTGGTGTAGGACCATCAACTGAACCTGAAACTGAAATAAATGGTATATCACCGCCTGAGTTTACAATTTGTAAACTATTAGCACTAGATCCTGTAAAAATAACACTAGTATTAGTAATGTTACCTTGTGTAGTTACTTGCTGTAAAGTAGGAGTGTACGAGGCTGTTGCTACATAAGAAGCAGTTGATGCAAATGAAGCACTAATAGCGTAAGAACCACTAGTTACAAATAAAGATGCTGTTGAAACTGCTTGAGGAACACTATTTGAATTACCTACCCAAGTATATCCTGATTGAACATTTGGTAAATCATTATACCATGAAGGACCTTGAATTACACCTGAACCATTTGTGTTGTCTACTTTTTCAACATTACCAAGTTTTTGAATAAGAGCTGATCCTGTTGGCTTTATGTTGGTATAACCACCTCCTACTGCTACGAATACATCATCACCAGCTGCGAAAGCAGATGTATTTACACCGTTAATATAGCCGTATATGTATACTCCTCCTTCATCACCCGCAGCTATAGCTTCAGCTAATATACCACCCGCAGGCATTAAGTTAGGATTACCTGCGTCTGCTGGAATTACTCCTACTAGATTACCTGAAGTACCTGAACCTGTGAAGAATACAGGAGTACCTTTAGGGATTGTAGATAAGGTAATATTTTTACCTTGAATGATAAGATCTTGAGCTGATGCTGCTATGTTAGGTGCCCATTCAATGCCAGTACCTGTTGATAGGATCATTTGTCCTGCGGTACCTGGACTTCCGGTATAATCTATTAAAGAGCCACTTAATGTAAGGCTACCGGTTATTGTTACATTTGTTGTAACATTTAATGAATTTAGGGCAGCATCAGACCCGGATAGTATGACTTTTTTCCAACTTGGCATATTTCAATTTTATTATGGTTGGTTACAGGTAGTGCCTGTCCACTTCCCTCGCGGGCCAATAATATGTCAATAAATATGGATAAAGGTACTACTGATTAGGTGAACTGGCAAGTTCTTTATCGCGTTTTTGTATTTCTTTTTGCAAAGTTATTTCCACTTTATCTTGCAAAGCAACCATTCTGCGGGCACTAGCCCCAGTAATATTTACTAAATCTAATCCTTGTCTTATAACTGATAATTCTTCTACTGAAAACATTTTTCTCATTTGTTGGTTTTAGTGTAATGATCTTGAAGTTTATAAACTGTCTTATAAACTATTTCAATCATATCACCTTTAAATGTAGAATTTTTAACTAAGGTTAAAAGGAATTCTATTTCCTGTTTTGAGAGCTCTACTCCTGTGTTAGAAACAGAGATCCCTCCAGGTATTTCTCCTGAAGGGGTCTGTACATTATTGGCATGAAAACCCATAAGTAATTTTTTTATATATTTTAACAAAACTATTAAACAATATTATTAAGAATAAATGAATATATCTCCATTATCTGCTATAAACATATTACCATCAGCTACATATCTAGCAGGTGCTGCTGATGGGTTATTTTGACCGGCTCCACCTACTACTACAGCTGCCATAAAGGCATCTGGTATAAATGTAGCTTGTGAACCATCAAATGAACCTGTAACACCCCAACGAGTTAAAGCACTATCAAATCCAAATCCTTCACCAATACCTTGAGTACCTTGTTGGATTACAATACCACCATCTCCAGCTGTATTAGAACCTGATGCTAATAAAATGAAGCGGTCAGCAACATCTAAGTTAGTAGTGTTTTGGAATGAAGCAGTACCTTGTACTGTTAAATTTCTTTGAACTATTAAGTCTTGAGAAATTGTAACATCTGCAGGTAAACCAATTGTTAAAGTATTAGCACCAACAGCAATATCAATTTCATTAGCAGTACCATTAACTGTTAAAGTTTCACCTAAAGATACTGGATCTGTAACACCTGAGCCATTAGTACCTGGGGCAATTGAGATTGTAGAGTTAGCTAACATTGCATTAGTTACTCCTGAAGCTGAAATTGCTACAGATTGAGCAACACTACCACTGTAAGTAAATGGAACAATACCAGCACCTGCTGTTAAAGCAGCTAACACAATACCAGAAGCTGGTACTCCTGTTAAACCTGAACCATCACCTGCGAATGAACCACTGAATGAGCCTGAAAGATTTGAAGAGGCTCCAGTTAATTGAATTGAAGAAGCACCACTAATTACTGAACCATTATCAGTTAAGCTTGAATCAATAAAAGCGTTACCACTCCATTTTGTGACAGCATTTGTAGTTAATGTAGAAGCTCCTGAAACAGCAACAGTAGCTGTAGTACCACCATCATAAGTGAAGGTTGAAATACCAGTTCCAGCAGTTAAGTCAGGTAAGTTTGTTGTACCAACAAATGAACCACTAAATGAACCTGTAGCGGTAACATTAGTTAAAGTTAAATCGGCTACTGAGGTAGTTGTGGTACCTAGAGTTAAAGTAGTAGAACCAAGAGTTGTAGTTGAATTAACTAAAGTACCGCTTAATACACCTGTACCTTGATCATAAGTTAAATCAATACCTGAGGCACCTGTAGTGTCTGTGACACTAATAGTTTTTCTAGAACCTGAAATAAAGTGATTTGATCCTGTAGCTAATTGTACTACTGCACTAGCTTGACCATTATAGCTAAAGTTTTCAATACCTAAGCTTTGGGATAATACAGATAATACAATACCAGAGGCTGGTACATTTGTTAAACCACTACCATCACCTTGGAATGAACCACTGAATGATCCTGAGCCCGCAGTTATATTTAAAGTTGTAATATTAGCAGCACTTGCTGTAATATTTAAAAGTTCAGCCGCGGAGCCTGATACTATGACTTTTTTCCAGTTTGCCATTTGTTGCTATTATTTTTTAATGAGTTCTAGTCTATAATAAATATGTTATTTTTTATGAAAAACCTAAATAAAATTCATTAGAAGATGAGTAAAACATACCTCCACTTACAGCTGTAGGTGGTGTATTTAATTTACCTAATACAACTATTCCTTCATTATTTACTTGAAACTTATTAATATCACCATTACCATTATTTAATTTAACTAAAAATGGTCCTTCTAACTCTAAAGATCCAGTGATGATAGCTGAACCTGTATAAGGGAATACATCTCCTAAATCAGCAAATACTGTAACAGCATTATTACCAGCGTCTGTAACTGTGAAGGCTGATCCTGAGAAATTAATAGATGTTACAGCTGTGACAACACTAGTATTATTATCTAAAATTTCAATAGCGCCTGCTGAAGGAGCTGGGATTGAAAATCCAAATTGATCATCAGTTGATGGAGTACCATTAGCCGCTAATGTAGTCACATCATATGTTTCATACCCAGATTGGAAAGGAGCAATACCTGTAATTTGCAAATACTTGTAAGTATTTGGATTTGTTAAAGATACAAACTTAACTATTGAATTAAGAGTGATTCCATTTAAAACACTACCTAAATTTATAGCTGGGGAGTAACTTACATCATCAATAGTTAACTTAGAAGTTAAAAGAGAATTCCAAGCTGTATCAAATCTAAAGTACCCTGATCCTGGATCTGTGTTTACATCAGTGTTAGAAGAATATCTCCAAACAGCTAAATTTCCTTCAGAACCTGAAGGACCTGCTGAACCCGAAGGACCTGTTGAACCTGAAGGGCCAACTGTTCCTGAGATATTAATTATAGCTATACCATTAGTATTAGTAATATCAGTAACACCTGATCCTGTAAAATCTAAAACAGTAACAACACCTAAATCTTGGCTAGCTGAATATATAGAAATTGCTCCCCCTGTTGTGGTAGAAGCAAGTGTTACATTTTGGTCTAAAAATCTTACATTATCAGCCATGGACTTATTTTATATGGTATATATGATAAATATTAAAAATAAATTTATCCTCCAGTAGTATTAGACAAAGGATCTAATATTTCAGGGGTTTGAATATCAGTTCTAATATCAACAGGTAATGGGTTAGTAAAGCGTGTATCTGGTTCGTTATCAATGGTTTGAGGATCTTGAAGTACACTAGTTCCTAAGTTGTTAACTACAATATTAGGGTCAAATAATACTTCATTAGAAGTGGCTTCTATACCAAAAATAAGCTTTGCTTTATTTCTAAACTTCTTAAGTGAAGCGACATTATTTTGCAATGTGTTAGGTATAATATACCCAAATAATTTGATATCAAATGTACTTCTTACTACTCTAACATTATCTTGAGGTACCTCAGTTATAATATTGAATGAATCAATAGCAGCTTTAAACTGGTAACGTTGTGGATTACCCCAATAAGAATCTGAAGTATAGTTAATAGCTTCTACTATACCATTTAATTGTTCAACATAATAAGTATAAACTATACAAGAGTAAGTTACAGTCACATAGTCAGGTATAGTTACAGCGTAGAATTGTTGTTCTGGGATTCTATTATTTAGGACACCAAAGTTAGAATAAAAGTTTTTAGTGTCATACTTTTTTTTCATTACCCCATATAAATTAGGATAATTACCATCTAACTTATTTCCTAAACTTCTATTTTTTTCAATAGAATTTCTTTTAAACATAATAAGTGGGGCCATGATAGCACCATTCTTATCTTTATAATATCCATCCTTTTGAGTAGATTTCCATCTTTCAGGTGAACCATATATAACAGGTACCTCAATTCTATTTCCATTTTGCATTACAAAAGGACGAATTACATTTTGGAAGTAGTACATTACAGCCTCATCAAGGTCTTGAATACCAACTGAGAATGGCTTTACTGTATCTCCTTCAAAGCTGTTTTGTAAAGAACGATTAGGTCCTGCAAAATTAGGATTAGCCTTATTAGGATCCCCTAACAAAGCATTATTAGCCCCTGACAACTCATTGCTAAGTTGTGATTGTGTTTTGGGTACTGGTTTACGTTGTTGGGCCATAATTACATTCTTTCAAGTGTTATACCTACTCTATCAGCAGGTACATAAGCTGTTTGACAAATAATAGAAACATTATAGCCAAATTCATCTAAGCCTGGATTCCATAAAGGAGAAGGTAAAGGGTAAGTAGCTCCTGCTGGGTTTGAAGGTTGAGGTGAATTTGGGTAATCAGGATCTTTACCTACAAAATATTGAGCAGCATTAGTACCTGTAACCTCATAGTAAGCAGTTTCATATAAAATTATATCACCTACTTGAGGTACTAAATTAGCCCCATAAATTGTATCTTCATTAAAGTCTTGTAATTTATTTAGAAGATCATCACGTAAAAATTTAAATGTAGGTTTCCAATCAAATGTTACACCTAATTCATCTACAGGCTGAGTCTGGTCTGGAAGTTCAATTAATGTGTAAAGAAGAATAGGGCCATCATAGTATTTTTCTTCAGCCGCCTCTCCATACATGTTAAAGTTTGTTTGAGAGAGTCTTAGTTTATAGAAGGCACATTGTTGAGAGATAATGTTTCCCATCAACTCACGGTTGACGTATCGGAACATACTTATATCTCTACTTTGCCCAAATAATGCCATTATATACGCTTTAAGCTATCTAAATTAAATTCTACAGATCTAACACCAGGTACTTTTAAGTCATTCTTTTCATAGTCAGACTGTAAAATATCCTTTTTAAATTTTTCTATGTCTTTTTTAGGCTCGTTAGTTCTACTAACAAACTTAAGTTCAAACTTAGTTATTTCAGTATCCTCTCTTTCAGGAACATCATCTGGAGTGATGTTGTTTAGTACTGTAACTTTTCTAATACCTCTAATTTGGTTTAGGATGTCACTAATGTTTTCTTCTTTAGAGGAAACTAAAGTACCCTCAACTTGGTATGTGTTGAGGATCTCGTTAAGTATGTCTTTTAATTGAGTCATTATCCTATGTAAACTGTCATTGGGACATTATTCAATTCAGATTTAGCAAATTCTGCTTCATCTCTTCTTCTTTCTAACATACTTCTTCTAGAAGTTTCATCAAAGTATGCTCTTAGTCTTTCAATTAAAGCATCCTTACTAGTTTGAGCAGAAGTTGTTAATGTATCTCCATTTAGGGTTACTTCAGCGCCTGGAATAGGAATAGTTGAGTATTTGTTGCGAACATATCCTAACATTTCTTTAGATAAAGCTAAAGTATATTCAAAAATCCAAGCACGACCAATTGAATTAATTTGTGAGTAGATTGGATTAGTGTAAGGGGCGTTTGAAACATTAGTAATGATACCTGCTCCTAAATCACCACTTCCTGAAGCTAATGAATTTTCTAAACGTTCATTTTTAAGTATGTACTGGAACCAGTAGTGGGTACCGGTATCACCATCAGTAGGACATGGGAATATTCTAAGCTTATTATTGATAAGTTCAAAACTATAAGAAGAAAGTAGAATATCATTTGCTAATTCCATTTCCTGAATAGCAGCTACATTGTATGATAAAGGAGTTACTAAGAAGTTATTTCCATAAGCAGCACCTGCTACACCACCTAAAGCACCAAAGAAACCACCCCAACCAGCACCTAGACCAATACCACCACCATAGTAGTAAGTAGCAGAAGCAGGAACACCTTGATAAAATACTCTTTGAATTTCTAAATTACTTCCTGAAATACCATTCGCTTGAGCCCAAGCATCTAAATCATAGTCTTGAACTGAACCAGTTAAAATAACTGAACCCGAGTACCAGTTTGTATTACCACCTGTTCCTGCTTCTTCTCCATATTGTTCTGAGATACGGATAACATTACCCATACTAGGGGTAATTTGAGTATTATTTAAAGCTGGAGTGGTAATAGGTAAACCTTCAATGTTGAGCATATTTTCTCTAACTTGATAGGCATATAATTCATTACCATAAACTGTTGTAGCTTCCTCAAACGCGGTCCAGAAGTTTAAATCTTGTAATTCTACGTTTTCAATAGGATAGCCTAAACGTCTAGCACAAAAATTAGCTACCTTATTAGCATCTGTTTTAAAGTCAGAATCATTATCATAAAATCCAAAAGCAGTAGGTGAACTACCAGTTGAAGGAGTATTATAATACGAAGCCGATACTTGGGCAAATGAAGATGACCCAGGCCAAATAGGGATGTTTGCCATACGTTTTTGTTATAAATATGTGAAAAACCTTAGCTCTTCTTTCCGTTTGAACCAGAAGTATTTAAGGATATACCTTGGTCTAATGCTTCTTCATAGTAGCTGATAAGGTCTTCTACAATTGGGTGTCTATGATTTGTTTTAAGAGAAATAGCACATAAGTCCTTTATCTTTTTAGCAGCAGTGTATAAGAATCTAAAACCAGAATCACGTTTTGATTTTAGATCTACTTGGGCGTCATCTCCACAAATGATCATTTTTGAACGTAAGCCAAGTCTGGTTACAATCATTTCCATTTGTTCATGGGTAACATTTTGAGCTTCATCCACTATAACAACTGAATCAAGGAATGTACGGCCTCGCATGAAGCTTAAAGGTACTATCTCGATCTGACCCGCTTGTATGAGTTGTTCCACTTTAACCTTGTCATATAACGCGTACATGTTCTGATATATCGGTTGTACCCACGGGTCCATTTTCTCGCGTAAATCACCAGGTAAGAAACCGATTTCCTCTTTTGATACTGTAGGTCTGGTGATAATGACTTTTTCAGCTTCTTTCATAAATAGCTTTTCTAGTGCTATTTGACAGGCTAAAAATGTTTTGCCTGAGCCTGCTGAACCGGCTAACAACGTAACTGTATGTTGTAATATTTTTGCTTTGGCTTCTTTTTGTTCTGAATTTAATTCGGTTTTAAACTTGATTGGAGTTTTGGGTTTGCGCTTTTCCTGGAAGATAGGATCTTCATGGTGGTGTGAAGCCATAAATAAAAAATTGGGTTAGACAAAAAATTAATAAGTCTTATTTAAAGTAAATATCTCAGAATATATAGAATTACCAGCATTTGCAGCACCCCATTGGACTGTAACTGATAAAGTATTATTTACTGTTGTATCAAAAGAGGATGAATTTATAGTACTAAAGTTAACACCTTGGAAATCTGTTGATGCTTCTTTAGTATACATAAAAGTACCGGCTGTTGCTATATCTGCTACACCTGCAGCTCCTACTTCATGGATTGAAAAATATATTTCTAATTTATAACCATTTTCAGTAGCACCTGCCATAGTAACATTTCCAGTATCAGCTAAAGTAACTGCTCCGGTTTTAATTCTAATTCTTAAAGTATCATTATTTCGAGATGATAAAGTTCCAGTTACAATAGCATGATAAGCATCTCCTTTTGTAAATCCATTTGCTGGGACTGATAAAGTGCCTACTCCTCCACCTATTAAACTTGATTCAGTTGTTGTGTTAACAACAGGAGTACTTGAACCAGTTTGATTAAATAAACCATAATTGTTCCCAGGAGCATAAGTAATAGAAGATAAAGTAGTTTGTTTAGTTATTCCACCTTGCACAATAGCAAATAATTCAGTTCCGGTTAAAGCACTTCCTGTGGGTAATTGAGATATTGGTAAATTTGGCATTTTGTTTATACTAAAGCTGTTACAAAT
>JACCDX010158739.1_pt1 | contig 10448 bp, 6 predicted proteins | sample 7449681 | NCBI WGS metagenome assembly JACCDX01 (sample SAMN15323450, study PRJNA562643) | freshwater metagenome | isolation source: river surface water | place: USA:Blue River Watershed | collected 2017-08-18
TAGCCAGTAGCCAGCTAGTTGGCTTGAAACGAGAATTTTCACTTCAAAAGAATGACATTGCGATTCATGTCTTTGATAATTTAGCGGCGCAACCAATAGTTAAGCCAACTGTGCATTATTTAAAAACCGGCGACCACCAAGTTAATACTGCGGTGCTATTCCCGACTGAACACAAATTTGGCTCCAAGAAATTGCCAGTAATGATGCGACCTTATGGTGGGCCGCATGGCGCCCAAGTATTAAATGGCGCTTTGGTTTATACAGATGATCAATGGTTTGCCGACCAAGGTTTTGTGGTGATAGTTGCAGACAATCGTGGAACGCCTGGCCGAGGACCTAACTGGGATCGCAGTATTTATCAAAACTTTTTAGTGCCAGTTTTAGAAGATCAAGTCGCTGCAGTAACTGAAGTTGCTAGGCAATATCCAGATGACATCGATTTGAATCGAGTCGGAATTACCGGTTGGTCATTTGGCGGTTACTTGTCTGCACTTGCGGTGCTCGAACGACCTGATGTTTTTCATGCTGCAGTTGCTGGTGCTCCAGTCACCGACTGGGCGCTTTATGACACTGCCTACACCGAGCGATACTTAGGACATCCTGATAAAAATGCGCAGGTCTATAAAGAGCATTCGCTAATTGAAAAAGCCCACAAATTGAGCAGGCCATTACTACTTGTTCATGGTCTCGCAGATGACAATGTAGTTGCTGCTCACTCACTCCGGCTAAGCGCTGAGTTATTGGCGCACAAGAAACATCATGAATTTTTACCGTTAGCAGGGGTAACGCACATGACACCGCAAGAGACAATTACCGAAAATTTGATGCTAAGAACAGTTGAATTCTTTAAAAAGAATCTCTAGTCATTCATCGGATAGTGGCAAGCCAATTTGTGACCTGGGGTAATTTCAACTAATTGCGGAGTTTCGCTTGCGCATTTATCTTGTGCCTTCCAGCAGCGAGTACGGAAAACGCATCCACTTGGCGGATTGCTAGGGCTAGGTAAATCCCCCGAAATAATAATGCGCTCTCGCTTACGTTCAATATCTGGATCAGCAACTGGAACAGCAGAAAGTAGCGCGTGGGTGTACGGATGACGCGGTTTTGAATACAGCTCTTCTTGTGGAGCTGACTCCATTATTTTGCCCAAATACATAACCGCTACTCGATCAGAAATGTGTCTAACCACTGATAGGTCATGCGCAACGAAAATGTATGAGATGCCAAAATCTTTTTGAATGTCATCAAGCAAATTGAGTACTTGTGCCTGAATTGAAACATCAAGTGCAGAAACTGGTTCATCGCAAACAATTAGTTTTGGCTTGAGCGCAATAGCTCTGGCTATACCAATACGCTGGCGCTGGCCACCTGAGAACTCATTCGGATAGCGGTTGTAATGTTCGGGATTAAGGCCAACTCGCTCCATCAGATCCTGAACAGTTTTGCGCACTCCACCTTCGGGTTTAACACCTTGAACTGCAAACGGCGCGCCAATAATTGCGCCAACAGTATGTCGAGGATTTAACGATGAATAAGGGTCCTGGAAAATCATTTGCATTTCGCGGCGAAGTGCAATTAATTCTTTTTTCTTGGCCTTAGTGATGTCTTGACCATTAAAGGTAATTTGGCCACCAGTTGGTTCTAGTAAACGCAGGATTGATCGACCCGCAGTTGATTTACCACAACCACTTTCGCCAACAAGGCCCAATGTTTCGCCTGGAAAAACTTCTAATGAAATTCCATCAACTGCTTTAACATTGCCAATTTGCCGCTTGAATAAACCAGGTGCGGTAATCGGAAAATACTTTTTTAAATCTGTAACAGTTAACAATGGACTGGTCATCTTAGTTAACCTTGCCGATCTTTCGTTCGCCGCGAATTTGCACCCGTTGTTCGCCAGTTAAGTGGCATCTGGCTTCATGAGCATTTGAAGTAGAAATTAATTCTGGGCGCGCTGAACTGCATTTGTTATTAGGCACTAAATCTTTGTACGTGCATCGTGGCGCGAAAACACAGCCCTTAGGCAAATTAATTAATGACGGTGGTGAACCAGGAATTGGGTCAAGCTGACCTTGCTTGCTATCAACCCGTGGAACTGAAGCGAGTAAACCCCAGGTGTAAGGCATTTGTGGCTGATAGAAAATCTCGCGCACCTCAGCATGCTCAACTGCACTACCGCCATACATAACCATTACTTCATCGGCTAAATCTGCAACAACGCCAAGATCGTGGGTAATTAAAACGATTGCTGTACCAAACTCTTTTTGCAGGTCACTAAGTAATTCAAGTATTTGCGCCTGAACAGTTACATCAAGTGCAGTTGTTGGTTCATCAGCAATCAAAACTTCTGGATCGTTAATTAAAGCCATTGCAATCATTACGCGCTGACGCATACCACCGGATAGTTGATGCGGATATTCATCAAGCCGTTGTTCAACAGATGGAATACCAACGCGGTCTAACATTTGCGCTGCTCGGGCTCTGGCATCTTTATCTGAAATCTGATGGTGAACTTGAATTGCTTCAATTAACTGAGCACCGACGGTGTAGTAAGGATGTAATGCGCTTAATGGATCTTGGAAAATCATTGCCATACGTAAACCGCGAAGTTTACGCACATCTTCGGGATTGGCCCCAATAAGTTCTTGACCGTCAAATTTCACACTGCCAGTAACAGTTGCTGAACGTCCAAGTAGCCCCATTACAGCTAGGCTCGAAACACTTTTTCCTGAACCTGACTCACCAACAATGGCCAGTGTTTTGCCGCGATGAACTTCATAACTCACACCACTTACGGCATGAACGATGCCATCTTCAGTTTGAAACTCAACATTTAGATTGTTTACGGCAAGTAAAGGTTGCTCAGTCACTAGAGCCTCACTCGCGGATCGATTGCTTTATAAAGAATGTCGACAATTAAATTAGCCACGATCACGAAAACTGCAGCCACCATAGTTACTGCAGTAATCGTAGGTAAGTCGTATTCAGTAACCGCGCCGATAGCTACCCGGCCTAATCCAGGCAAACTAAAAATGTATTCGGTAATAACTGCGCCACCTAGTAAACCAGCTAAATCTAGACCGGCTGAGGTGACAATCGGAGTTAACCCAGCGCGAAAAGCGTGTTTACGAACAACTGTGCGTTCCGGTAAACCTTTTGCTCTTGCTGTGCGGATAAAGTCTTCGCCTAAAGTTTCCAGCATTTGTGTTCGAGTTAAACGGGTGTAATAAGCCGCATAGAGAATTGCCAAGGCAATCCAAGGAAGCAACATGGTCTGGAAAAATGCTGCTGGATCCTTAGTTGGCGGTTCGTAATCTGGATAAGGAAGTAAATTCCAACGAACCACGATAAAAATGAGTAAAAGTAGGCCAACGAAGAACACTGGCATTGAATAACCAACAAGTGTGGTGCCCATGATGGCGCGATCTTGCCATTGGCCGCGTTTCTTTGCGGCATAAATTCCTGAGGTGATGCCAACCAGCATCCAAAGTGTGAAAGCACCGACTGCTAAAAAGAAGGTAACCGGTAAAGCGTTAACAATTAAATCGGTAACTTCTTCACCATTGCGGAATGAGTAACCCAGGCAAGGCGCATCACAAGTAAATGTTTGTGAGCCTGAGCCATAAGTGCGGCCCAAGAAAATGCCGCGAATCCATTCAATGTATTGGATATAAAGCGGTTGATCTAAGCCAAGTCGAACGCGATTAGCTTCAATGATTGCCGGCGAACAAGATTTTCCACACGTAAGTGCTGCTGGGTCTGTTGGAACTGCATTGAATAGCAGAAATGTAATCACGCTCAAAATGCCAAGCATGACAATCATTAATCCGGTGCGTCGAATTATGTACTTAAACATAATCAACCTCGCTTAGCGCCTTAAATTTTATTTTGCACTCTAAGTCGAGTGGCTTAAGTGGTAGTTGTGGGCGGAGTATCCTCCGCCCACAACTTTTTACAGGTTATTCAGCAGCTTCTACACCAAGAGATGCATATGGCCATGAGCCGTATGGTCCCCAGATGTATGCGCCAGTTACCTTTGAACCGTGCATGCGTTGTTCTAGACCAAAGCGGGTAGGCAGAATCAGAGCCTTCTTCATAGCTTCTGTATTCAATGCTTGCCATTCTTTAGCCTGAGCAGCGCGATCGGTCATTGCCTTAGCGGCAGCAACACGTTCGTTCCAAGCTGCGTCATCGTAACGAGCTAGAGCGAAACCACCTGATGGTGTGTACAGTTCAGGAATTACGGTTGAGGCGTTTGTCCAGTCTGGAGCCCAACCACCTGAGGTTAATCCACCTTGTAGATCTTCTTGGAAGACTACGCCGTAGTAACCACCTGGTTCTAGACCATTAGGAGTTGCAGTGATACCGACAGCTTCTAGAGAAGCGATGATTGAGGCAACAGCCTTGTCATTAACTTCAGTCTTTGGATAGTCGATAACCAATGGGTTCGGGAATGGTTCGCCAGATTCTTCAAGAAGTTTCTTGGCAAATTCTGGGTTACCAGTTGCAGGAATTGTTTCCCCTAGTAATCCGTCCCAAACACCAGTTGGTGCGTAGTCAATACCAATGTTTGGCTTGATTGCACCATCTGCATATTCACCTGCATAGTCGCCACCGGCGATCTTGCGAAGTTCTTCACGGTTTACCGCGGCAAGAATTGCTTGACGGTGCTTTTCGTTTGGAACCTTTGTGGTGTTAATGAAGAAGAAACGTACATACGGATCTAATTCATTGAAACGACGTTTTTCGTACTTAGCATCAGAGAACACCACAGCTAATTTAGCTGGATCAACTGAATCTGGTGAGATTGCAAATTGATCGTTGCCTGAATCAGCCATTAAACGTTCGGTGATAACTGCACCAGGAACAGAGAAAATGTATTCAATGCGATCTGGTAGTGCAGCACGAAGTGTGTCAGTTGCTGGATCCCAATTCTCATTGCGAACTAGAACTAACTTGTCCTTCTTTACATATGACTCAATTTTGTATGGGCCATTTGAAAGGACGTTGTCATCGTAGTTTTCACCGGTATCTGCATCTTTACGCACTGGGGCGAAAGAGCTAAGAGTTACGGTGTAGTTGAAGTCAGCTGCAGGGTTGGCTAGCTTGAATGTAATCTTGCTGCCTTCACATGAAACTGCTGCATCATATGCTGCTTGGCCAGCTGCATCTTCAACGTATGGACCCTTGTATACAGAATTACCTTCTGCATCTTTTGGAATATCCAACATTGAAATCGCATAGGTTGGGCCATCAGTGATGATGTCAGTTGCGAATGTGCGAGAAACACCGTATTTAACGTCTTCGCAGGTTACGGCTTGGCCGTCTTCCCACTTAACGCCATCTTTAAGGGTGAATTCCCAGGTCTTACCACCATCAGGGGTAGTACCGGTATCAGTTGCAAGGTCAGCAACTAGCTTGCTTGCTTCATTGTTATCTGCGCTCAGGGTGTACTGAGTCAGCGTACGGTTGAGGTAACCGCTAGCGAATGCTAGGTCCTCACCGGTGTAGTTACGTTGCGGATCTAAGTGAAGAATTTGTTCTGCTTCCGTTAAGAAAGTCAGAGTTCCACCCTTAGTACCTGCAGACGCACCGTCTTCACTTCCGCCACCGCAAGCGGTTAACAGAAGTGCTAACGACACCACACCAACGCCGAAGCGGATGCTGGTCGATTTCTTCATGGTTTGTCCTCCAGTTTTTGTTCGAGCTCTCGAACTTTTTGATTCTTTCGAATCGTTCTCATGTCCTCAGTCGAAGTCACAAGAATTTTTATGTACGTCCACTCTTTGGATCTAACGCATCTCGCAATGCATCTCCCAATAAGTTGAACGACAAAACTGCTGCTAACAACATAGTTAGCGGTACGAAAAAATAGAACGGGTCAACGGTGAAATAGCCAACAGACTCTTCCAGCATCGAACCCCAAGTTGGGGTGGGGGGCACTACCGAGATACCTAAGTAAGCCAAAGTTGCTTCCGCACCAATCAGACTTGGCATGGCAATTGTGGTGTAAACCAAAATCGGGGCCCAAAGATTTGGCAGAAGTTCCTTAAAAATAATTCGACGATTTGATGAGCCGATAGAAATTGCAGCCTCAACAAATTCGCGTTCGCGCAGCGATAGAACTTGTCCGCGCACAATTCGCGCAAGATATGGCCAGCCAAAAACACTGAGTACCAGAACCAAAGTTGTGATCCTTGACGGATTACCTTCTGGAATTCCGATTGCCTGAATGCGCTGCTCTAAAACTGGGGACATTGCAATGATTACCAATAAAAGCGGGAAAGCAATTGTGATATCCATAAAACGGCTAAGAATTGAATCAACTCGGCCACGTGAATTTCCCGCAACAATTCCAACGATTGTTCCGATGGTGACCGAAATTAAAGTTGCACTTCCGGCAATCAAAAGTGAAATACGCGAACCATAAAGTAGTCGAGCCAAGATATCGCGACCTGTCAGTGGTTCAACGCCAAGCGGATGATCAAGTGAAACTCCACCAAATTTACCGATTGGTAAACCACCGTTGTCGCTGATTAAGTCAGAATTAAATGAGTACGGATCAACGCCGATTAACCGACTGATTAGTGGGCCAAACGCAGCAATAAAAATAATGAATAGAAGTACACCTAAACTGACCATCGCTACGCGATCACGTTTTAGCCGAAGCCAGGCAATTTCCCGTAGACTGCGTCCGACTATGGCTTGATCTTTCCCAGACTCAACCGAGTCAAGAGATTTAAGATCGGCCATCTATTGGTACTTCCTTAATTTCAGAGCACTTTTAGTGTATTTGCTTAGAGCGAATACTTAAAATACTTTTATTTTCTTGAAAAAGCCACTTTCTATTGGCTAATACTTGGCTGAGGCTTTGGGTTAGCCCCAATATTCACCAAATCATACGAAGCCCCTAGCGCCAATTGGACGTAAACATTCGTCAAATACGCCGGCCTATATAAAAGGACAGAATCGGAAGAGAGTGGAAAATAAACCGCTTCCTCGGCTACGAGCTGCTCGATTTGTTTATTTGCCGAGCTCAGATCATCAGTTTTTCCGAATTCAATGTAATCGAGCAATTGGTTGATTTTCGAATTCTCAAGTAGCGGCAAATTTTGATTACTGCGGATTACTATTTTCCGACCGTCAACGAGTGGTGACCAAAATGAAATCGGCGAGTTGTAATCTGCTGCCCATCCCGAAGCCACCATCCCGATCCCAAGACTTTTAACAGTCTCTGGTGAACCAATACCTGTGGTCACGTAATTTGCGAAATCATCAAAAGGTAACGCATCAACTACGATGCCAACTCGACCAAGACTTTGTTGCAATACTGAATAAACTTGCGGGCCTGTTCCTAATTGGGCGAAGGCGAACTTAACGGTAAAACCATCTGGGTATCCGCACTCAATTAACTTTTCTCTTGCTTTATCGATGTCGCCTGTTGAATTATTTCCAGTTGGATACCTATTGAATGATTTGTCATAGCCAGGCAAATTTGTCGGAGACATTGAATTAGCAACTGCTGAAACATCCGTACCACCATGGGTAGCTGCTAACGAAGTTTTATCTAACGCATAAGCAATCGCTTCGCGACAAGGTTTACGATCTAATGGAGCAGCTGTTGGAATTAAAGCCAAATAGTTTGTGTAGCCCAAATCTGGATTATCAACTAATTTTCGTGTTTCTTCACTTGCTAAAACTTGATCGCGACCCGATGGACCTAATCCCCAGTCAACTCTTAAATCCGCTTCTCCATTTAATACTGCGATATCAGTTGTTTCACTATCGGAAAGCAATGTCCATTGAATTTCATCTACTTGTGGGAAGCGAATTGAATCGGTTTCCTGTTTCCAATATTCATTGCGAATAAATTTATAAATGCCTTCAGCGATAACAAATTTAAAAGGTCCGCTGGCTGCCGGACGTTGACCATAAGAGACGCCATTTGCGCGCAGTTCAGCATCTCGTTTTGCCGAAATAATGCCGAAGTTAGGAGTAGTTAGAACTTTGTCGAACTGGGCAAAACTTCGAGTTAAGCGAAAAACAACAGTTTTTTCATCAGGCGTGGTTATGGTGGCTAATTCACCTGAATCTGGAACGTATGGGCCTAAGTAATCTGGCTTGCCTGTAGAACATGTCGAAAGCAAACATAAAATTTCATTTGAAACTGGGCTCTGTAAAAAATCATCGTAAAGACGTTCAATCGAATACTTAACATCAGCACTAGTAACCGGAGTTCCGTCATCCCAGAGTAAATTTTCCCGCAAAGTGAATGTCCACACTTTAAATTCTTCGGTGACAACCGGAGATGAGGCGGCCAAGTCTGGGACTGGTTCCAACCCAGCCAACCCTGGTTTACCAGCATGAGCAAGTAAATTTCGGGTGTACAACCGCAAAATGACGCCACACCAAGGGTCTCTTGTCTGGGCTGGGTCTAGTGAATTGCAATCACGAGCACTTGCAATTCTAAGAATTCCACCAGCCTGTCTACTTTCACCTACAGCTCTTTCTAATCCAGCATTAAACGCCGGCGTCGAGTTAACGGTCTGTTGCGAAGATGTAGAGCTTAAAAGTAAGAAAATGATGACGCCAAGAATTAAGGAGCCTTTTCGAAATCGCGGTGATTTCCATAGTGTGATTAATTTTTCTTTCAAAATTAACTACCTTGTTTTTCGGGAAACTCGATCTCGATCGACTTTTGCTAAATGTACTTTACGAATTCGAACCGCAGTAGGGGTTACCTCAACACACTCGTCTTCCCGGCAAAATTCAAGCGCCTGCTCAAGACTTAATAACTTGGCTGGAACTAAGCGTTCTAGTTCATCGCCCGTTGCGGAACGTACGTTCGTAAGCTTCTTTTCCTTACAAATATTTACATCCATATCATCTTGGCGTGAGTTTTCACCAATGATCATGCCTTCATAAACTTCGGCGCCAGGAGATACGAATAAAGTTCCCCGTTCTTGTAAACCAAAACAGGCATATGAAGTAACAGCACCTTTGCGGTCACTCACCAATGATCCGGTTGGCCGGGTGCGCAATTCACCAACCCACGGTTCATATTTTTCAAAAATGTGATGGAGTAAACCGGTTCCACGTGTTTCGGTTAAAAATTCAGTTCGGAATCCAATTAACCCGCGCGCCGGTACAAGGTATTCCATGCGGACCCAGCCAGTGCCATGATTCACCATTTGTTCAAGTCGACCTTTACGTAAACCAAGTAATTGAGTAACGACACCTACATAGTCTTCTGGAACATCAATCGTGAGTCGTTCAATTGGTTCATGAAGTTTTCCATTGATCTGCTTGGTAACAACCTGCGGTTTACCAACTGTAAGCTCATATTTTTCTCGGCGCATTAATTCAACAAGTACGGCAAGTTGCAATTCACCACGGCCTTGAACCTCCCAAGTATCGGGACGTTCAGTGTCGAGTACGCGAATTGAAACGTTACCAATCAATTCCGCATCTAACCGCGTCTTTAATAATCGCGCAGTCACTTTGGTTCCTGATTCACCTGCAAGAGGTGAAGTGTTGATTCCAATAGTCATTGATATTGATGGTTCATCGACTGTAATTACCGGAAGTGGAATTGGGTTTTCTGCATCTGCCAAAGTTTCACCAATGGTGATGTTTTCAAAACCAGCAACAGCGATTATTTCGCCAGGTCCAGCTGATTCAGCCGGAACGCGCTCTAATGCTTGGGTCACTAAAAGTTCAACGACTTTAGCTTTTTCCATTGAGCCATCTGTTTTACACCAAGTAACGGTTTGGCCTTTTTTAATCGTGCCATTGTGCACTCGACAAAGCGCTAGTCGACCTAAATAAGGTGACGAGTCCAAGTTTGTAACATGTGCTTGCAAAGTTGCTTCTGGATCATAAGAAGGGGCTGGCACAGTATTTATTAGCGTACTAAAGAGTGGTTCAAGATTTTCTTCAGCTGGCATTCCCCCGTCGGCTGGCCTGGTTAATGAAGCACGCCCTGCTTTTGCCGACGCATAAACGATCGGAAACTCAATCTGTGCTTCAGTAGCATCCAAATCGAAAAATAATTCGTAAGTTTCATCCACTACTTCTGCAATGCGCGCATCAGGTCTGTCGACTTTATTAATAACGAGAACAACTGGGAGTTTCTTTTGCAGCGCTTTGCGCAACACAAAGCGGGTTTGCGGAAGTGGGCCTTCGCTGGCATCTACCAACAGAATTACGCCGTCGACCATCTCCAGTCCACGCTCAACTTCACCACCAAAATCCGCGTGACCTGGGGTATCAATGATGTTTAACGTAACGCCATCAGGAGCAGCCGGACCAACATAATTAACTGCGGTGTTCTTTGCCAAAATCGTGATGCCCTTTTCGCGCTCCAAGTCCATGGAATCCATAACGCGTTCATTTACATCTTGGTTTGCTCGAAACGCACCTGACTGCCAAAGCATGGCGTCAACTAA
>JACCDX010890532.1_pt1 | contig 10442 bp, 8 predicted proteins | sample 7449681 | NCBI WGS metagenome assembly JACCDX01 (sample SAMN15323450, study PRJNA562643) | freshwater metagenome | isolation source: river surface water | place: USA:Blue River Watershed | collected 2017-08-18
CAAGGCTCACCGGATTAAGCGGCGAGTGCGAAACGTTCGTCGTTTGCAGTTAGTTTTTTTCTGCTGTTTTACGAGGTAACAGAACCTCGACATGCCCTGCCACGCGTCCGAACCCATGTCGAAACCAGTGCAGCCCCAAGCGCTCCATTTTAAGGCGAGTCCAGCCATTTCAAGAGGTCCAGCGGCGAATCAATGTGCAAGTCGGCTTCCCAGCGGCTTAAATCAGACACTTCGCCCAGGTAGCCATAGGTGGCAGCCACAGTTTTCATGCCGGCGGCACGCCCTGCCACGATGTCGCGCGCATCGTCGCCCACATACCAGCAGTGTGCGGGGTCCAGTTGCATGCGCCGTGCAGCCTCGAACAAAGGCTCGGGATGGGGCTTGGCATGCGGCGTGGTGTCGCCACTGACAATGGCGCCAGCGCTGGCGAACAAAGGCATCATGCGCGTGAGCGGATCGGTGAAGCGGGACGACTTGTTGGTCACCACACCCCATGGCATGCCTCGCGATTGCAAGCGCTCGATCAGTTCGACGACGCCTTCAAAAATGTAGGTGCGCACGGTCATGGCTTGCTCGTAGTTGCGAAAGAATTCTTCGCGCAAGTCCATGAAGCTGGGATCTTCTGGTTTGATGCCAAAGGCAATGTTCAGCATGCCACGCGCACCTGCACCGGCCATGGGACGGTAGAGCGACAAATCCAGTGATGGCAGGCCGCGGTCAGTTCGCATTTTGTCGGCGGCCGCACCCAGATCGGGCGCACTGTCAATCAGTGTGCCATCGAGGTCGAACAGCACAGCTTTGCAAGTGGCACGCATCATCCCACCTGCCTCTGGGTGGCCACCAGGTAATTCACGCTGGTGTCGTCGTTGAGCCAGTAGCGCCGGGTCAAGGGGTTGTAGGACAGCCCACGTGTTCTCTGCCATTCCAGGCCTGCCGCGCGGCAATGCGCAGCAAGCTCGCTGGGCTGGATGAATTTGGCATATTCGTGGGTGCCACGGGGCAACATGTTCAAGACATATTCGGCGCCCACGATGGCCAGCATGAAGGATTTGAGGTTGCGGTTCAGGGTGGAGAAAAACACCCAGCCCCCCGGCTTCACCAGAGTGGCGCAGGCACGTACCACCGAGGCGGGGTCGGGCACATGTTCCAGCATTTCCATGCAGGTCACAACGTCGAAGCTGCCGGGTTGTTCTGCGGCCATGGCTTCAGCGCTGATTTCGCGAAACGCAATGTTGGGCGTCTGCACTTCCAGCGCATGCAACTGAGCCACCTTCAGGGCCTTGGTGGCCAGGTCAATGCCCGTGACCTGCGCACCTGCACGCGCCATGGCGTCGGAGAGGATGCCCCCACCACAGCCGACATCGATCACACGTTGGCCCTGCAAAGGGACCATGCCCAGGATCCAGTCCAGTCGCAAGGGATTGATCTGGTGCAGCGGACGAAACTCGCTCTCTGGATCCCACCAGCGATGCGCCAACTCGGAAAACTTGGCCAGCTCGGCCGGATCAGCATTGACCTGCGATGTCATCACGACTCTCCATGAAAAAACCCCGCCGTGGCGGGGTTTGCAAGCAACTTCAGAAGAAATTACTTGTTGGGACGGGTACCGACCACTTCGATTTCCACGCGGCGGTTCTTGGCGCGGCCTTCGGCGGTCTTGTTGTCGGCCACGGGCTGCTTCTCGCCCTTGCCTTCGGTGTACACGCGGTTTTTCTCGATGCCCTTGCTCACCAGGTAGGCCTTGACGGCTTCTGCGCGGCGAACCGACAGCTTCTGGTTGTAAGCGTCAGAGCCCACGGAGTCGGTGTGACCCACTGCAATGATCACTTCCAGGTTGATCGCCTTGACTTTGCTGGCCAGATCGTCCAGCTTGGCTTTGCCTTCGGGCTTGAGCACCGACTTGTCGAAGTCGAAGAAGGCATCAGCAGCGTAGGTCACTTTGGAAGCAGCTGCGGGAGCCGGTGCTGCCTTGGGAGCGGGAGCGGGTGCGGGTGCCGGAGCGGCTTTAGGTGCCGGAGCGGGAGCGGGTGCAGCCTTCGGAGCCGTCGGGACAACAGCGCCGTCGCAGCCAGCAGCAGCGGTGGCGGGAGTCCAGGCACCCGAGCGCCAGCATTGACCAGCGGCGTTTTTCCAAACTTCGCCTGAGGCATTGCGCCAGTTATTAATTTCCTGTGCGCCAGCGGCGGAAGCAAAAGCTGCGGCGGCAATGATCATCGCCAGTTTGTTGAGTTTTTTCATGGTTCTCCTCTGGAGGGACATAACAACCGCAGCCAAGCTGCGAAAAATCGCATTGCGGGAACAAATCACCTCACAAGCTAGGGCTATTGTGCCATACCCTGAAGGCGCGCCAAGAGCCACATCTGTTACAAAGCGTACACATCAGAACTTGAATGCATATTTGTTGCGACTTTGCAACAAAAGCTCAGGCCAGCATAGCCTCTAAAATGATCGGTTTTCCCCGAAGATCGGCCGCTTCCATGACCCAGTTTGCCAAAGAAACACTGCCCATCAGCCTTGAAGAGGAGATGCGCCGCAGTTACCTTGACTACGCCATGAGCGTGATCGTGGGTCGCGCCCTGCCCGATGCGCGTGACGGTCTCAAGCCCGTGCACCGGCGTGTGCTTTACGCCATGCACGAACTCAACAACGACTGGAACCGCGCGTACAAAAAGTCTGCGCGTATCGTGGGCGATGTGATCGGCAAATACCACCCGCACGGCGACAGCGCGGTGTACGACACCATCGTGCGCATGGCCCAGGACTTTTCTCTGCGCCACATGCTGGTCGATGGCCAGGGCAACTTCGGCTCGGTCGATGGCGACAACGCGGCGGCCATGCGTTACACGGAAATCCGTCTCGCCAAGATTGCCCACGAGATGCTGGGCGACATCGACAAGGAAACGGTGGACTTCGGGCCGAACTACGACGGCTCCGAAAAAGAGCCCCTGGTATTGCCCAGTCGTCTGCCCAATCTGTTGGTGAACGGCTCGGCCGGCATTGCGGTGGGCATGGCCACCAACATCCCGCCACACAACCTGAATGAGGTGGTGGACGCCTGCTTGCACATGCTGCGCCACCCTGAAGCCTCGGTCGAGGATCTGATGGAAATCATTCCGGCCCCCGACTTCCCCACGGCCGGCATCATTTACGGCATGAATGGTGTGCGCGAAGGCTATCGCACCGGACGCGGCCGCGTGGTGATGCGCGCCAAGTGCCACTTTGAGGACATTGACAAAGGTCAGCGCCAAGCCATCATCGTGGATGAACTGCCCTACCAGGTCAACAAGAAAACGCTGCAAGAGAGCATGGCCGAGTTGGTGCATGAGAAAAAGATCGAAGGCATCAGCCACATTCAGGACGAGTCGGACAAATCCGGCATGCGTCTGGTGATTGAACTCAAGCGCGGCGAAGTGCCCGAAGTGGTGCTGAACAATCTGTACAAGCAGACGCAACTGCAGGACACCTTCGGTATCAACATGGTGGCCCTGATCAACGGGCAACCCAAGCTGTGCAACCTGAAAGACCTGATCAGCGTTTTCCTGGAGCACCGCCGCGAGGTGGTCACACGCCGCACCATTTTCACTTTGCGCAAAGCACGCGAGCGTGGCCATGTGCTTGAAGGTCTGGCCGTGGCGCTGGCCAACATCGATGAGTTCATTGCCATCATCCGCAATGCACCAACGCCGCCAGTGGCCAAGAATGAGCTGATGAGCCGTCCCTGGGACAGCAAGCTGGTCCGCGAAATGCTGACCCGCACGCGCGCCGATGGTGGCGTGATCAATGCCGACGACTATCGCCCGGACGGCCTGGAGCGCGAATTTGGCATGGGCAACGATGGCCTGTACCGACTGAGCGATACGCAAGCGCAGGAAATTCTGCAAATGCGCCTGCAGCGACTGACGGGCCTGGAGCAGGACAAGATCGTCAACGAGTACAAGGATGTGATGGCCGAGATCGATGACCTTCTGGACATCCTGGCCAAGCCCGAGCGCGTGTCCGTGATCATCGGCGACGAACTCACTGCCGTGAAACAGGAATTTGGCCAGACCAAGCTGGGCGCACGCCGCAGCGTGATTGAGCACAACGCCCAAGATCTGGCAACGGAAGATCTGATCACGCCAACCGACATGGTGGTGACCTTGTCGCACAGTGGTTACATCAAGAGCCAGCCTTTGTCTGAATACCGTGCGCAAAAGCGCGGCGGTCGCGGCAAACAGGCCACAGCCACCAAAGAAGACGATTGGATCGACCAGCTCTTCATTGCCAACACGCACGACTACATCCTTTGCTTCTCCAACCGGGGCCGCCTGTACTGGCTCAAGGTCTGGGAAGTGCCCGCCGGCTCTCGCGGCTCGCGCGGTCGCCCCATCGTCAACATGTTCCCGCTCCAGGAAGGCGAGAAGATCAACGTTGTGTTGCCGCTCACCGGCGACATGCGCACCTTCCCGAGCGATCACTTTGTGTTCATGGCCACCTCCATGGGCACGGTGAAAAAGACCGCCCTGGATGAATTCAGCAATCCGCGCAAGGCAGGCATCATTGCCGTCGACCTCGATGAAGGTGACTACCTCATTGGCGCAGCCCTGACGGATGGGCAGCACGACGTGATGCTGTTCAGCGACGGCGGCAAGGCCGTGCGTTTTGATGAAAACGATGTGCGCCCCATGGGACGCAACGCGCGCGGTGTGCGCGGCATGATGCTCGATGACGGTCAAAGCGTGATCGCCATGCTGGTTGCAGAGGACGAGCATCAAAGTGTGCTCACCGCCACCGAGAACGGCTATGGCAAGCGCACCAACATCACGGAATACACCCGCCATGGCCGTGGCACCAAGGGCATGATTGCCATCCAGCAATCCGAGCGCAACGGCAAGGTGGTTGCGGCCACGCTGGTGCATGTGGAAGATGAAATCATGCTCATCACCGACCGCGGCGTCCTGGTTCGGACCCGTGTTTCCGAAATTCGCGAGTTGGGCCGCGCCACACAGGGCGTGACCTTGATCGCGCTGGACGAAGGCGCCAAGCTCAGCGGCCTGCAACGCATCGTGGAAAACGATGCCGCTGCCCCGGAGGGTGACGAAGGCGAAGAAGGCGACAACACGCCCACCAGCGCGGAGTGACGCAAGCATGACGCGTCACTTCAACTTTTCGGCGGGGCCCGCCGCCATGCCGCTGGAAGTGCTGCAGCAAGCGGCCGCCGAAATGACCGACTGGCAAGGCAGTGGCATGGGCGTGATGGAGATGAGCCATCGCGGCAAGGAATTCATTTCGATTTACGAACAGGCCGAAGCCGACTTCCGTGAATTGCTGAAGGTTCCCGCGAATTTCAAGATCCTGTTCATGCAAGGCGGCGGCATTGCCGAAAACGCCATCGTGCCGCTGAACCTGAGCCGTGGCGGCAAAGTCGACTTTGTGGTGTCAGGCAGCTGGAGCCAGAAATCCTTCAAGGAAGCAGGCCGTTATTGCCAGCCTCAGCTGGCCGCCAGTGGCGAGGGCGCCAGCTTCACGCACCTGCCGAACGCCAGCACCTGGCAGCTGAGCGCCGATGCGCAGTATGTGCACCTGTGCTCCAACGAGACCATTCACGGTGTGGAATGCCACACCCTGCCAGACCTGAAGGCTCTGGGCAGCAAGGCACCGCTGGTGATCGATTTCTCTTCGCATGTGCTGTCGCGCTTTGTGGACTGGTCCCGCGTTGGCCTGGCTTTTGGCGGAGCCCAGAAAAACATTGGCCCTGCAGGCCTGACGCTGGTGGTGGTAAGAGAAGACTTGCTGGGCCATGCACTGCCAGGTTGCCCCAGTGCGTTTGACTACAAATTGGTGGCACAAAACGACTCGATGTACAACACGCCACCCACCTATGGCATTTACATGGCCGGGCTGACCTTTCAGTGGCTCAAGCGCCAGCGCGAAGGTGCGCTGCAAGGTGTGGCTGCAATGGAGCAGCGCAACATCGCCAAGGCCAAGTTGCTATACGACGCGCTGGATACATCGAGCTTTTATGAAAACCGTGTGGCTGTTGCGGACCGCTCGCGCATGAACATTCCGTTTTTCCTCAAGGACGAATCGCGCAACGATGCCTTCCTGGCCGGTGCCAAAGCGCATGGCCTGGTGCAACTCAAGGGCCACAAATCGGTGGGCGGCATGCGCGCCAGTATCTACAACGCCATGCCCCTGGCGGGCGTGCAAGCGCTGGTGGATTACCTGCGCGAGTTTGAAAAGAGTCACTCATGAGCAGCCAACCCATTCAGTCCGAAGGCCTGGGCGTTCTGCGCCAGCAAATCGATTCGCTCGACCAGCAACTTTTGTCGCTCTTGAACCAGCGCGCCAAAGTGGCCGAAGCTGTGGGCGAAATCAAGCGTCAGGAAGGCTCGCCTTTCTTCCGCCCCGACCGCGTGGCACAAGTCATTGACAAGATCCAGAAGGCCAATCAGGGCCCGTTGCAAAACCAGCATGTGGCGGCCATCTGGCGCGAGATCATGTCGGCCTGCCTGGCGCTGGAAGCACCGCAACGCGTCGCGGTGCTGGGTCCGCAAGGCACTTTTTGCGAACAAGCCGCCATCGAATTCTTTGGCAGCGCCGCCAATCTGATCTATTGCGCCAACTTTGACGAAGTGTTCCATGCCACCGCCGCCGGCACAGCCCAGTATGGCGTGGTGGGCATGGAGAATTCCACCGAAGGCGTGGTGGCTCGCTCGCTTGATCTGTTTTTGCGCTCGCCCGTGCATGTGGTGGGCGAGGTCAGCTTGCTGGTCCGCCACAACCTGCTGCGCCAGGCCAATTCACTGGAAGACATCGAAGTCGTCATGGCCCACCCACAGGCCCTGGCGCAATGCCAGGCATGGCTGTCCCAACACCTGCCCCATGCCGAACGCCGCGCGGTCTCCAGCAACGCCGAAGGCGCACGTCTTGCCGCAACCAACCCGGCCTGGGCCGGGCTGGCCAGCGAACGTGCCGCCGCCCAGTTCGGTTTGCATATCGTGGCACATGCCATTCAGGACGAAGCCTACAACCGCACCCGTTTTGCCGTCATCTGCCTGCCGCAAACGCTGGCCACGCCGCCCGCCTCCGGTCGCGATTGCACGAGCCTGGTGGTCTCGGTGCCCAACCGCCCCGGCGCCGTGCACGACCTGCTGGTGCCACTGAAAAACAATGGCGTGTCCATGACACGCTTCGAGTCACGTCCCGCCAAGTCAGGTCAGTGGGAGTACTACTTCTACATCGACATCCAGGGCCACATTTCGCAACCGCATGTGGCGGCTGCGCTCAAAGAGTTGCAAGGCTTGTGTGCCTTCTACAAAGTACTGGGGTCCTACCCCGTCAACGAATGAAGTTCAAGCGGCTCGCGCTGATCGGCTGCGGCCTGATGGGCGGCTCGTTCGCGCTGGCCTTGCGCGCCCAAGGCGGGGTAGACGAGGTCGTGGGTTACAGCGCCTCGCAGACCACACGTGATCGCGCCGTCGCCCTGAAGGTGATTGACCATGCCTGCGACAGCATTGCTCAGGCCGTGGCTGGCGCCGATCTGGTGCTGCTGGCTGTGCCCGTGCGCGCAACCCAGGCCTGCCTTGACGAATTGCGCGCTGCACTCTCACCTCACGCCCTGTTGATGGATGTGGGCTCGACCAAAAGTGATGTGGTGGCAGCGGCACGGGCAACGCTGGGTGAGCGCCTGAGCTGTTTTGTACCAGCCCACCCCATTGCCGGCAAGGAAGTGGCTGGCATTGAACATGCCGAGGCCACGCTTTATCAGCAACGCAAGACCATCCTCACCCCCTTGCCGGAAACGCAGGCCACGCTGGTGCAAACAGCGCGACAGGTGTGGCAGGCCGTTGGCAGCTCGGTCCACGAGCTGAGCCCCGAGGCGCACGATGCCACCTTTGCCGCCGTCAGCCATTTGCCCCACCTGCTGGCCTTTGCAGCGATCAACGCCTTGCTGGCCCAGCCCACGGGTGAGGCTTTCCTGCAAATGGCAGGGCCTGGCTTTCGTGACTTCTCCCGTATTGCCGCCAGTGCGCCTCCCGTGTGGCGCGATATTCTGCTGATGAACCGACAACAGGTGCTGGCCCAGTCACGCCATTTCCGCGCCGCACTGGAACAACTGGAATCCGCCATTCAATCGCAGGACGCTGCTGCACTGGAACAGCTGATCGCGCACGCCAGCCACGCACGCACTGCCTGGCAACTCAACGGGCTGAGTGACGCCAGCGACGCGACCTGACGCCCTCGCCCAGATCAAAAAATCATGTACGCCACGGCCTTTCTCGATCTCCCCGCCCTCAGTGGCGCCACAGGCAGCGTGCTGCTGCCTGGCTCCAAAAGCATCTCCAACCGGGTGCTCTTGCTCTCTGCCTTGTGCGAAGGCACCACCACCGTGCACGACCTGCTGGACTCGGACGACACCCGCGTGATGCTGGCCGCCTTGCGCCAACTCGGCTGTGGCGTGGCACAGGACGGCACCACGGTGACCATCACTGGGCTGGGCGGGCGCTTGCGCAAGCAAGAAGCGCTGGAATTTTTCATGGGCAATGCTGGTACGGCCATGCGGCCTCTGACCGCCGCGCTGGCCGTGATGGGGGGCGACTTCACGCTCAAAGGTGTGCCGCGCATGCACGAACGCCCGATCGGCGATCTGGTGGATGCCTTGCGTTTGCTGGGCTGCCAGATCGATTATTTGGGCAACGAAGGCTACCCGCCTCTGCGCATCCGCCAACCCCAGCTCACGCTGACAGCCCCGATCCAGGTGCGCGGTGATGTGTCCAGCCAGTTCCTGACGGCCCTGTTGATGGCCTTGCCGCTGGCAGCCGCCGAACGCGACATCACCATCGACGTGGTGGGGGAGCTGATTTCCAAGCCTTATATCGAGATCACGCTCAAGCTGCTGGCGCGCTACGGCATCGACGTGCAGCGCGAGGCCTGGTCACGCTTTGTCATTCCCGCTGGCAGTCGCTACCGAACGCCAGGCACCATCCATGTGGAGGCCGATGCCTCCTCGGCCAGCTATTTCATTGCACTGGGTGCGCTGGCACAGGGTCAGGGCATCACCGTGCAAGGCGTGGGCGCCGATTCGATTCAGGGCGACATCCGCTTTGTGGAAGCTGCACAGCAGATGGGCGCGCTCATCACCAGCGGCCCCAACAGCTTGCGCATTGAACGCGGCGCCTGGCCACTCAAGGGCATCGACCTGGACTGCAACCACATCCCCGATGCCGCCATGACACTGGCCGTCATGGCCTTGTATGCCGATGGCCCCACCACGCTGCGCAACATCGCCAGCTGGCGGGTCAAGGAAACCGACCGGATCGCCGCCATGGCCACCGAATGCCGCAAGCTCGGTGCCACGGTGGAAGAGGGCCCCGATTGGCTGCGCGTACACCCCCTGCCGCAGGGCGCCTGGCGCGCTGCCAGCATCCACACCTACGACGACCACCGTGTGGCCATGTGCTTCTCGCTGGCGGCCTTCAACGCTGATGGCGTGCCGGTGCGCATCGAAGACCCCAAGTGCGTCGCCAAAACCTTTCCCGATTACTTCGAGGCCCTGTTCTCCGTCGCTCAGGCGCCCGAGGTGCCCGTGATCTGTATCGACGGTCCCACAGCCTCCGGCAAAGGGACACTGGCTGCGCGACTGGCCCAGGCCCTGGGCTACCACTACCTGGATTCGGGGGCGCTCTACCGTCTGACGGGTCTCGCCGCCACACGTGCCGGCCTGCCTCTGGAAGCCAGCGCCGAGACGGCGATCGCCGAACTGGCTCGCACCCTGCCCGTGCGGTTTGAAGGCGAACAAGTCTGGCTGGGCGCCGACGATGTGTCCGACGCCATCCGCACCGAAGAGGCCGGCATGAACGCCTCGCGTGTCTCAGTGCTGCCGGCCGTGCGCGCCGCCCTGGTGGACCTTCAGCACAGCTTTCGCAAGCTGCCGGGCCTGCTGGCCGATGGCCGTGACATGGGCACAGTGATCTTCCCGCAAGCCCCCTTGAAAGTGTTTTTGACGGCCAGTGCCGCCCAGCGCGCCGAGCGTCGCCATAAGCAATTGATTTCAAAGGGTTTTTCAGTTACACTCGACAGTCTTCGTGCTGACTTGGAAGCGCGCGACGCCCGGGACTCGTCCCGCAGCGTGGCGCCTTTGAAGCCAGCGCAAGATGCGCTGTCCCTCGACAACTCCGAGTTGTCCATCGAAGCCTCGGTGGACCAGGTGTTGGCCTGGTGGCAACGCAAACAGCCGTTCTGATTCGTCAGCGCGACTGCCCCGGCCCTGTTCGCTCCCGCCGCGCTGCATGCGCACTGGCGAACAGGATCACACAACTTAACCTGCGGTCCTGCCGCAACCCACCGCCGACAACAGAACCCTGTCGTTCAGCAATGGTGCTGACTTCTTCCCTGTTGCCGGTCAAGGAAAAACATGTCTGAATCTTTTGCCGCCCTGTTTGAAGAATCCCTGAAGCGCG
>JACCDX011794337.1_pt1 | contig 10442 bp, 7 predicted proteins | sample 7449681 | NCBI WGS metagenome assembly JACCDX01 (sample SAMN15323450, study PRJNA562643) | freshwater metagenome | isolation source: river surface water | place: USA:Blue River Watershed | collected 2017-08-18
CATACGTTTTCAATTTTTTATTGAATATTGATATTCTATGAATGTCGATATTCAAAAAGGTAGTTGGTTGCGGGTGTCTAGAGTGCCGAGGCGCGCATGGCTTCCACAGAGTCCGCATCTGTCTCTTCATCCGTTGCCAACACACGGATGCCCCAGAATTCCTTCTCTGTAGATTTCTTGTCGCAGATACCGCGCAGGCGATCCACGAGTTCACGGGGTTTGATCTCGGACCGGCTGATCTGTGTCCGCTTCCAGTCCTTGTAAATGTCCTTCACCACACCGATTGTCAGAGGACCCGCACCCGCCTCCAGGACAAAGTTCTCACTCAGGAATGCATGGAAGGTGTCATTCTCCTCCTTGTACTTCCGTGAGGCCGCCGTCACAGAATCGGGCTCCTGCAGCCCGTTCACACGATAGGATGTGTCGTAGTAATGCACCAGCATCGCCAGGAATGCCACACGCCATTTACGGAGCTTGTGATCCATGTCGAGATCCTTGGTGTGAATGTGTGCCTCAGGGTTCGTCGGCTTGCCAGGATCCACAAAGGTCGCCACATGGGGAATGGTGCGAATACGGCGCCATGTACCATCGTCCATGGACGACACTGGCGGGAGATCATTGCACGACAAGAAGAACTTACACATCATCTTGAACTTCTCCTGGTCGGCATACATTCCACGGGCCTCCACGAAATCGCCGCCGGACCACTGCTTCATACGGGCCGTATTGATCTTCTCGCCCTGATCCGGCTCTCCCATGTGTACGAACCGCTTTCCCTTGATAACAATCAACTCGGGATTCGCATTGCCTGCATCCGGTCGCTTGCGCGTCAGCGTAGTCGTCTGTAGGGAGGTCTGGTATTCGCCGAATGTATAGGACATCAGCTCCTGAATCTTCGACTTTCCATTGGAACCGCGGCCCTGCATAATGTAGAACCGCTGTTCCTTGTTCTGCCCCTCGAGACAGGATGCCAGGAGGGTGAGGACATAGTGTCGGAGTACAGGGTCAGGATAGATGAGTTCGAAGAACCCCTCAATGCCCCGCTTGTCCGTGGGATCCACAGCGGACCAGGGAATGTAGGGAATGGCGGGCAGATCGGGCTCACATCGGCCCATCTGGAAACTGATGTAGTCATCGGGTTCGCCCTTGCGAAAGCGGACTTTGTACTTGCCATCCGCCGGATCCTGCCAGTTGAGTTCGAGCACACCATTGGCAACACCAATCAGATAGGGATTGCAGTCGAGATGGCCGATGAACTCTTCGTCGTAAAACTTCTCCGCACACTCCTTGAGAACATTGTCCTTGAAGGAGGCCATCTCGAGCTGCCGCTCAATGGTGAAGATCTTCTTCCGCTTCTCCTCGAGCACCGCCTTTTCCGCCTCGGCCGCAATTGTAATCCGGCGACCGTATTCACGGTCCGCATCAATGTAGTGATTGCGTACATCGCCGCTCAGACGGGATCGGAGTTCTGTAGGAGTCCGCAGGTGTTTCCAGGCGTGGTGGTCGTCCACATATTGGAACCACTCGGCCGCCCGCTTCGCACCATATGAGCACCGGAACTCATGTTGGTACAGACGGCACACGAAAGATGCCACGTTTACATGGGTATCCTTGGCATAGTTCATGATCCAGTCGCGGTTCGTTTCGGACTTGATGGCCCGCATGGTTTCGGGGGCATCCTCCTCCGCCCAACGGATGAGGGATCCCATGCCGAGGCGTCGACTCGAATCGTCGCGGAGCTGGGACCACTTGATGCGATATTCATTGTCGGTCATCCGGGATTCGTAGCCGGCTACACGACGACTGATTTCCATCCAAATGCGAAAGGATTCATCGGTATTGGCGATATTGCGTAGGCAGATGGCAAGACGGATCCAATCATCGTAGCCGGCTGCACGGCGATCTGGGTTCAGACACTGGCGGGCAATACGAAATGCAAACGCAACATCTTCGGCGGAGTGTTGGGATCCTACACGTCGCCCATCTTCCTGACTTGCAACAACCAGATCGCTTGCATCTTCCTTTTCGGAATCCTTCTCGGCATCCATAGAGGGTGCGAGGTATTGCTGAAGTGTCCCTTGGCGTCCCTCGGGCTTTGCCTTGCCACTGCCCCACATTCCAACAAGTCCCTCCCATTCCCCTTTGCGAAGAGAGCGAATGGGTGGAATGTTGGAAGTCTCGATGTCTTTGCGAATACTCAGATGTTTCAGGAACGTTCCTTTCTTCTCAAACTCGGAGGCATCTGCCAGAGTATCCTCGGCGTTGTTATCCTCCATGAGATCCTCCACCACTTCCACGAGATCCTGGAAATCGCTGGGAGTTCCCCCATCGAGTGCCTCGGCAAGCAGGGTCGGATCGACCCGCCACACATTCCTTACAGAATATTGGGCCTTGTTGGGCTTGCAGGCTCCATAGAGGAACCAGTTGTTCTTGTGAATGACAGAAACATCATAGGCATTGTCTGGCATATTATTCATATTCGTAGATCCAAAGATTGAAGAGATGCTACCGTTGTTGAGTAGGAATCCACGGATCGCGTATTGGATCTTGGGATTCGTTATCAGGTCAGGACATTGGATGTGAATACCATCCTTGTGCTGTCCCTTGTCGGACTCGGGCTGCGGTTTCACCATCATGTAGAATCGCAGCGGTCCCTCACACTTCTCGATCTCTGCGAAATAAATGTAGGCAGAAATGTACTCGGCTACAAATCGGCGAACCATAGCGTCCGTGAACCGGCGTACTAGGGGACCTCCCGCCTGATAACGGAAATCCAGGTCTACCAGGAGAGGGCCGACATCACGATGACGTTCCAGAAGGGAAGAGGCCGCAGGCCTAGGACCGAAAATATGCTGGTGGACGAGATCTAGAAAGGTATCATAGTCCTCATCGGCCACATGGTACTTACCGGCATCACTTCCCATGCCGGTCAGATTCCACTCCTCGGAATCCATAGTACGACGGGATTGCAGGAATGTACGGAGGGCCATCTTGTATGGATATAGGGAATCTTGCGAATTATTTTACGAGTGCGAAATCACCTCAATCCCTTCGGGTTTATCAATTTTTTTGGTAAGACGAAGGGAGTCTAAGGTTCCCAACAGACGCACTGGCGCACATCCCTCCACGTCGACATCACTTCGTCGCAGCAACTTGTATACGCCATCACCGAAGATAAAGTATCCTGTAGGAGCCGTGGTCCATTCTATCGCTCCATTTTCATCCACTCCATATTCCAGGAGAGAGGGGGTATTTTCAACACCCTGGACGCATGTTGCTGTACGAAGGGTTTCCCATAGACGTGTCGAGATCCTTTTTTGGAGGGGAAAATACACCTGGAGACAATGGAGGAAAAGGGCAATATCGCGTCCCCCCTTCAGGCAATCATGCTCTGGACGAAACCAGCCGCCTGCCTGGACCATACTTGATGCATCGTCTTTGCAGGCCACACAGGAAAAACCGAAATCAATGAGAACCAGGTCATGAAAAGCAATCCAAGGGCGCGCAAGGGCGGGATGTTGGAAACTTCGGTACCATCCTGCCGGCTGCGTGCGCCGCAGAAGATTATTGGTCTTTAAATCCCTGTGATTAAATCGCAGATCACGTTGTAGGATTTCCAGATAAATGCAGAGTTGGATGAGAATATCCATGAGGAGACGATCATTTCTCGCGCGTTCCTTATCATTTTTGGCAAGATGAAACTCCGCATTCAAATACTTGTGAAGGGTCATTCCTTCCACAAACTCCATACCAATTAAAATGGATTCAATATCCGAGGGTTTTTGAATGGAGTGCTGTTGGCTGATTGCAAATACCTCGTACATCGCAGGGATCACTGTAGGAAACCCACGGAATCGCATAACTTCACCGGCGAGCGCATGGAGAACTGCCTCATGCAGAACCGCCTGAATTTCCTCTTCATAAAAATGCTCCGCATCTGGATCCGTGGCTTCCTCTTCGTCCAACACAATCTCATTAATTTTGCAAACTATTTCACCAGAACCTATTTGCAAGACGATTCCGTCGCGTAGTAGATAAAGGGAACGTATGGAATGAACGATGCGTCCGTAGGATCCCTTGTCAAGTTGAGATCCCAATTCGAGTACTGGGTAGAATGCTTCAGAACCGATAAATAATGGTTTTTTGGGAATTTGGCACACCTTTCCCTCAAATATGTCGGGATGCCCCAGTTGAATGAGATTTCGCCATGTGGGTATCTGATGATCCAGATGCTTCAAATCAAGTAGTATAGAACAATCCGTCCATCCATGAACGTCTAAACAGTATCGGATCCCAGAGAGATCCGATACTACCATTTCTATTTGAGGGTCTATATTTACATTCCAAGTATATCATATATAGATGGTACGGCGGCAACGTAGAAGTCCTTGACGGTTTCTGTATCTCCAACATTCTTCTGCTCTGTTTGAATGGGAAAAGGGCCTGTAGGTGCCCTCATGAAAGGATGTTTCAGTAATTCAGCGGGCTTTGTACGCAGCAGCCGCATAAGTTCACGTATTTGGACTTCATCATCTCTCTCATTCTGATTGAGGAATTGGCGCTTCAAGAGGGTAAAATACGCTTCTGTATTCTTTTTATTCAGGAATGTATCGGTTGCGGAATTCACTACGAATTGGAAGCGTGTAGGAAGCGGGGCTGTTATGGGAGGAACTCCACTTTCATGCGAGGCAACGAAGTATGCATGGATTCCATGTAGGAGTGCGAGGATTACCTGTTGTGTCGCAGAATTTACTGTGGAACTACGGAGGGCACCTGGTAAGCGCAGACGATCCAAGAACCAACCGTTATTTCCTACATCGGATTCGAGAAGAAGTTTGATGGTTGCGGCAATCGAAATGCCTTGGACGGATGCAAGGAGTGTGTGAGGGATCTCTGCAAGGGAAGGGAAGGTGCGTGTATCTGGTGATTTCACTAGAAGCCAGGGGGTTTGACTAGCATTGGCTGTGGGACTTTGAAGGAAAGCGGCCGGATCCGAGGTGAACTGGTAGGGCAGGAGCGCTAACATGGATTGTAGGGATTCTGCCATTCTACGAGGGGCGGTGCAAAAAGTTGAGGTTTTTGGAACGGACAGTGAAGGAATTCATAGACCCTAAATAAGATGGACGAGTTTCGTAATGATGCTGAGGAGTTTGAGGAGGAGTTCGAGGAGGAGGTGGAGTTGCCCGAGATCGAGGAAGAAGAGGAGGCCAAGTTCACGGATGCCGCGGATCTCCAAAAGATGTTTCGTCAACATCCTGAGATATGGATTCCCTACGAAGAACAAGTACAGGAAAAACTACCTGTGCGGGGACCCGCGGACCCCCATCATACCACCTATCCTCGTATGACACAATACGAATATGTCAAAGCCATTAGCTTTCGTGCCAGCATGATATGCAATGGCGCGAAACCTTATATACAAGTACCGGAGGGTGTTTCCGATGCATATCAGATTGCCAAGATGGAGCTGCAGGCCAAACGACTCCCCTTTATCTTCAAACGTCCCCTACCGAATGGAACCTACGAGTACTGGCGTCTGGCGGATCTTCTGCTGCCGTAGTCGCTTTACCACAGTCGAATGCGCTCGGATTCCGGAATCCACCCAGGATCTCCCTCGGCAATCCCAAAGGCTTCAAAGAATTCCTTGAATTGTCGAACAATCAGATTGACCCGTAGATGAGCGGGAGCATGGACGTCCATAAACAGAGCCTGTTTGGCTTTTTGTGGCCGATCCTTATTCCGCCACGAAACAGCATAACTAATGAAAAAATCCTTATAGGCTTTTTTCTTTTCAGTGACAGTCGCCTTGTGGGTGTGTAAGTAATCCTGGAGTGCCGAGAGGGCAATTGCAACCCCTCCAAGATCCGCAATATTTTCACTCAAGGTCAAAGTTCCATCTACGCGCCCCCCTTCGTAGTCCTGGCCGTCAAAAAGCGCAACAAGATCCTGGGTCATCTCGGCATATTGTTTGTTGTCAGTCGCAGTCCACCACTCCTTATAACTTCCATGGACGTCGTAATTCTTTCCTTCCTCATCAAATGCATGCGTTATTTCATGCCCGATGGCTGCCCCAATTCCCCCATAATTCCAGGCAACCGAACGTTTCAAATCAAAAAAGGGAGTTCGCAACATTCCGGCGGGAATCACAAGCTGATTGCGATCCGGATAATAATAGGCGTTTACCTCAAATGCCCCATCCTCCCATTTTCCTCCTGGATTCCCACATCCCTCTCCGAGCGTCTCAATCATCCGAACAGTATCGTTTTTATTGAGATTCCAGATGTTCTGTAGGAGACGCTCGGGGTCCACGGTTATCCCCGCAAATTCATCGTACCATTCACTCGCATAGGCAACCCGAAATCGCATGGCCAGCACTTTTTCAACAGCCAGCTTCTTGGTTGTTGCAACCATCCAGGGGAGGCTCCGAATTCGGTGGGCGGTCGCCGTTTTCAGACGGCGCACCATGGAGGTTGCCTCCGTTTTGACGGATTCTGGAATGTAGCGCTGGACGTATTCGAAACTCAGGGATTGGGTAGCAAGTGTTTGGAGCACCCGTAGCATAACCAGGTATTGTGGGGATTTTTGGGTGGATCCCCGCAACAGGTGGCCGTACATATCAAAATGCCAGTTGTCAAAGGGTGCCGGCAAATACTCCATAAATGACAGAACTGCATAGGCCTGCAACCAAACACGCCAGGATGCCAGATCATAGCTGTGGAATAATTTGTCAAAGAGATCAACGTACTTGGTGTTGGTTATGATAAATGTCGAGGAGCGAATAAGATCCGTCGGCATTCCCCAGGCAAGCAAGAGTGTGCGCCAGGGAACCGCCTTCCATTCCCGTTCCATCTCTTCAATGGATTTGGCAGCATAGGACTCTGTGGGACTGCTCGATCCTTCAGTGAGAACTGGAAGGATCTTCTGTTCCATAGAAACCACCTTTTCGAGATCAGCAATATCAAAGGCATTCCCCAACTTTTTCAACAGGGATCCATAGTGAAGTAAACTACGATGGGATTCTTCATAGTAGTGTTTGGAAGGTAGGCCGAGCATAGGCTCATGGATGTGGACGCGGCAGGTTGTACTGTGAAAGGTATCGGGAGCAACCGTACAGATCAAAGGGGATCGACTCTGAATGCGATTAAGCTCCCCTATTTTACGAGCAACATCATCCCCATCCCGCATACAATCAAAGGAATTAAGGAATCGCTGAAGGTCCTTTGTGTTGTTTTTCTGGTATTTTTTTTGCAACACACTTTTGGAGAGAAGTGAGAGAGGATGAGATGTAGGAAGCCGTTGGATCAGCTGTAGGAGTTCGTCTTGTACGATGCGTTCAATCTCTTCGCTGACACCAATAGATCCCGCGAAGCGGGGAATGGTTGCATGGGCGTGCCAGTTGGCATTCACGTAGCGGTAGAAATCACGTCCTGGGTGGACGGAGGGACTCACAGGGGGGACCGAGGGACCTCGTTGGCCGCCTTTCATCTCCATTCTTATTGAGGGTTCTGCATTTCTTACATGGTAGGAACTGCAGACTTGTGGAATACTTGATTGCCTTTTGCGATTAGGATGATGTTTGGGAATGTTCGTGGGAAAGCGGAAAGGCGCCTTCGGATTGATTGGATGGTACGGCACGTGCTCGTTTTCCACGGCCACGAGCGGAATCAAGGGGACTACGGGCAATGGGTGCTACTTTCGTACAGGTTCCAATGGATTCCATCCGAAGAATAAACAATTCTAATGTATACCGGGAAAAAGACGTTATTGTTGGGAAAGAATAAAATTTCGCAAAGCAACCGAGGCCGGAGTGTTGGTTTCCTGGTTCGTCCATAGCTCCGCTGCAATTTCTGCGGGGTGTTCCCATTGGTGCGGACAGGTTCCGTCGCGACAAAACTGGGCCTTCCAGGCGGCGGGTGGAGCACCCCATGTACGTTCCTGAGAATCCCAGACACGCACCTCCGCAGCCGCTAAACGTGGCTGGGCCGTGTCAGTATACAGGGGGACGAACCAGTAGCGAGCAGCCCAACATGCTATCGGGAGTGGTTCCGTGTCAGGATTTCCACGGACTTTGTCGGCCTCCGGCATCCCAGCCGGAGGTGCAGTATGGAGCGTGTAGTTCCAAGCAGTCCGGTAAAACTGGGTCCAGGCGGCCGTATTACGACGCTGTAGGAGATGAATGCGTTCATGTCGGAGTACATTGGCACGCCGAGCAGCACTAGAAGAAAACCACATAGATTTGGGAATCCGTATCGTATTTGCATCGCTTGTATGTGGCAATCCCTCTTCACATGTATCATCAACAATGGCAATCATCGCATGGGGGATTTCGGCATCGGGGAAGGTCTGTAGGACACGACAGGAATGTGTTAGGCGTGCCAGGGCATCCAGAGGGGTTCGACTCCATGGTTTCGGTTCCTCGAATGCTTCCTCTGCTGGAATATACGTAGGCCAAGGATGACGAAGAATCGGTAGGGAATCCTCCCAGGTTCCCCGCCACCAACAGAACACCAGAGTCCCCACAATCCATGCGATCGCAATCCATAGGACTCCATACAGAAAGTCCATTCTACACTGCCTGTGGAAATCGCAGATCCACCTTCATTTCCACGGGGGCATGGTCGCTCCATTGGACGGTATGGACGCGACAATACGTAAGAGCGGGCCCATACTCCCCACAAAATCCACATCCTCCCATGGATGTCGACCACTGGACGGGCATCCATGCAACATGATCCAGGTCCTCGCCCGTCTGGAAAAACGTCGCCTTCTTTATGGGAAAGGAAGAGGGAGGATGTAGGGAACGGAGGTAGGGATGAAGGGATGTCTCTTGATTCAAATCCCCCGCGACCAACACAGGATCCTTCAATCCCTCGTGAAATTGGACGATCTGTTCCGCCTGCTGATGACGAATCCTTTGTCGAAACTGTTTGGTAGTCCAAGGAGGCAAAACCTCCTCATCACTTTGGGTATGGGTATTCACAATATGTACGCGAGATCCACTGGGGTCCTGCAACTTGAGAGAATGAAATCCCTTGTTGGCAAATCCGTCCACATTATGATACACCATAAAGGGCTGAAATATGGCGGAGTGGATGGTGTAGGAAGCACGGTGGACTGCTGTAACTAACCCGCTATTTAGGAGACCACAACAATCATCGCGCGGTATCTCCACGGCATACCCGTGCTGTTCCAGGTAAGTTTGGATTTTCTGGCGCCCCGAGGACGTAAACACCTCCTGAAAACAGAGTACGGGAATGCGTTTGGATACCAACCAGTCCAACATCGCATCCAGATTGCATCGAATCCAGGGCAGCCCATGAATATTGTAAGTAAGTATATGCATTGCTTTATCGCTCGTAAAAAAAACTAGACGTTATACGTAGAGAAATGCAGAGATCTCCCGTACAAGAGGAATCGGGGGGAGAACCCGAGAGTAAAGAAACACCGAAAGGGGAAACAACACCGAAGGCAATTCGAAAATTCCACAATGGTTGGAATCGGCAGCTGGAGAATCTGGTCGCGGAATGGGCGGATAAATCCTCCTGTTATCAATGGATGCACCAGAAAACAGAGATACGTTTCCAAAAATTCAATTATTATTTTACAATTCCGGTGATTATCATGTCGACTCTGACTGGAACCGCCAACTTTGCAACTAATTCGATTGTGAGTACAGAGGAGCAGGCGAAGTTTGTCACATTCGGTATTGGTGCCATTTCCTTGATTGCAGGGATTATCTCGACGGTTGCCAACTTTTTGCGATACGCCCAGGGTTCCGAGGCACATCGTGTGGCCGCCATTTCATGGGGTAAGTTTCAGCGATTCATTTCCATCGAACTTTCGTTGCACCCGAATGAACGCATGGATGCCATGAGTTTCCTAAAGATGGGTCGTATTGAGCTGGATCGTCTGATCGAACAGTCGCCGCCCATTCCTGTCAAAACAATCGAGCAATTTCAGGTGGCCTTTAGCAATAAGAAGGACATTAAACGCCCAGAGATTGCGGGAGGTATCGAACACACCAAGATCTTTGAAGATCGCGACAGTCGTCTGGCAAAAGTGGCGGCCGAGGCGGCTTATGCGATCCAACAGAAGAAGGGTCTGATGCGTCAACTAGTCATGGAGGATATCGACAAACGGATTGTAAGTCGCGCCCAGGATGAACGGGCAGCCATGGAAGATGAGCTGCGGAAAGAGATTATGAATACGGCTCAGGAAATGGCACGCTCGGTTGCCAAAGAAACGGCCTTGGCAACCTTGAAAACCGCACCCGTCCAACATGCCGCCCGTAATCTGGCCCAACAAATCGCCCAGAATGCACGGGATGAAGTGGCAACCATTATTCCAACCGGTGTCGTTCACAAGGTGGCCCAAAAAATCAAACGCAGGCTTTCCCTGGTGGGTCAATCGGAACGCCCCATGACAATCGCCGAAGCCGCCGC
>JACCDX010565224.1_pt1 | contig 10439 bp, 12 predicted proteins | sample 7449681 | NCBI WGS metagenome assembly JACCDX01 (sample SAMN15323450, study PRJNA562643) | freshwater metagenome | isolation source: river surface water | place: USA:Blue River Watershed | collected 2017-08-18
CCTGGCTGGTATCTACCGGGCGCTTTAAAGCGATTGATCAAATTCGCAAACGCGCGCGCATGAATACCTCCTGGGAGGACATCGCCGAAAAATTGGAGGAGGAATTACACACGGATGAAGATGAATACACTGATACTCATAATATTGAAGATGACCAACTGCGGTTGATCTTTACCTGCTGCCACCCCAGCCTTGCCCCTGAAGCGCAAATGGCGCTTACTTTACGCGAAGTCTGCGGGTTAACGACTGAAGCCATTGCGCGCGCATTTCTTACCACACCCAGCACACTGGCCCAACGTATAGTGCGCGCCAAAAATAAAATTCGCGATGCAAAAATTCCCTACGAAATTCCCGCACGCAATGAATTACCTGCACGGCTTGATGCAGTGTTGCATGTCATTTATCTGGTATTTAATGAAGGCTACTCCGCATCGTCTGGCAGTGAATTAATTCGTCAGGAATTAGCCCAGGAAGCCATACGGCTCGGGCGTCTTCTTGCCAATTTACTACCCGATCCTGAAGTGCTGGGGTTGCTGGCGCTAATGCTGATTCAGGATTCTCGTCGCCATGCGCGCATGGATAACAAAGGAGATTTAATTCGCCTTGAGGATCAGGATCGTAGGCTATGGGACAAAGCACAAATCGCCGAAGGCTCCACCTTAATCCAGCGCGCACTGGGAACCGGCAGTGCCGATATTTATTGTTTGCAAGCCGCCATAGCCGCCTTGCATGCAGATGCAACGAGTTTTGCAGAAACCGATTGGGGAGAAATTTGCGGCTTTTACGATTTACTTTTACTGCGTCACCCATCACCGATTATCGAACTTAACCGCGCGGTTGCGATCGCGCATCGAGATGGGCCAGCACAAGGCCTGGCATTGTTGGATGATTTGGTCGCACGCAACCAACTTAAAGATTATCACTTGCTGCACGCCGCGCGCGCCGAATTTTTAGTGCAGCTGCAGCAATACGCGGAAGCAAAAATCGCTTACGAAAAAGCGATTGCACTCACTATGCAAGAGCCGGAACAACGTTTCCTGCGCGGCAAGTTGCAATCGCTTTCTTAAAAAAACGACGAAAATATTACGCGGAAGTTAAAGGGAGCTTTGAAAAACACGCCAGGCAATAGTAAATACACACCCCAAAGAAAAGAAAAAGAGTAAGGTGCGGATGGACAAAAACGTAATCCCCAAGCCATAAATCACGATATAAACAAGTCGCGCAGCGACAAATAACCATGCAGCTAACACCGTTAGCTGATCGTGCACTCCTGCTACATGAGCAATTAAAACCACACCAACAAAAGTGGGCAGATTCTCTAGCAAATTAAGGTGGGCGCGCGACAGCCTGTCCACCCAGGCGGGAAAATCCGGAGAGGTATCGCGATTACCGCTACCCCAAGCGAGCCCCGCTAAACGTCCTTTAATGGTTGCCACGACCACCGCGTGGATGGGTGCCAATACACAAATAAAAAGTGCAGCGCACAATTCAGGTGTCATTAGAGTTTGCATAGAAATTACCTCATAAATATCTGGCAAAAATTGTTACGACAATCACACATCCTTGCCGTTATAGCGATGTATTGGAATTGAATCCAGATCTATTCCTTCAATACAGCGAATGTTAATCGCGGCAATTTTATTACCTGCCGGATCAACACCTTCGGCATAAGGCGCCACGCCGCACACCTGGCAAAATTTATGCTGGATAACATGCTTGTTAAAGGTGTAGGTGCCTACATTTTCGCCAGTACCCAATAAATTAAACGCGCTGAACGGCGCAAACCACAAAAGCGTGCCTTTGCGCTGACAAATAGAACAATTACAGGCTAGGCCGGAATCTATCTCACCTTCAACTTCAAAACGAATGTTTCCGCAATGGCAGCTGCCGAGATTTTTCATGATTTGGTTCCTTTCATAATTTTGAAAACGAGGGAAACTAATTGCCAGTCCCTGAATGAGAACGGCATTTATTGTCGAATGACGCGATATCTTTTCGACAGCGAAAAATTATTTTACTCACAGTAAATGTTAACTTTTCGCGTGCAGAAGCCTTAGTAATCGAACCTTCAGGACTAGCATAGCATCAGGATCATGCAAAAATGTTGCAGTATCCATCAATTGCCAATACTGCCCCTCATTACCAAAGTGAATAGCATTTAGTTCATCCTCATTGCCTAGCGCAACAAAAAACCACGACAAACCGTTTTGTAAATGGTTCACCACCTGCTGACGATAGACCAATCGCGCAGAAGGTAATTCAATTCCGAATTCCTCCTGCAACTCCCTCAACACACAATCTTCCGGCGACTCATCCCCCTCCCTGCCTCCACCGGGAAAATCCCACTGATTGGAAAAAGGAATAGCAGGATTGTTATCGCGCCGATACACCAGCAATTTGCCATTGTAAAAATAAGCGAGCTTGCAGCCTGTGAAAGAACTCATCATCTTACAGCTACACTCTTAATGAGCCGCGAAAGCCCCTTACCGCATAATAAGATTGCGCACCATTGTGATAAACAAACACATGATCATAGCGGCGATCCATAAACAATGCGCCGTCGAGCATTCTGATTTCAACCGGGGTCTTTATCCAGCTGGATGTTTTCACATCAAATTCACCAAGCCGTTGCAGCGCGCGATATTCTTCTTCACTGAGTATTTCAATGCCCATTGCTTCCGCCATCGCCAACGCACTACCGGCAGGTTTATGCTCTTTGCGTGCAGACAAGGCCGCATCGTCATAGCACAAGCTTCTGCGCCCCTTGGGTGTTTCAATAGCGCAATCAACAAAAATATACTCGCTCGTATTCTGGTCAAACCCTATAACATCAGGCTCACCACCCGTATTTTCCATGTCGAGTAAGGATTTTAATTTCGCAGGCGATGCTTCCAACTTGTTTTGCACATCCGCCCATTTCAGGTGTAGATGGCGATTCATGTTTTTATCAAATCGCACTTTTAAAATAGTTAACAGCTCGTCATACGGTTTATTAGCCACAACTCCCTCCTAATAAATAAAATAACCAAAACTCAGGTATTATTTTTTTCCTGCTGCGCAGAACGAGGCCAAATATAACCGGTAGTTTGTTTTTTCCAGCCCTGCTGCTCGTAAAATGAGCCTTTGCCGACTGCGGTGGTTAGCGTGGTAAAGATATAACCGTCAAGCGCATCTTTAAGGTAAGCAAGGATGGAAGAACCTATTCCCTTTCCCTGAAATTCGGGGTGTACAATTAAATCCACTATAGATGCGTAATATTTTCCATCATCTACTGTTCGCCCAAACCCAACCAAAACACCATCGCTATAGGCAAAACGCACAAAGCTACTTTTTCTAAAGGCGGCTTCAATGTCGGAGGGAAACCTGTAACCCCATCCGACAAGCGCAAATATATCCGATAACCTTCGCCAATCTACCCTGGCTAAATCGCTGTCGTACTTCAGGCTCATAGATTGCAACTCCCACTTGGTTTTGAAATTTACTTGTAGAACCAGTCAGGATGGCCTCTATACGCTAAGCCACCAAGAAACTTGCCTCGCTCCTCCCAATATTTCTTTTTCTCCAAATCTAATAGTTCTTTGTATGGTTCACCGGAATAAATGCCCGCAAGCGCTTCCGCAGCTTCCTGTGCATAAGGCACATTACAGTCCTTGCTTGCTGATTGCGTATACCAATACAGAGCCTTTTCTACGTCAAACCTTCCACCAATACCGTGCAAAAGCATGAGAGCTAAATCATTTTGAGATTCCGCCAAGCCTTGTTTAGCTGCCCTTTCATCCCAATACATAGTTTTTACATCATCTTGCTCAACCAAAATTCCGTGAGCATAAATACAGGCCATACTTCTTTGCGCTTCCGCTGAGCCTTTTTTTGCAGCATTCAAAGTAATCAAGAAATACTTTCTCGAATCTGCAATAGTATTCCAGCGACCTGATCTAAAGCTTGCGGATGCTAACAAAGCAAGGGCTTCTGCATTGCCATTTTTAGCGCTACGTTTAAGCCAATATTTAGACTCTTCTGGTGAAGTATTAATATCTCCGCCAAAATACAAATACCCCAAAATAAGCTGAGCTTCAGCATCATTTTGTTTCGCAAGCAAATTAAGTAACAGTTTAGCGCTTTTAAATTTTTTCCTGATGATGAGTCTTTTTGCAATATTTATTCTGTTGAATTTCACCGGTAATTTCCTGAAAAATATCTTCTAGAAAGTTTCGAAACTAAATTCTAATTACAACTGCACATCTTTACTAAACAAATCCTTCAACTCTTTGCGGCTTTGTTTTACCAGCTGCGCCAATTCTTTTGGGTCTTTGCTAATGGCGATGGATTGATGCAACAGGGTTTGATCGTGTTCGCGGAAAATATCGATGGCGCGTTGGGATTGGCCATCGGTGTAGCCGATTTCCGTGAGGGTTTGCATGGCGGCACTCAGGCTGGATTCGTAGATTTCGCGAATGGGATTTTCCACACCCAATTCCGCCAGTTGGTAGGCATGAGCGCGGTCACGTGCGCGCACAATTAGTGTAATGTGCGGAAAATGGGTTTTCACCAGTTTGGTGATGGTGAGTGACGCTTCGATATTTACCAGTGCAATTACCAGCACTTTCGCATCGCGAATGCCAGCAGCTTCCAATAATTCAATGCGCGTCGCATCGCCGTAATAGCTCTGCACGCCGTAATTTTTCAAAAATTCAATATGCTCGGGATTCTTGTCCAACGCATTAAACGGAATATTACCCGCCGTTAGAATGCGGCCAATTATTTGCCCGAAGCGGCCAAAGCCAGCAATGATCACTTCCGCTTTATGAGCATCTGGCTGTTCCAGTTCTTGTAAGGAATTCGCGGCTTGCGCTGCTTCTTCTGTGGCTTTTTCTTGCATAGTGCGTTTGCGCGTAATCAATTCGTGCAAGATAACCAGCGGACTGGTAAGCGCCATGGAGATACCCACAACCAATACAACATAGCTGGTAATATCCTTGGGCAGGAATTGGGTTTGTTCGGCGGTGGACATCACCACAAAGGCAAATTCTCCACCCTGCGCTAACATTACCCCCATCAATAAACCTTCTTTCACGGGAAATTTGCGCACGCGTAAAACAACAGTCACCACCAGAATTTTTATCAGCATCAGCGCCAAGGCCAGCGCCAAAATGACGAGTGGCTCCGCAAACAATAATCTCAGATTTAATGACATACCCACGGCGATAAAAAACAAACCTAGCAGCAACCCTTTGAAAGGTTCAATATCTGCCGCCAATTGATGGCGAAATGAGGATTGCGCGAGCAACATACCCGCAAGAAATGCGCCCATACTCATGGAGAAACCTACCAGTTGCATGAGATAGGCAACGCTTAATACGATTAACAAACCCGCAGCAGTTAGAATTTCGCGACTGCCGTATTTAGCAACTATCTGCAATAGCGGATTAAAAATTCGCGCCCCGGCCAACAATAAAAATGCGACAGTACACAAACCTATCCACCAGGGCACATGCGCTTCCGCACTGGCAATGGGCGACCAGGTGGCAAGCAATAATAAAATCGGAATGACCGCCAGATCTTGCAGCAACAGAATTGAAAAACCTTTGCGCCCAATCGGCAAACCCATGATTTTATGCTCTTCCATCAAGGGCACCGCAAATGCGGTTGACGAAAGCGCAAGCGCGAGGCCAATCATAAAACCCTGCTGCCAGGATAAATTTAACGCCGCTGCTAGCACTGCAGTAATCGCCAACGCCGTTAATAACATTTGCGAACCGCCGAGCAAGCCAATATCCAACCGCATCTTCCATAATTGCTGCGGATTTAATTCCAGGCCAATCACAAACAACAGCAATACCACGCCTAATTCAGAAAATTGAAAGGTGGCTTCCGGTTGATAAATCAGTCCCAACTCATAGGGGCCAATAATGGCGCCGGCGACCAAATAGCCAAGAATTGCCCCCAACCCCAAACGGCGAAAAAGAGGCACAGCAATAGTCGCAGCCAGCAAATAATAAATCGCGTGCAAAAGTGTTTCGTGGTGTTCCATAAGCATGCTCTTTAATACTGTGAATGGTCAGCTCATCACCGGGAGACGCAGATTCCGCCCCCACGGCCGACCAGATTTCGATTAAGTAATTGACTATAAAGCAGTTTTAACAATTTCCAAAGAAATCAAAAATATTTTCCAGTCGCTGTCGATTTTCGTTAACGCCCCACGACTATGAAATGTCAGGCAACTCACAGGGCTTAAAACCTATTCAATTTAAGGAGCTACACCATGCCCCACTACATAGATGGCTTTTTATTACCGCTCGCACCCGAAAAGCTGGCGGAGTATCAGAAAATGGCCGCCACCGCCGGTGCGGTATGGAAAGAGCATGGCGCTATAGCCTACTGGGAATGTGTCGGCGATGACCTGGACGTTCAGGACATGACCTCCTTCCGGACGGCGGCAGGCTGCAAAGATGGTGAAACTGTTGTGATCGCCTGGATTATTTATCCTTCACGCGAAGAGCGCGATCGCATTAATGCATTGGTGATGGCAGACCCACGGCTGAATGACATGTGCGATAAAGAAAATCCGCCCTTTGATTTTAAACGCATGGCGTATGGTGGTTTTAAATCAATCGTCCGCTACGAATGAACACATATCAACACTGTTATTAACTCAATAAAGGAACTCGATGATGCCAACACAAGTATTTGTAAACTTTCCGGTGAAAGACCTGGAAAAATCCAAGGCTTTTTTTTCGCACTTAGGTTACACATTTAATCCGCAATTCACCGACGAAAAAGCGGCGTGCATGGTGATCAGCGATACTATTTATTCCATGTTGGTCACTGAGCCCATGTTTAAATCCTTCACCCCCAAAACAGTTGCTGACGGACACGCCACCAAAGAAGTGATTGTTTGCCTCTCATGTGACAGCAGGGAAAAAGTTGATGAAACTATTCAAAAAGCGGTAGCGGCCGGTGGCACCGCCTGGCCTGCTGAACCCCTTGACCACGGATTTATGTATTACCACGGATTCCATGATCTTGACGGCCACCATTGGGAGATTATGTTTATGGAACCCTCGCACGTTCAGGCATAATCGCCATCGTTTAACATTCATAGTGGAGCAGCCAATGAAATATTTATGCCTGGTTTTTTACGATGAGAATATCATCAACAATATGACCTCCACTGAGTGGAAAGCGCTGAACAGCGAATGCGAAGCCTGCGGTCAGGGCCTGCGCGATAGTGGCAAGATGATTGGTGGCAATGCATTGCATCCATCAACCACCGCAACCAGTTTGCGCATTCGAGAAGGCAAACCGTTAATTACCGACGGCCCTTTTGCCGAAACCAAGGAACAGTTGGCCGGATTTTATATGCTGGATGCCCGCGATTTAAATGAAGCCATTCAACTCGCCAGCAAAATTCCACCGGCGCGTTTTGGCACCATAGAAATTCGCCCCGTGCGCGAACTGGACCCGAGTAAAGATGAACGATTCCAACAACATTTCGGCTGATATGAAACAGGCATTGATTGAACCGCGTATCGAACAGGCCGGCCCGCTTCTGGTGGCCGGTTTGCGTGAACCACTGGATCAAAACGCCGCGCAAAGAATTCCAAAGCTCTGGCAGCAACTCACCAGCGGCTGGGACCTAATCACGCAGCGCGTGGATAATGTGGGTTATGGGGTATGTATTCATTTGCGCGACCATGAATACTATTACATGGCCGCCTGTACAGTGTGGGATTTTACCGGGCTGGACGCTAGCCTCAGTCCGTTTATTATTCCCTCACAAACCTATGCAGTGTTTAGTCACAGCGGCTCTGTGCAGACCATTCGCACCACCATTGATATTGCATTTGACCAATGGCTACCCACATCCGGGTATAGGCACGCCGTCGCGCAAGAGAATTCGCTACATTTTTTTGAGCGCTATGGTGAAACCTTTGATCCGCACTCAGGCACAGGCGATATTGAAATCTGGTTGCCGGTTAAGGCCAATCACGCATCCCACTCCATATAACCGTGTACTTCGGCATAGTCATAGGTAGTTACTTCAAAAGGGTTGCCGTCGGGGTCGCGAAAATAAATTGACCAGGAGACATCGTGATCGATAATGTTGGTCGCGATTCCCTTATCCTTTAAATGCTCGATCCAGGCAAAGAAATTTTCCGCCGTCACACTAAAGGCAATAACGGTATTTTGAATGTTTGCCGACTCAAACAGCGCCAAATGAATATTGCCCTGGGCGTTACCCAGGGTTAAAGGGCCTTTGTCCGTAGCCCAGGAATCGAATTCGGCAACGCGTTCAAAACCCAGTACATCTTTGTACCACAACTCCGCCTGATCACGGTTTTTTACCGAGATATGAACATGATCAATCATCAACAATGCGGGTACCATAACAGCCTCCAGAGGAAATTATGCCCCAGTGTACAATAAAAAACGGAGAGGCATAGCTCTCCGTTTTTACTACTGCACCAACCGCATTCGCGTTTACTTTTTGGGTTTATCGAGCGACAGCGACGTCGAGTTGAGCGAGACAATGCGTGTCTTACTGATTTTGTGACGATAAATTTCACGCAGATATTTAATCGCTTTTTTCACGCTATCGCGCGACAGGCGAATATCATTGATTGAACAGAACTTGTCTGAATCGTTGATCAACTCGCGATATTTTTTCTCGTACATAGGTTTAATGGCATACCAGTTAGTGTCGAGAATTTTTGCCGGATTTTCATACTCATTGAGCATTTTATCCACTAATTTCTCATCAAACTCTTCTGCGCGGATGAAGTCGAGCATGGCCGTATCCAACTGCTCATCAAAACGGTAAGGGTCTTTGGCGAAACAGCGCTTGATAAAGGCGACGATTAAGGTGAGGAAGTCATCGCTCAGACACGGGCTTTTTACTATCAGGGTTGTCAACGAAATATTGGCCGAGGCACCAATGACCAGCGCATAACGTTTCAAGGTGGTATTGGGGAACAAACCATTCAAATGGGATTTGAGTTTATTCAAATCCATATAGGACAGCTTGTAATCTTTCGGCAGGGAAATAATCGACACAATCGACGAACAGTTTTTGAAGAAATGCAGGTTCTTCAGTTCTTCCGGGTCATAACCCTTTTGCAAATAATTTTCCAACGCCTTACGGTAATGCTCGGACTCAATTGGCAAAAGGCTGATACCTTCAATTGCCTGAGTCACCTTGTTGAAGTGCGGCAGATCAATTGAACGATAGAACAAATCATCGATATTCAACTCGCTGCTTTTTTTAGTTTCCAATCCGCGTAGTTTATCTACGCCCTGGACCGGCAACGCCGTAGGAATAACCGATTCCGCATAAGCCACCGCGACCGGGCCGGCAAGGCTCATGAACAAGTCGTTGGCGTCCAGTCGAATTGTTTCGCCAATATCGATACCGGCGCGGCGGAAATAGTTTTCATCGTAATCGGTGGTCACCGCTTGCGCAGTGAGAATATTAAAAATTTGCTGGGAAATGTATTGGTTGGCGTACTTCTCCATGGCATTGACATCAATATGCTGGATCGCACCTTCATCCGTTTCTTCGGCGTAACGCATAATGTCATTGGAAATCAGCATCATGGCATTCCAGGGGCGAATGCGATGCATAACGCTGGCTTCACTGGAGTCTTCATTGTCGAAGTTGTAGGAGAAATCCCACTCTTCCGACAAGTACTTACATAACAAGCGCCCGGCATTGATATGCAGCGCCTCAGACATTTCTACGCCGTGATCAGAAATATTCGGCAATATGCAGATACCGCTGGTAAATATTGGCTCAAATACAAATGAATGGCCGCGATTTTCGGCGTTATCGGCTTGCGAGTGGGAATCAAAAGTTTTGCTCATGTAAGCATACTGTTGGGCAAGACCAAACTCGCTGGCCATGCCTGACCCGGTCCCACCGCCCGCACTAAAAATATAAAAATACAACCGCGACTGGTTGGCTTTAATGCCGCAAGAATCAATTAAATAGGAGTGCACGTGCTTCCAATCGGGATTGGAAAAACGCTGGGTATCTTTATTCAAAATAATTTTGGCAAGGTACTGGCCAAGAATTGGCGCATTTCCGGAACCACCGGCATGAACTTCGGACAAGTCCATGATTTTCATTTTGGTGTAATCCTTCAGAAAACCGGAGCGCTCACCCTTGTGGGAAAAACGAATGCGGCCATCGATATCTTTATCCAGATCGCCGAGCATCACCAACGGCTCAATTAAAAACACTGGCTTTAACCGATGCGAACCTTTCAAATGTAAACCGCGCTTAATCCAGCGCATGGGCTTATGGTCCTGCTCGCGAACTTCTTTTTCTTCGGTGGTGAAATCGTTGAGGTAATAATTGCGCGCGTTGTAAACCAGTGAGGCCACATCCAACGCGATATTGGAACCGCAGCGCCCCAAGCCAATTAAACACACCGACGGGA
>JACCDX010930512.1_pt1 | contig 10439 bp, 4 predicted proteins | sample 7449681 | NCBI WGS metagenome assembly JACCDX01 (sample SAMN15323450, study PRJNA562643) | freshwater metagenome | isolation source: river surface water | place: USA:Blue River Watershed | collected 2017-08-18
ATGGCGTTATAGACCGTCATGAGCGACTGCGAGCCGCCCTCGCGGATGGCGGCCTCGAAGGCGGGCAAGTAAGTTTCCCACAGATCGCGCGCGCTCGGGCGGGCGTCGAAGCCATGGCGCGCGCCTTCGGGGCCGCTGTGCACCGCGAAGTGTTTCACGGTCGCGACGGTCTTCAGGTAACGCGGATCGTCGCCCTGCAGTCCGCGGCAGAAGGCGATGGCGAAACGCGAGGTCAGGAACGGGCACTCGCCGTAGGTTTCCTGGCCGCGGCCCCAGCGTGGGTCGCGGAAGATGTTAATGTTCGGCGACCAGAGCGTGAGGCCCTCGTAGATCTTCGTCGCGCCGCCGGAAGCGCGGACGGCGGCGTGATACTTCGCGCGCGCCTCGGTGGAGATGACGTCGGCGATGCGTTCGTGCAGGCCGGGGTTCCACGTTGCGGCGAGAGCGATGGCCTGCGGGAAGACGGTCGCGATGCCGTTGCGCGCGACACCGTGGAGGGCCTCGTTCCACCACTGATAGGCGGGGAGGCCGAGGCGCGGGACGCCCTGCGTATCCATGCCGAGTTGGTCGACCTTTTCCGCGACCGTGAGGCGCGCGATCAAGTCCTCGACGCGGAGCGCGAGCGGCAGATCAGGATTGCGGAACGGCAAGGACATCGGCGTCAGGCGGCGTGGGGTTCGTAGTCGAACCACGCAAAGCGGGCGGCGTTGCTCGTGGTGACACCGTGGCCGGTGGCAAAGAGGCCGAGCATCACGCCGGTGTAGCCTCCCGCAACTTCGGTGCAGACGTAGCGGAGTTCGTGGCGTCCCAGTTCGGCCACGGAGCCGTCCGGGCGGGTGAGAGCGAAGCGGTAGTGGTGGCGATCTCCGTGGATCGCGAGTTCGGTCGCCCCCGGCGGGAGCACGAAGAGCCGACCCTCACCGACGAGCGTGCCGATCCGACGGCGCAGGAACGCCACCCGGTGGCCGGCGCGCCGCGTCACGACGACCTCGGCGTGGTGCGCGTGGTCGAGCAGGACGGTGAGACCGGCCTCCTCGTTCTCATTTTGTGGGTCGAACTCCACCCGCGTGCGCGCGGTGAACTCGAAGTGTTGTTGGCGGCGGAAGATCGCGGCCGGGCTCTCGCGCTCGTCGAGCGACGCGGAGGCACAACGCAGCGACAGCGAACCCGCAGGATCACCCAGCGTAGTCTCGCCTGGCGAAGGATTCCGCAGCTGGACCCAAGTCGGCGCGAGTGCCGGACCATCGAAGTCGTCGCGGATCGGCGCCACGGGCCACGGATGCGGCGGCAGGAGGCGCGGATCGGTGAGCTCTTCGGCGACGATGCGACCCGCGTTGACGATCGGCCAGCCGTCGTCGGTCCAGTCGACCGGGGCGAGAAACGTTTCGCGGCCGAGCGGATGGAAGCCGTGTTGCGCGTAGCGGATGCCGAGAAAAACGGCCCACCAATGGCCGAGATGATCCTCGACGAAATCCGCGTGACCGGTGGAGGTGATCGGCGCCATCAGGCTCCGGTGCGTGAGGAGAGGATTATGCGGACAGGACTCGAAGGGACCGTAAGGCGTGCGGGCGCGCGCGATGGTCGTCATGTGGCACTCCGCCGTGCCGCCCTCGGCGGCGAGCAGGTAGTAGAAGCCGTCGCGTTTGAACAGGTGCGGACCTTCCGGGTAGCTGCCGCCGGAGCCGGTCCAGATCAACCGCGGTTCGGAAAGGAGATGACCGGTCGCGGGATCGATCTCCGATTGGTAGAGCCCGCGCACGGGGGCCCAGCCGGTGCCGTTGCCGGTCCAGTAGACCTTGCCGTCCGTGTCGAAGAAGAGCGAGGGATCGATGCCGCCTTGCTTCACCCAGATCGGCTCGGACCACGGGCCGGCGGGATCGTCAGCGGTGACGAAGAAATTCCGGAAGCCGGAGCCGGTGAAGTTGTTCGTCGTGGCGAGGTAGAACTTCCCGGCGTGGTAACGGAGCGTCGGGGCGTAGATGCCGTCGGACGGAGCGGCGTTCAGCAGCGGCAGCTGGCTCGGGCGGGTGAGCACGTGGCCGAGCTGGCGCCAGTGGACGAGGTCGCGGCTGTGGAAGATCGGCACGCCCGGGAAGTATTCGAACGACGAGTTCACGAGGTAATAGTCCTCGTCGACTCGGCAGATGCTCGGGTCGGGGTAAAAGCCGGGCAGGATGGGGTTGCGGAGGCGCATCGCGCAGGCGTTGCGGGGGCAGGGGGAGGTGCCGGCCGGTCCGCCCCGAGGTGGGGCGAATGGCAGCCAGCCAACGCCAGCGTGGTCAGGGCCCCGGGGGGAGTCGCCCCGGGGTTGGGTTGACGTCAACGACCGGTCAGATACCGGCGTTCACTCCCGCCAAGGGCGGCCGAGTTCGTAGACGGCGAGGCGCGAGCGGAAGAGTTTCTCCAGCTCGGGGTTCTTCGCGTTCTGCGACAGGCCGAGGGCCCGGTTCACCATGACGACGGCCTCCTCGTAACGGCCGTTGGCGGCGAGCGAGGCGGCGTAGGTGTCGAGGACCGTGGGGTTCTGGGGGGCGATCTCGTAGATCTTCTGCGCCAACTGCATCGCCTCGACAGGATTGCGGATCGAATCGTCGGCCGCGACGGCGAGCCGCCAGCAGAGGTTGTTGGCGGCCACGGAATCGAAGCCCACCAGCTCGATCGCCCGGCGGTAGTAGGTCAGCGACTCCTTGAACGCGCGGAAATTGGACAACGTCATGCCCGCTTCCGTGAGCGCATTGCCCCGGCGCTCCGCGGGCACGAGGGCGATGGCGCGGTCGAAGTCCTGCAAGGCTTCGGGCACGCGCTGCAGGCGCGCCAGGATGCCGGCGCGGAGAAAGAGCGGCGTGGGATTGTCGACGGCGTGCTTCGCGCACTGGGCCAGCATGTCGAGGGCGGCGGGGAAGTTCTCCCGGGAGACGAAGAGGTTGGCCGCGTTGAGGTAGGCTTGGGCGAAGGATTGCCCGAAGTTCACCTTGTAGAGATCGACCTCCAGCGAAGCCAGATTGCCCGGCAAGCCGCGCGGCGCCGTGTAGACGATCGGTTCGAGCCACACCGGGATGTTGCGCGAGAGGAGCCGCGCGCCGAAGGTCCGGCGCAACTCGTCCATCGTGATGTTCGGATAAAGCAGCTTGGCGTAGCCGAGCACGAAGTTCTCCTCGGAAACGACGGCGATGTGCGTGATCCCGAACTGGCGGACCAGGGCCTCGGCGGCCTCGTCGGTCGGCGCGCACGTGAGCTGAGCGGCCTTGCGCAGACCTTCGGCGTTTTCCCAGTAGAGCGTGCCGAGCGTCTGGAAGCGGCCGTAGTAGCCGGAGGAGACCGAGGCGTTGGGGTTCGTATAGAGCACGACTTTGCTGTCCGGGGCGCTCTTGATGATGCTCGCGGCGATGTCGCGGTAGACGAGCTCGAGCACGTGGTCGGGGGGCACGACTTTGTTGCGCGTGAGCTGCGCCTGGCCGAGCAGCAGCAGGGCGATCGGCACCAGATAAAACAGGGAGAGCGCCACGCCGGTGGTGAGCGCCAGTCGCCACCTCGTGCCGCCGGCCCACGAAAATCCGCTCAGCACGACGATGAAGACCACGACGAGCGGCAACTCGGCGCTCGCCGCGATGGTGCCCCAGCGCGCCTGCCAAAACAGGCCCATCGCCAGCAAGCCGATGAACGTCACCGCGGAGGCGAGCAGCAGCACGTGCGGGCGGCGCCGGGTGAAGAGCAGCAGCGTGACGGCGGCGAGCGGCGTGAGGAGTTTCCAGCCGATGACCTCGATGAATTCACGCGTGGTGCGGCCCATGATGCGCACGGCCATCGGCAGGAATTCGCCGATGGAATCGTGCAGTCGCGCCATGAACGGATCGGCCAGGGCGAACACCGCGGGGCCGCGGGCGAGGATGAGCAAGATCGGCGCGCCGATGGCGGGCAACGCGAGCGCTCCCGCCCACAGGACGCGGGTCCACGCGGCCGGACGTTGCTCCGGCGTCGCGCCGATGAGTTCGAACAGCTCGGCCACCAGTTCGCTGCCGGCCCACCACGCCAAGGCGTAGACCGGATGGTTCACCTCGAGTCGCCACCCCATCTGGAACGGGAAATATTCCAACAGGTAGAAGGCGAGGCTCGTCAGCGCACCCGCTCGGCCCCAGGCGCGCCAGACTTGGGCGGAGACGCGCGCGCCCGCCGCGGCGAGCGACGTGCGGCAGGCCAACGCGCCGAGCAGGCTGGCGCTCGCCACCAGCGCGATCGGGATCGCGAGCGAGGCGGTGCTGATCCACATGCCGAACCCACCCCAGAAGCCCGCCCAGCGCGCGGTGCGGACCGCGTCGGCTTCGTTGTCGGGCAACAGGGCGAGCAGGCCCGTCGGCGTCGACCCGGCTGGTCGCAGCCAGCCGGCGCCCATGAAGATCACGCCGAGCAGCAGGCCCCCGACCGCCGCCGAAATGAGTCCGTGGTGGTCCAGATACGAAGGGATGAAGCCCTCGTAGAACCAACGTTGCCCGAAGCAGCAGAAGGCGATCAGCACCGCGGCGGCCGCGCCGGCGCGACGCCACGTCCACCATGTGAAACCGACCATGAACAGCAGCAACAGCGGGAGGTTCGCCCACACCGCCGCGCGCTCCACGGCCGAGGGATAAGGCAACCCGGAGATCTGGTGATGCAGCCAGCCGGCGCTGATGAGCCACGCGAGCAGTCCGCTGTTCCAATGCACCTCGCGGCCCTGCGGGGCGTTGTCGACCTGCGTGAGATGCGAGCGGAAGTTGTTTTTTCCTTCCAGCACGTCCGTCGCGTAGCGGATCCACATGCTCGCGTCCGCGGTGAACCCAGGGCGGACGCGCTCGAACGGAGTGGCCGTGGTCTTCGGCATCAGCTGCACACCGGCGATGAACGTCAGGTGCTGATCCATCAACCAGGCGTGCCACGCGGCACCGGCGGCGCTGGCGATCAGCGCACAGATCACGATCAGGCGGCGGAGCGCGAGAGAGGAGAGGGACGGCATGCGGGACGCGGGGAGGAGGGCCGCGCAACTTCTACGGCCCGGCCCGCCGACTTCAAGGCTTGGTCACGCGCAGGCGCAGGAAGCGCGGGGCGTTCGCCGTGAAGGAAGTCGTGTCATTGACCGTCACCGCTTGGCCGAGCGTGCCGGGATTCGTCGCGATGACGGTCCAGGTGGCGAGATCGCCCGAGCCCTCGACGTAGTAGGTGCAATCGGCGCGCACGCGATTGAAGGTGAGCTGCAGCGTGCTGCCGGAGGTCGTGACGGTGAACGGCGCGGGAAAATCCCCGCCGCTGCTTTGGGCGCCGACCGCCAGGGTGAGGAGGTTGCCGTAGGTGCTGAAGATGTCCTTCGACGTGAGGAATGCGTTGGTGTGGTCGTCGGCGTTGTTCGAGCTCACGGCGATTATGTGGCCGTAGGCCGGGATGCTGTCGGCGACCACGGCCGTGCCGCTTGTGACCGTGAGCGCGGACACGGTGGTGTTCCAGCTGCGGTGGAGCGACGTGGTGGCGTAGGTCGAGCCGACGACGAAGTTGCCGGAGTAGCTCTGCGCGCTCGCGGTGAGATTCTGGACGATGCGGACTTTGCGTGTGCCCCCGTTGAACTGCAGCACGGCGAACGTGTTGTTCTCCGGCAGGACGTTGAACTTCGAGGACGTGGCGTAGGCGGTGCCGTTGCGCGTGATGTCGAACACGATCCAGCGCCGGGTGCCGTTGGCGAACGAGACCGGGGTGGCGTCGCTCGGGCCGGATTCGTTGATGCGGACGAGTTCCGAGTAGTCGTCGACGGCGGTGGCGCTGATGTTCTCGTTGATGGGGATGCGCTGCGAGGTGATGTCGCCGTTGAAAGTGGTGCCGACGTCGCCGCTGGCGCCGGTGCCGGCGATCTTCACGCGGATCTCGCCGAACTGGAAATCGGTCGTGCCGGTCGAGCCGACGGCCTCGGCGACGGTGGCCGGGCGCGTGAGCGTGAGGTAGGACCCCATGATGTTGCGGCGTCCGCCGGTGAAGATGAGGCGCGCGTCGAGTCCGTAGGCGGTGGCGGCGGAGCCGCTCGCGTTCACGATCTGCACGAGGCCGATGATGCGCTCGTCGGTGAGCACCCAGACCTGCTGGCCGGTCCACTTCGTCGCGGAAGAGTCCCAGTTGACCGACGCATTGGCGCTCGTGCGGGTGGAGATCTTGTAGCTGCTCGAGATCGTGCCGAAGCCTTTGCGCGTGATGGTGGCGATTTTCTCGTCCTGCGTGAGGTAGCGGTATTTCGAGCCGCGGTGGACGTCGGTTTCGGTGCCCGTGGTCTCCTTCACCTCGATGCCGACGGTATCGAGCGCGCCTTTGAGCGCGGTGTTGTTCGCCACGGAGCCGAGCACGAAGGCGCCGACGAGCGTGCTCTTGCCGCACTGGCGGCCGTCGTAACCCTGGGCGGTGATGAGCGGCTGGGACTCGGGGCCGCCGTTCTGCACGTCGCGGCCGTTCGCGATCCAGCCCCAGGTGCCATTGAAGCGGCCGCGCGGACCTTGGAGGTTGCCGTCGAAGAAGACGCCGACGTGCGCGGGCGGCGTTTTCGTCTGCCGGTTCGGTTCGTAGAGAATCGTGTTGAGGATCTCCGCGGCCGTGGAGGTCTCGGCTGATTTTCCGTAGTAATAGTTGTAGCCGTCGTCGTAGAGGTAGGCCTTCCAGAGGCACGCGCCGCGGGCGATGAGCCCGTTATACATGTGCTTGTAGGGGATGTTGGACGACTGCTCCGTGTAGCCGATCGGCTCGACGGTCACGGGGGTGTAATACTGCGTGGCATCCAGCGCGGCCTTGATGGGCTTCGAGCCGGTGATGAGCCACCAGAAGAGGAAACAGTAGACGTTTTCCTCGTGGTAGGTGGAGACCTCGCCCCAGAAGCCGACGTAGCGTTGGCCGCCGTCTTCGAGCGACGCCATGCTCATGACCTCGTCGATGGCGCGCTGGGCCTTGGTGGCGTTGGTCGTGTTGCCGAGCGCGGTGCCACCAAAGTAGACGCTCATCGCGAGGCGGATGTCGCCGTTGAGCCAGAGGTTGGCGAGCAGGCGTTGGTCGTAGAGCAGCGGGTTCGACGTGGAGAGGATGTAGCTGTTGCTGCGGGCGATCGCGGTCTCGTAGGCCGTCACGCGCGCCGGGGAAATCTCCGCCGGGCGGTGATATTTCATCAGCATGTAGGCGTAGGCCATCTGCCACGCATAGCCGATCTCATCGAGGTCGGCGGTGCTGGTGGCGTTCCAGCGGGCCGCGATCTCGTCCATGACGATGAACATCCGGTCGCGGTAGAGCGTGCTGTTGTAGACCGGGCTCGTCGGGCAGAGGTAGCCGAGGACGCCGTGCAGGACTTCTTCGCCCATGCGGAACGCGTCTGTCGTCACGGTGGACGACGAGATGAGGACGTTCGTGTAGAACTTGTTGTAGTTCGGCGCGGACGTCTTGAGCGTCGGCAGATCGTAGGGCGGCGCTGCGTGCAAGGCCGTGCCGAGGAGGCAAAGCGCGGCGCAGAGCAAGGCGGGCCAGCGGAGGGCGGCGTGCACGGGTGAGGAGGGTGGGATAAGCGACCGCCCCTGACAACGCCTTGGTCAGCGGCGTCGGAGGGGCGGCGAAGGAGTGGGCGGGTTGGGCCGCCCGCCGGCGCGATCAAAGAGCCTTGATGGACAGCTCGGCGATGGCGCCGACGAAGGCGCGGTCGCCTTGGCGGCCGACGCGGAGGCGAGTGCCCTTGGCCTCGATGTCGATGCCGGCGGGGAGCGTCGCTTCCTTGGTGTTCTTGCCCGCGGTGAGGACGAGCTTGCCGCCTTGGTAGGTGGCCTTCACGTCGACCCATTGGTTCGCGGGCACCTTCACCTGGGCGATGGTGAATTTCTTCTCGGGATGAAAGACGATGAACTCGAGGACGCCCTTGGTCGTGTAGCGGATCTCGTAGGCGTTGCCGAAACCGACGACGGTCTGGCGGTCCGGGCCGGTGCCGGCGGGCTTGAGCTTCAGCTTGATCTCGACACCCGGGAATGCTTCGAGCGCACGCGGCGTTTGGCCGGGATCTTTTTGCGTGCCGTCGAGCACGAGGGCTTGGCCTTTCGGTGCGCCAGCGTCGGCGGCGATCTGCGCGCCCGAGGCGAAGGCCAGCGTGTGCACGCCGGTGCTTTCCGGGGCGTCGACCGCTCCGTTGGAACCGGTGGCTTGGGAGAAGTCCCACGTGTAATCAGCGAGGGCGGCGGTCGCGAGCGCGAGGCAAGCGGAGGAGGCGAGGAGGAGGCGGGGGAGTTTCATGAGACGAGGGTAGGGTGGAATCGCCGCGGGATTTCGCGGCGAAAGCGGAGGACGATCAGCCGGGACTCAGGCTTGGCGCCGACGGCGGTGCCAGACGAGACAGAGCGCGCCACCGAGGGCCAGGAGGGCGTAGGTGGACGGCTCGGGAATCGCGGCGTAGAGGTAGCCGCTCGAGTCGAGGCGGAAGTCGGAATACGTCGTGCCCGGGGCCGAGATCTGAAGCAGTTGCGCGTTCGTCAGGCCGGTCGAGTCGGTGCCGAAGCGCACGGACGTGTAGGGATTCCAGTAGCCCGAGAGTTGGAGGGTCGCGCCGGTCGCCCACGTGGCGCCGGAGCTGTTGGCGAAGCTCAACGCGCCACCGACGGCGAACTGGAGCACGGAGGTGGACTCGAGCGTGAGCGTGCCGACGGTGTCGGTGAAGCTGCCGGCGTCCAGTTTGCCGCCCGCGAGGACGATGTTGCTGGTGTTGGCGAGCACGTCGTTGGCGCCGAGCGAGAGCACGCCGGCCTCGACGCGGGTGGTGCCAGTGAAGGTGTTCGCGCCCGAGAGGACCTGCGTCGAGGCGCCGTCCTTGACGATGCCGCCCGTGCCGGAGATGGCACCGGCGAACGTCGTGCTGCCGGAGGTGGTGCCGACGGTGAGCGTGGTGGTGGCCAGCGCGACCTTGGAGGACGCGACGCCGGAGAGGGAGGCGACGGCTTGGCTGGCGCCGAGCGTGAGCGTGGAGTTGCCGGTGCTGCCCGACGGATCGAGCGTCAGCGCGGTGCGCGTGGACGTGGGCAACGCGCCCGCCGCGGCGGCGATGAGGTTGCCGCCATTGGTGATGAGGGTCGGGCCGTTGTAGGTGTTCGCGGCGTTCAGGTAGGTCTGGCCGCCATCGATCTTGAGGTCGGAGTTCGCGGAGGAACCGCTGATGACGCCCGTGACGTTGATGGCGCCGGTGCCGCCGCGCAGCGTGAGCACGGTGCCGTTCTTCACGATCGAGCCGCTGAGCGTGAGCAGGTTGCCGGAAGCGTTTTCGATGGCGTCGGAACCGTTGCCGATGACGTTGATGTTCTTGGCGAACATCGCCGCGGGCGTTCCGGTATATTTGAGGACGCCGGAGGAAGTGCTGGCGACGCCGAGGTCGAGGTCGGCGTTGGTGCCGAGCGCTTGGGCCGTCGCGGCGCTCGCGTCGCCGTTCGTGAAGGCGAGCGTGCCGTTCGCGACGGAGGTCTTGCCGGAGTAGGTGTTGACGCCGGAGAGTTCCACCTGGCCGCTGCCGATGTTGCCGACGACGCCGTTGCCGCTGATGACACCGCTGTAGGTCAGCGCGGCGTCGGAGCGATTGAAGGCGAGCTTGGAGTTGTTGGTGACGTTGGCGGTGCTGTTGAGCGTGCCCGTGGTGCCGCCGGCGCCGATCTGGAGCGTGCCGGCGTTGATCGTGACGACGCCGGTGGCGTTGTGGGCGCCGCCGATCGTGAGTGTGCCGGAGTCGTTCTTCGTGATCGTCGTGCCCGTGCTGGTGACGTTGGACGAGTTGCTGATGGTGCCCATGAGGACCAAATTGCCCGCGCCGCCGAAGGTCCAACCTGCGGTGCCGGTGTTCACCTGGCTGCCGGAGCCCATGGTGCCGTTGATCGTGAGGGTGGTGTTGGCGTCCGTGACGTTCAGGACGCTGGCGGTGGAACGCGAATCACGGGTGAAGGTGCGGTTGGTGGTCGTCGTCGCACCGGTGTAGTCGAACGTGGAGGTGGCGTTGGCGCTGCCGATGGTGATGGTGGTGTTGGTGCCGCCGGTGCCGAGCGCGCTGGCCTGGCCGAAGTTGGCGATGCTGCTGGCGCTCACCTTGCCGTTGTTGATATTGAAGGTGGTGAACGAGTTGGTCGCGTTGGTCAGTGTCAGGTTCGCATTGGCGTAGTTCACGAGCAGCGAGGTCTGGTTCATCGCGCCGGAGAAGGTCACCGCGCCGCCCGCGCGGTAGTCGAACGTGCCGTTGCCCGTGATGTTGGCGGAGAAGCCACCCTCGGTGAGAGTCGAATTGTTGCTCAGGATCAGCGTGCGGCCGGTGGTGAGAGCCCAAGTCTGGTTGGCGCTGAGCGCGACCGGGGCATTGATGGTCAGGTTCGAGGCGGCGCCCGACATGTCGATGCCGCCGGTGCCGAGCGTCAGGGTGCTGTTGCCGGACGACGAGATGG
>JACCDX010346450.1_pt1 | contig 10438 bp, 8 predicted proteins | sample 7449681 | NCBI WGS metagenome assembly JACCDX01 (sample SAMN15323450, study PRJNA562643) | freshwater metagenome | isolation source: river surface water | place: USA:Blue River Watershed | collected 2017-08-18
CGAGCGTGATGCCCGTCTCGACGTCGCGGCTGCGCATCCGGACGCGCTCCATGCTCCGCTCCGGCTTCACGTCCAGGTACACGATGACGTTCGGGCGACACATGAAGTTGCTCATGTGTCGGAACAGGCTCACGTAGGTGCGGTAGTCGCGCTCCTCCATGAGGCCGATGTTGACGAGCATCTTCGCGAAGACGGCGTCCTCGTAGATGGTGCGGTCCTGGACGCCGCCGCCGCCGCGCCAGATGATCTCCTGGTGCTGCTGGAACCGCCGGTTCAGGAGGTAGATCTGCGTCGCGAAGCTGTAGCGCTTGGTGTCGCGGTAGAAGTCCGCCAGGTACGCGTTGTCCGCGACGGGCTCGAAGTACACCGGGAGGTCGAGGTGCTTGCCGAGCGCCGTGGCGAGGGTGCTCTTGCCGGCGCCGATCATGCCGGCGATGCCGATGAAGAGGTCGCTGAGCGGCGTAGACGCGGTTGCCATCGGGTACACCTCGAGGGCCGGAGCGTATCGTGTCGCACGGGCGCGTACACGCGGGGGAGCAGCGTGCGCCCGCGGGTCACGACGCATCACGGCAACGCGTTAGCAAACCCGCATGACGTCGTTGCCACTTCTCCTTGTGCTCGCGGGTTGCTCCTCGGAGCCGCCACAAACCCGTTTCGACGACACAGGCGCCGACACGTCGTCCGGGGTGGACGCTTCCGTGGACACCGACGACGGCAGCGCGGAGACCCCACTGGAGGATCTCACGCTGCGCAGGCTGCCGCGACTGCCCGGGGCCGAGGTTCCGGCCACGTTCCGGGCCGTGCGCGCACATGTGTGCCCGGATGCTTCGCTTCGGGAGGCGCTGGGCACCTGGCTGGAGAGCCACCCGCCCGGCTGGGACGCCCAGCCCACGGGGGTGGACCACGAGACAGCGGGCTGGGGCGTCGCCGTCGCCGATGTCGACCGCAACGGCACGCTCGACGTCTACCTCCCGCACTTCGGGCCAGACCAGCTCTTCCTGCGCGGCCACGACGGGAGCGTCACCGACGCGAGCGACCGCCTGCCCGGGCTGTCCGACCCGAGCTTCGGGGCAACCCCGGTGGACGCCGAGGGGGACGGCGACATCGACATCGCCGTGGCGAACGAGGGCGGCAACGTGCTCCTGCTCAACGACGGCACCGGACGCTTCAGCGCCGTGGCGGACAGCACCTTCGTCGGGCAGGCCGGCGTCGAACGCGCCCATAACTTCAGCTGGGGCGACCTCGATGGCGACGGGCGCCTCGACGCCTTCGTGCCGACCTTCTACCCTCTGGGAGGCATCGCCCCGGACGAGAACCTGCTCCTGCGCGCGAAGGGACGCCTCCGGTGGGAGCGCGTCCGGGGCTGGGCCGGCGAGGAAGGCGTCGGCCTCGAGGTCTCGCCCGCCAACGCAGGGGGGCTCGTCGACCTGGATGGCGACGGGAACATCGACGTCTACGTCATCAACGACAAGCCCGGCGAAGGGTTCCGTTCGGGGGCGCGCTTCGGGGACGGGCTCGGCGGCTTCGTCGCGGCCGAAGACGACGGGCTCGACGTCGCCATGCAGGGCATGGGCCTCGGGCTCGGCGACGTCAACGGCGACGGGGTCCTCGACGCCGTCGTGACGGGCTGGGACGAGCTCGCGCTGCTGGTCAGCATCACCGGCGCGGACGAGGCCGGCGTCGCGCGGGAGCGCGTCTGGGCGAACGCGGCCATGGCCCGGGGCATCGTCACCGGAGGCGAGGCCGTCGTCGGGTGGGCCGCCCACCTCGCCGACCTGGACAATGACACGGACCTCGACCTGATCGTGGCCTACGGGCCGGACTACTCCCCCGATGGCACTCTAGGGCAAGGCCCCCGCGAAAATCCCGTCCGACAGCCGGTAGTCGTGTACCGAAACGACGGTGAGGTCTTCACCCGTGACCACGCGCTACAGCCTGGGGCCCCCGGCAACCACCGTGGCCTGGTCGTGACCGACCTCGACGGCGATGGCTGGCTCGACATGGTGGCGCGAGACCTCGCGGCGGGGCCGGCCCGGATGCACCTCGCGCGCTGCGGACGCGCCCGCGCCGTGGAGCTCCGCCTCGTCCAGCGGGGCACCAACCCCGAGGCCATCGGCGCCCGCGTGTGGGTGCAACTCCCTGACGGGCGGGTGCTGCTGCGCGACGCGCTCGTTGGCACGGAAGGCATCGCGTCGGGCGCCTCGCCGACGCTCCATGTCGGTGTCGGCGACGCCACCGCGGTGGACGTGCTCGTGCGCTGGCCCGACGGGGGTTGGAGCCGCGCGGACGACCTCGCCACGGGCAGCACCGTCGTCGTCGTGCGCGAGATCGCCCCCTCGCGCCGCCCGTCCCCCGCGCGTTAGGCGCGCTGCAACGCGGCAAGGCCCGCGCGGAGGCACGCATGATCGACCGTCACGCCGTCGGAGAGCTCCCGGCCAAGCACCACATCACGCTCCGCGGACCGGACGGGAGCCTCCGCTTCGAGCAGTGCCTCACCCGCGAGGGCTTCGACGGCCCCTACACGATCCTCTACCACGAGGGCAAGCCGCACACGGCCCGCGTGGAGGGTCCCGTCGCCGGGTGGACGCTTCCTTCGCCGGCGCCCGGCGGCAAGGGCGCGCTTCGGCGGCGCCACTACCTGTCGCAGGAGCTTCGCGCGACGGGGCCGGCGTGTCGCGCGCGGACGCCGATGCTCTACAACGGGGACGTGGTCCTCTCCACGATGAACCCGGACGCCGAGGATCCCGTCTACGTCAGCAACGGCGACGGCGACGACCTCTTCTTCATCTTCCAGGGCAGCGGTACCCTCCGCTCGATGATGGGCGACCTCCGCTTCGTGAAGAACGACTACGTCTTCGTGCCGAAGGGCGTCCCGTACCGCTTCATCCCCGACGCCGGCGTCGACCAGCACTGGCTCTCCATCGAGTGCCTCGGCGGGCTCCACCTGCCGCGCCAGTGGCGCAACGAGATCGGCCAGCTCCGCATGGACGCGCCGTTCTGCCACCGGGACTTCCAGCGACCGGACTTCCGCGGCCCCGTCGACGAGGGAATCCGCGAGGTGCTGGTGAAGCGCGAGGGCGCCTTCCACAGCTTCGTCCACGACCACAGCCCGCTCGACGTCGTCGGCTGGGACGGCACCATCTACCCCTGGGTGTTCCCCATCCTCAACTTCCAGCCACGCGCGGGCCTTGTCCACCTGCCGCCGACCTGGCACGGCAACTTCGCGGCGCGCGGGGCGCTCGTGTGCAGCTTCGTGCCGCGGGTCGTGGACTTCCATCCCGACGCGATCCCCTGCCCGTACCCGCACGCGAGCGTGGACTGCGACGAGTTCATCCTCTACTGCGACGGCAACTTCACGAGCCGGAAGGGCGTGGGCCCCGGGAGCATGTCCTACCACCCGATGGGGGTACCTCACGGGCCGCACCCCGGCGCCTACGAGCGCAGCATCGGGACGACGCGCACCGACGAGCTCGCCGTCATGCTGGACACGTTCCAACCGCTCCAGCCCACCGCGGCGGCCGTGGCAGTCGAGGACGCCGCATACCACGAGAGCTTCATCGGGTAGCCCGGGTGCGCTATGCTGGGGCCGGAAGGAGACCCCATGCTGACGCTCTCGATCCTCTCGCTGCTGGCCTGCTCACGTGGCAAGGCGACCGTCACCCTCGAGGACACCGGCGGTGACGACACCTCCGTGGACACGGGGGAAGCGCCTGACACGTCCGACACCTCGGACACACAGGACACGGCCTGGGACGGTCCGACGCTGACGTGGGTGCTCGACGCCGAGGTGAGCCGAGCGGCCATCGCCCTGCACCCGGTCGACCTCGCGACCGGCTTCGAGGAGGTCGGCCCTGCGTGGCAGAGCGCGTCCGTGGACGGCATGCGCGCAAGCCTCCCGGCGATGGCGCCCCCGGCCGAGTGGGCCTCCCCAATCGAGGACTTCCCCGGCACGACGCTCGCCCTGTTCGCGCCCGTGCTCTGGGACGACCCCAACGGCAACGCGCTTCACGATGACGGGGAGTGGTTCCGCGCCAGCACGGCCACGATGGTCGCCTACGTCGACGGCACGCTCCCCCCCGAGCTCGCGTCCCTCGGGATCGTGCTCGGCTGGAATGCGCTCACGTTCTCCATGGCGGGCGACGTCCCCCGGCCCGTTCCGACCGGCGCGATTCCCCTGCCGCTCAACCTCGACCCCGCCATGGAGATCACCTTCGGCGGCACGACGGGAGGGGAGCCCGACGGCTGGGAGCTCCTCGTGGCGCCGGCGACGATGTTCTCCGGTGGTTCAGCGGAGCCGCTCTACACGGCGGCGCTCACCAACCCCTGGAGCGTCACGCTCAGCGGGGCGCCTCCGACCAGCCACTTTCAGACCTTCGACGACGCCGGCCGGTTCCGCGGGGCCTACGAGATGCCGCTCGCGTGGGCCGACACCGACGCGACGCCGGGCCTGAGCGAGGGCGACCGCCTCCAGAGCGCATGCCTCGTCACCGTCGACGGCCCGGCGCTCGCGCAGATCCTGTGGGTGGAGCCCATCACCGACGCGCTCTTCGCCGTGCAGTTCGGCTTCATGGGCTACAACGCCGGCTGGATGGGCATCGCAGCCACAGGCGAGGGCGTCCGCATGGACGACGCCACGCTGACGAGCCTCCTCTTCGCCGACGGCTGCGGCGCACCGTGACGGTAGCCCTCGCGTGCGGGCTGCTGCTTGCCATTGGCAGCACGCGCGCGACGAGCCTTCGGGAGCAGATCGTCGTCCACGCCACAACGGTCGACCTCGTCCCGGAGCGGATGGTCGCCACCGTGCAGGCCTCGGGGGAGACCCTGGAGGTGGCCCTCGTCGACGACGGCAGCGACCCCGCCGACGTCGCCAACGACCACGTGTGGACGGGCTCGGTCGAGGCGGCGCCTTCCGAGTTCCTCCCCGTCACGCTCTCGGTCGACCTCGACGAGACGCGCGCGACGGCCTGGACCGGCACCGTGCGGGCGGGTCAAGCCGCGCAGGTCGAGATCGCTCTCGAGGTCGTCCGCACCCCCGACGGCACCCTTCGGGCGAGCCGTCGCGCCACGGCAGCCCCCGGAGCGCTCTCGCACGCCGCGGAGGCCATGCCCCTGATGGCGGTCACGGCATGGGGGCTCCTGCTGCTGGGCGTGGTCGTCGCCACGAGCCGCCCCCGCGGAGAGACGCCATGATCGCCCTGCTCCTGTTGGCCTGCGCCGCCCAAGGCGACAGCAAGACCCAGGCCGCCGATGGCGTCGACACCGCTGACACATCTTCAGGTATCGGTGACACATCGCGTGACACATCCGAGACACCCGACGACACCGGCGCACCCTGGGTGCAGGAGGAGCCCCACCCGGCGGGGGTTGTCTCCGGAGGCGCCGTGTGGCGCACAGGGACGCACCGACTGCTGGGAGAGCTCCGCGTCGAATCGGGCATTCTCGAGCTGGAGCCCTGCACCACCGTGTTCGTGGCCCCCGGCGCGAGCCTCGTCCTGACGAACGGCGGCGCGATCCGCGCCGTGGGGACGCCCCAGTGTCCGGTGACGTTCCTCTCGGAGGCCGGCGAGCGCGGCGACTGGGCGGGCCTGCGCCTTGACGGCAGCTCCGATGGCGCGAGCAACCTCCTCGAGCAGGTCGCGGTGCTGCACGGCGGCATGGACGGGATCGCAGCGCTCGCCATCGAGGACGGCGCCTCCGTCGCGCTGACGAACGTCCGCGTGGCAGGCTCGGCGGGCGTGGGGCTCCGCGTCGGGGGCCTCGCCACCCTGCGCCGGGCCGAGGGACTCACGCTCGTGGACAACGCCGACCGCGCGGCGAGCCTGCCCCTGAGCGCAGCCACGCTGCTGACGGGCGGCTCCTTCTCGCCGAACGATGTCCCAGGCTTGGAGGTCCGACGTGCCACCGCTACCGGAAACCTGTCCCTCGCCAGCCTCGACGCGCCGTGGGTGCTCGCGGGAGACCTGACGCTCGGCGACGGTGTCACCCCCACGACGTTGTCCGTCGCCGCAGGCGTGGAGGTGCGCATGGGGCGCGGGGTGTCCGTCGACGTGACAGGCTCTGCCACGCTGGAGCTGGCCGGCGAGGAGGGTCGGCGCGTGAACGTCCGCTCCGCCGAGGAGGCTCCGGCGCCCGGGGACTGGGGAGGGCTACGTGCCGAGACCGGGGGGACGTTGGACCTGCGGTGGAGCGTCCTTCGTCACGGCGGCGCCGGCGGGGTGCCCGTCCTCCAGGTCGCGCCCGATGGACGCGGCACGCTCGATCATGTGGACGTGTCGGAGAGCGCCGGGAGCTGTGACGTGGAAGGCGACGTGACGGTGAGCGGGGGGAGTTGGCGGGGGTGTGGGCCGTAAGGATCAAGGCTGCTGCGGCGTCTCCACCTCATGAAACCGCCCGAGATCCAGCACCAGCGTCCCGTCCGCGTCGCGCCGCATGACGTCCACGAAGCGCCCTCCCCAACGGAGGTCGTCCATCGTGTAGCCCCAGCGCGCGTGCACTGTCTGTCCGAAGGTCTCGTCGATGCCGGTGAGCGTGACGAGCAGCTCGGCGTCGCAGGCCCGTAGTCCGGCCTCGTCCATGCGCGCGAAGGGGCTCGCGCCGTCGATGACATGCATCACCGTCCACGAGAGCGCGAACATCGGCGTGGACGACCGCACCAGCGGGAGGTCCTCGAAGCGACGGACCCGCTCGCCCTCGGCCGTGACATGGTCGCGCAGCAGGCTCACGCGGACCTGGGCCTCGACGATGCGGTTGCCGCGCGCGTTCGCCACCCGGAACCGCAGCGTGGGGACGCCATCGTGCGGCGAGACGACCGCCACGCTGGAGAAGAGCACGTTGGCGCGGGGCGTGGCGAACTTGGCGAAGAAGAGACCGGACGCCATGGCGACGCCCAGCATGCCGGTCAAGGCCTCAAGGGTGACGAGCACGTGGGCCCAGGGCGTGTGCGGCGCCATGACGCCGTAGCCGATGGTCGCCATCGTCTGGACGCTGAAGAAGAAGTGGTCCACCCAGCCCTGCGCGTTTGTCACGCTCCCGGGCTGCAGCGCGTAGAGGGTCGCGAACAGCGCGTTCGCCAGCATGTAGCCGACGAGCGTCATCACCAGCAGACGCCTCCAGCTGCTGGCGAGGAGCGCATGGTAGAGGTCGTCGCTTCGTCGCGCGGGCATCCCCTCACGCCGGACGCGAAACGACCCGACCCGACCCGCCGCGGTGCGGAGGGGGGCCGGGCCGTCCCTGCGCGACCCGCCCGAGCGGCCGCGCGCGTCCACTAGAGGATGCCGTACTCGGGGCCGTTTCCACCCTCGGGCGGAACCCACGTGATGATCTGGTACGGATCGCGGATGTCGCACGTCTTGCAGTGCACGCAGTTGGAGAAGTCCACGTGCAGCTCGTCACGGCCGGTCTTCTCGTCGTAGTGCATGTTGTAGACCTGGGCCGGACAGAAGCGCGTGCAGGGGTTGCCGTACTCCTCCTTGCACTGGGTCGCGCAGATGTTCTTGTCGACGACCTTGAGGTGCGCCGGCTGCTGCTCCTCATGCTTGGTGCCCGAGTGGTAGACGTCCGTGAGCTTCGTCACGATGTAGGTGTCGTCGTAGGTCAGGTCGTCCCGCGACGGGTACCCTGCGTTGCCGTGGACATGGCTGCTCTTGTGCATGCCCTCGTAGTCGGCGTGGAAGGGCGTGATCGCGTCGCCAGGGCCGAACACCATCGAGAGGCCGACCTGCGCGAGACCGCCGAGGACACCCTTGTCGAAGTAGCTGTGGAAGTTCTTCGCGGGCTCCATCTCCTCGCGGATCCAGCTTCCGTCGACCTTCGCCTTGAAGTCCGCCAGCACGGCCGCGCTGGCGTCGCCGCGCTTGAGCGCCTCGAAGGCCGTCTCGGCGGCGAGCATGCCCGCCTTCATGGAGAGGTGGATGCCCTTGATGCGCATCGGGTTCAGGAAGCTCGCGCTGTCACCGACGATCATCGCACCATCGGCGTAGAGCTTCGGGATGCTGGCCCAGCCGCCGCAGGTGACGGCCTTGGCGCCGTACTTCACGACCTTGCCCTTGCCGAGCTTCTTGCGGAAGTACGGGTGGTTCTTCAGCTTCTGGAGCAGGTAGTGCGCGTCCATGGCCGGGTCCTTGGCCTCAAGGCTCACCAGGAGCCCGATCGCGTAGCGATCGCCGCCGATCGCGTAGACGAACGCGCCGCCGAAGGTGTCCAGGCCGAGCGGGAAGCCGAGCGTGAGGATGACCTCGCCCTTCTTCACGGTGCCCGGCGGCATCTCGATCACTTCCTTGACGCCGACCTCGTACACCATCGGCTGGCTGTCCTTGTCCAGACCGAGGCGGTTGATGAGCTGGCGCGAGAGCGTGCCGCGCGGCCCCTCGCCGAGGATGGTCACCTTGGACATGAGGTCGTAGCCGGGCTCGAAGTTGCCCTTGGGCTGTCCGTCCGGCCCGATGCCCTTGTCGCCCGTGCGGACGCCGACCACCTGATCGCCCTCCCAGAGCAGCTGCGTGCCGGCGAAGCCGGAGAAGATGGTGAGCCCCTTCTCCTCGGCGACGCCCGCGAGCCACTTCTGGAAGCGCGCGATGGAGATGATGGGGAGGCCATGGTCGCCGAGCCCGGGCGGCATGGCGGGCGCCTCGAAGGCGAGCTTCTCGGTGAGGACGACGAAGGTCTCCTCCTCGACGTGGCGCTCGACAAAGTCGGGGTTGCTCTTCTCCCAGCCGGGGATGAGCTCGTCCAGCGCGCGCGGATCCATGACCGCGCCGGAGATGGCGTGGCTGCCGATCTCGCTGCCCTTCTCGACGAGGGCGATGGTGGGCTCCTCGATCTTCGGGAGCGCGCCGCTCTCGTTGTGGGCGCGGATGAGGTCGAGGAGGCGGATCGCGCCAGAGAGGCACGCGGGGCCGCCACCGACGAAGAGCACGTCGACGGGCATCTGTTCGCGCTGCATGGGGAACTCCGGGGAAGTAGGCGAGGGGCTATCCGGTTGCCGGGGGATGTGCCGTAACCGAGCCCCCCACTCAGCTGCCGCTGAAGCTCACGTCGTCGAACAGGAGGCTCCCCGTGCGGAGGCCACCGTAGGTCCAAGTGTCGTTGCCCGCCGCGACGAAGCGCTGCAGGACATCCGAGATGTTGCCGCTCACGTTCATCTCGGAGAGCGACTTCACGGGCACGCCGTCCTCGAGCAGGACACCCTGCACGCCGAAGCTGAAGTCCCCGGTGAGGCCGTTGCTGTTGCCGCCAAGGAAGCCCGTGACGTGGAAGCAGCGCGGCAGGCCCGCCACGAGCTGCGACGGCGACTGGGTCCCCGCCGGCACCACCCAGTTGCTCCGCGCGCCCGTGGTGGGCGCCATGCCGAGCTTGCGGCCGTAGTAAAGCCCGATGTAGTAGTTCTTGAGCACCCCCGCCTCGATGACGGGCATCGGCTTCGCCGGGAAGGCGTCGCCGTCCCAGGGACGGCTCCCGAGGCCGCGAGGGATCGTCGGATCGTCCAGCAGCGTGAAGTTGCCTGCGGCGATGGACGTCCCGAGCTTCCCGGCGAGGAAGCTTCGCCCCTGATGGAGCTCGCTCCCCGAGAGCGGCCCGCCGAGCACGCCGAGGATGCGACCCGCGACCTGCCGGTCGAGCAACATGGGCATGCGCCCGCTGGCGATCGGCCCGCTCCCCAGCCGCTCCGCGCTCCGCTCCCAGCAGCGGTCGGCGATGTGCTGAAGCCCCGGCAGGTCCCCATGGTGGAGCGCGCTGTAGAAGGCGTAGCCCTCCGGGCGACGTCCATCGGTGTCCTGCAGGGTCATCTCCGCGCCGATGCCGAAGCCCGTGGTGGCGTGGCGGCCGACGAAGCCGTTCGACATCACGCGGACGCTCTCGCCGGCGGAATCACCCACGTGAACCGTCGCGCTCAGCACCTTGTCACGGCCCGGGAGCGCGTCGACGCGCGCCTCCAGCTCCTCGGCCGTGGCGCGGCGCTGCTCCGCGGTGAGCGCCTCCCAGGAGGCGTCCACCATGTCGAGCCGCTCGTCGCTCGACCCTCGGCCGCACTGCTCGCCCGGCGCCAGGCGCCGCTCGACCTCCGGCTCCAGCACCCGCGTCGCGGCGATGGCGTTCACGAGGAAGGCATGGAGGGCCTCGGGCCGCAGATCCGAGGTGCTGTGGACACCGTAGCGGTCCTCGACGAGCAGCGCGATGGACACGGACTGGCTCGTCGCCTGCGTGGCCTGCTCCACCTTTCCGGCGCGTCGCACCAGCGAGACCTCCGTCGCGCGCGACACACCCACGTTGACCTCGTCCGCTCCAAGCGCCTTCGCCTGCTGGACGACCCTTTCCGCACGTTCGAGCAGGTCCATCAGCTTGCCCCTCCCACCGAGAGCCGGCTCACCTTCACCGTCGGCATCCCCTGGCTCACGGGCATGCTCTGGCCATCCTTGCCGCAGGTCCAGCCGCCCTCGTC
>JACCDX010908554.1_pt1 | contig 10438 bp, 10 predicted proteins | sample 7449681 | NCBI WGS metagenome assembly JACCDX01 (sample SAMN15323450, study PRJNA562643) | freshwater metagenome | isolation source: river surface water | place: USA:Blue River Watershed | collected 2017-08-18
CTTCGAGTCGCAGGATTTTCAGTTCATCTACACGAAGGCCAGCGAAGCCAAGGTCGAGATGATGGCCGAGGACACGCGCGACGCCCGCGCTCGCGCCGAGCTCATCGCCACGCAGGGCGGCCGCCGCCTCGACGGCCTGCGCAACGCGAAGACCGGCGTCGTGCAGATCAACCCGCTGCACTCGAGTGCCACGAGTTGGGAAGGCAACAACGACACCACCGCGCTCGACAAGACGATCACCGCGACGGTCAGCGCGTCCTTCGCGCTGAAGTGAGCAGGACGTCCGCGTTGAAGTGACGACGGCAAGCGCAGCTCGCTTCAAGTGCCGCGCGTCCGAACGCCGGCGTTCTCCACGGTGGGCGCCGCTGTCCTCAGCGGCGCCTGCATTGCCGAGTGCGCATCACTGTCGCCGCTGGGACGGCGGCGACCACCTGGCCGCGCGCGCGGCTCGCAAGTGTAGGGCGGGGTCGCCGAACGCCGCCGCGCTCGTGCCGTGACTCTCACTCGCGAGCGACGCACCTCGATTGGCGAGTGACTCACTCCGCGCATTTGCAGCGCACGTTCTTATCGGCGGAGTTCGGCGACCCCGCCCTACAGCGCACGCGCGACGCAGCGCGCCAAGAAAAAGGCCGGTCCTGCGACCGGCCTGCGCTCAGAGATGGACTTCCGCCGGCAGCACTTTGCCGGCGTTTTCTTTTTCCGGCACCGGCGTGTTCTTCAGCGGGTAGCGGAACTCGCGGCCCTCGAAGTTGCGGAAGACGACTTCGTCGTCGGTGATCTTCTCCAGGTAGTCCGGATTGATCGGCACCTTGCCGCCGCCGCCGGGCGCATCGATGACGTATTGCGGCACGGCGTAGCCCGTCGTGTGGCCGCGGAGCGCGCGGATGATCTCGATGCCCTTGCGGACGTCGGACTTGAAGTGCGCGCCGCCGGTGATGAGGTCCATCTGGTAGATGTAGTAAGGCCGCACGCGCATGCGGAGCAGGCGGTGCACGAGGGCCTTCATCACGTCGGCGTCGTCGTTGATGCCGCGGAGGAGCACGCTCTGGTTGCCGAGCGGCACGCCGGCGAACGACAGGCGTTCGCACGCCTCCTCCAGCTCCTGCGTGGCTTCCTTCGGATGGTTCACGTGGATGCTCATCCAGATCGGGCCGTGCTTCTTGAACACTTCGCACAGCTCGGGCGTGATGCGCTGCGGCAGGAAAACCGGGATGCGCGAGCCGATGCGGATGAACTCCACGTGCTTGATCGCGCGGAGGCGGCCGAGCAGGTGGTCGAGTTTCTTGTCCGAGAGCAGCAGCGGATCGCCGCCGGAGAGGAGCACGTCGCGCACTTCGGAGTGGGCCTCGATGTAGCGGAGCGCCTGCTCGTATTCGGGATGGAAGTTGTAGTCCTGTGCGTTCGAGACGAGGCGGCTGCGCGTGCAGTAGCGGCAGTAGCTCGCGCAGCGGTCCGTGACGAGGAACAGCACGCGGTCCGGGTAGCGGTGGACGAGGCCGGGGACCGGCGAGTGTTCGTCCTCACCGAGCGAGTCGAGCATCTCCTCCTGCGAGACGATGCTCTCGTCGATGCGCGGGATGACCTGCTTGCGGATCGGGCAATCCGGGTCGTCGCGGTCGATGAGGTTGAAAAAGTAAGGCGTGATCGCGAGGGCGAGCTTGTCCTTGGCGAAGAGGCAGCCGGCGCGCTCGGACGGCATGAGCGTCATCAGGCGTTCGAGCTGCTCGACCGTGGTGATGCGGTTCTTCAGCTGCCACGTCCAGTCGCGCCAGTCGCGCTCGGGGATGTGTTGCCAAAGGCCCTGGCCCTCGAACCAGGCGGCGCGATCTTCAGAATAGGACATCGTTAGGCGGAAGAGGGGTATCCGGTTGGCGCGGGGTGTCAAACGGGGTGTGCGACACAGCGCCCGCCGCCAGATGTCGCGCGCTGAACCGCAGAGGGCGGCGGCGGAGTCGGTGCGGCCCACGGGTGCCGCCGGGGCCTTTGCGTCACTTTTCGTAACAGTTGGGAAAACCTCTAGACAGTGCCGCGCGAAGTGCTTTTCGTACCTCTTTAATGTCCGCTCCAAAACCCGCGATTCTGGCTCTCGAAGATGGCAGTGTGTTCCGCGGCGCCGCGTTCGGCGCCGATGCGACCATCGCCGGCGAATGCGTGTTCAACACCTCGCTCACCGGCTACCAGGAGATCCTCACGGACCCCTCCTACTTCGGCCAGATCGTGACGATGACCGCCGTGCAGATCGGCAACTACGGCATCAACGCGGAAGACGAAGAGCACAACGGCCCGAAGGCCTCCGGCTTCGTCGTGCGTGAGGTTTCTCCGATCGTGAGCAACTGGCGCAGCCAGATGTCGCTCGACGCCTACCTCAAGAAGCACGGCATCCCCGGCATCAGCGAAGTCGACACCCGCGCGCTCACCAAAAAGCTTCGCGTCACCGGCGCGATGAAGTGCTGCCTCAGCACGCTACCCATTTCCGAAGCCGACGCCGTCGCCCGCGCCAAGGCCTGGCACGACATGGCCGGCTCCGACTACGTCAAGGACACCACCTGCAAGGCCCCCTACATCTGGGGCGCCGACGATGCCTCGCGCCACAACGCCGCCTACCTCCCGCCCGGCACGACGCTCGGCGCGACGCCCACACGCGCGAAGAAGTTCAAGGTCGCGGCCTTCGACTACGGCGCGAAATACACCATCTTCCGCAAACTCGTCCGCCACGGCTTCGAGGTCCACGTCTTCCCCGCCACCGCCACGCACGAACAGGTGCGCGAGGCCGGCGTCGACTGCCTGTTCCTCTCCAACGGCCCCGGCGACCCGGCCGCGCTGCCCTACATCCACAAGACCGTCAGCGCGCTCCTGCCCGATTTCCCGACCTTCGGCATCTGCCTCGGTCACCAGATGATCACGCACGCGCTCGGTGGCACGACCTACAAGCTCAAGTTCGGCCACCGCGGCGGCAACCAGCCGGTGAAGAACATCGAGACCGGCAAGGTCTCCATCACCGCGCAGAACCACGGCTTCGCCACCGATCCGAAGTCCATCGAGGGCAAGGGCGCGATCGTCACCGAGATCAACCTCAACGACAACACGGTCGAAGGCCTCCGCCACAAGGAGCTCCCGATCTTCTGCGTGCAGTATCACCCCGAAGCCGCCCCCGGCCCGAACGACGCTGACCCGCTCTTCGAGGATTTCTACAAGATGGTCGAGAAGCGCAAAGCCGGCAAAATCTGAGCCCGCCGCACGCGACTCCCTCGCTCTGAATCAGGCCGGTCCCGCGACCGGCCTTTTTGTTGGGCGGGCGCCAGCGCTCAACCCAAGTGCGCCTCGAACTTCGCGGCGTCTTCGGCCGTGTCGACGCCGATCGTCGGGTCGGCCGTGACGTCGATGGCGATCGGGTAGCCGTTCTCGAGGACGCGGAGCTGTTCGAGCTTTTCGATCTGCTCCAACTTGCCCGGCGGCATGGCCACGAACTTCTCGAGGAAGTCGCCCTTGTAGGCGTAGAGGCCGAGGTGCTTGTAGCAGCCGTGAGCGGCGAGCCAGGCGTCGTCGACCTTGCCCGCGAGGTCGCGGGCGTAGGGAATCGGCGAACGGGAGAAATACAGCGCGCGGTTGGCGCTGGGCGCGCGGACGACCTTCACCTGGTTAGGATTGTAGAAATCCTCGGCCTTCGCGAACGGCGTGCAGAGGGTCGCCATCGGGGCGTCGCCCTGGATGAGGCGGGCCAGCGCCCGGAGCTGGGCGCCCGAGACGAGGGGTTCGTCGGCCTGGACGTTGAGCACGTAGGCGGCGCGCACGGTGCGGTTGGCCTCGGCCAGCCGGTCGGTGCCGCTGGGGTGATTGGCGCTGGTCAGAATCGCCCGAAATCCGGCCCCTTCAACGCACTCGGCGAGCAGCGGATCATCCACTGCGAACCACAGCGGCAGGTCCGGCGCCTCGCTGGCGATGCGCTCCGCCACCCACAGCACAAGTGGCTTGCCCTTAATGCGATGCAAGAGCTTCCGCGGGAAGCGCGTGGACTCCAAGCGACACGGGACGATGACGGCGAACGCGGGCATGGGCGGGGAATCTGGTTGCAAGCCGGGGACGGAGCGGCTTTTTCGAAACCCTTTATTCCGAGCCTCACGCCTCCAGCAATGGAAAAGAGCCAGTCCAACGCCGCCACGCATGTCCGGGAGCTTCTTGTGCAAAACAAGATGGGCATCCACGCGCGTCCGGCCGCCATGATCGTCCGCGTGACCAACAAGTTCAAAGCCGACGTTTTCGTGGAAAAGGACGAGGAGCAGGTGAACGGCAAAAGCATCATGGGCCTCATGATGTTGGCCGCCGCCAAGGGCTCGAAGGTCAAGTTCATCGCCACCGGCGACGACGCCGAGGCCATGCTCAGTGAGCTGGCCAACCTGTTCGAAAAGAAGTTCGACGAAGCCTGAGCGCCCCGCTCTGCCGCTTTGCTATCTCGCCTCCGGCCGGTCCAACACCGGCCTTTATTGTGGGCGGAGTGCCCCACCCCGCGGGTTCCAGCCTCCGCCGGTGGCCTCAGAGCCCGAAAAACCGCCGGGCGTTCGCCGTCGAGCGCGCCGCCAGCTCCTCGTAGCCGACCCCGAACACCCCTGCGCAATACTCGGCCGTGTGGCGCACGTATGAGACCTCGTTGGGCTTCCCGCGATGCGGCACGGGCGTGAGATACGGCGCGTCCGTCTCGAGCATGAACCGGTCAAGCCCCTGCGCGAGCGCCGCGGCCCGGATGTTCTCGGCGGTCTTGTAGGTGATGATGCCCGTGAATGACCCCACCCCGCCCCGTTTGGTCAGCTCCGCCATCTCGACCGGGCCGTCCGTGAAGCAATGAAACACCACGCGCTCCCACGCCACGCCGCTGGCGTCGATCATGTCGACGCATTCGCGAAACGCGCCGCGCGAATGCACGACGACCGGGCAACCCAGCCGCTGCGCCAGCGCGAGCGCCGCCGCGAACGCGTCCTTTTGCCAACCGAGAATCCGCTCGGCCGCCGCTGGGTCGTCCTTCGGCAGGTGAAAACGATCGAGCCCCGTCTCGCCTAGCGCCACGGGCTTCGGTCCGGCGCGGCCGCTCCAAAATTCCTCCAACGTCGCGAAGCGCTCCGCCCATTTCTCGTCGACGCTGCACGGATGCAGCCCCGCCGAATAATGCACGAAGCCCGGCTGCGCCGCCGCAAGATCGCGGTAAAGGCCCCAGTCGTCGGCATCGGTGCCGATGGTGATGAGGGCCTCGACGCCCGCCGCCTTGGACCGCTCGAACACGCCGGGCAACTCGCCGCGGCGCGCGAAGGATTCGAGGTGCGTGTGCGTGTCGATGAGGCCCATCGGGGCGGATTCAACGGCGCAAAAACGGAGAAGCCAGCGCTTTCGCGCTGGCCCCCGATTACACACACCCGGTCGAACGACCGGAAATCAATTGGTGCGGACGGTGATGTCGCCGCCGCTCGTGCGGAGCTTGAGCAACGGGCCGCCACCATTCACGGCGCCGACAAGCCGGCTCTTCCCCGCACCGCCCTTCTCGATGGTGATCGTGAGCCCGGCGGCGTCGACGCTGCCACCGGACGTGCCGGCATCGAGGCGGAACGCCGCGCCCTTGGGCAGCGTAACCTTCACGTCGCCACCGGAGGTGCCGAGGGAGACGTCCTTCGTCAGCGGCTCCGTCAGGCGCGCGACAATGTTACCGCCGCTGGTCGAGGCGCTGACGATCTGCGCGACGGACTCGAGTTGGATGTCGCCGCCGGAGGTCGAGACCTTGGTCGGTCCGCCGGCGCGCTTCACGCGGATGTCGCCGCCGCTGGTGGAAAGGTCCGCCTGCGCCGTGCCTTCCTCGAGCGAGATGTCGCCGCCGGAGGTGCTGGCGTCGATGGCGCCGTCGATCTTGGCAAACTTGAGATTACCGCCGCTGGTGCGGGCCTTCACCGTGCCGCGCAAGTCGCCCACCGCGATGTCGCCGCCCGAGGTGCCGAGGTGGAGATTGAACTGCCGCGGCACCACCACGGTGAAGCTGACGCTGACGGGCGTATTGTTCCACCACCCGGAGCGCTCGAGCTTCGCCTCGGCCACGACGTCGTTGCCTTGCTGCTCGAACTTCAGCTCGAGCTTCTTGGCGATCTCGTCGGCCTCGGCCTCGGAGCTGGCGCGGAAAACCTGTTTCGCGGTCACTCGCACTTCGGCGACGTCGGCGGTGGAGACCTGGATGTCGCCGCCCTGCGTCGAGGCGCGGAAATTGCCGCCCGGCTGGACGGCGAAGGTCTTTTCGACCGTGCGGACGATCTTGGCGTGGAGGGCGGCGGGCGCGACGGCGAGCGCGCCGAGGGTGAGCAGGCAAACGAGCTTGTTCATGGGAGGGTGTCCCAATAGAACCCGCCACCCGCGCCGAAGTTACAGCAAATTTCAGTCTCCGACCGGCAGCACCCGCACACGCATCCGTGACAGGCGCTCGAGCAACCGCAGATCCGTCCGGATCGGCCACCAATCGTAGAGGTAGATCTCGAGCGGGCGCCACATCGCCACCCAGCCGACGATCTGCAGGCCCAGTTCGGCAAAATCCTCCCACCCCGGTGGCAGCGCCCGCTTCAGCAACAGCCCGAGCGTGAAACAGGCCGCCAAAAACAGCACGCCGATCAGCAGGCTCGCCCGGCCCCGCCGGAAAAGTTGCCGCAACTCGCGCTGCTTGATGGCCGCGCGGCTGGCGAAGTAATGCCGCACCGCCTCCTCGACGCCGGCGGCGCGTTCCGGCTCGGGCGGCGTCGCGACCTGGATCACCAACTCCAGTTCCGCATGGTGCGGCAGTTCGCGCGCCCAGCTGACGATGAACTCCTCCGCGTCCGCATCGAGATCGCGGTCGATGAACGGCGACGGATCCAGCGAGTTGAACAGCTGGGCCAGTTCGCGCAGGCGGACTTCGATGCGGGCGGCGGACATGGCGGCACATTACCGCTCCGTCCCGCCGCGCGCAACCCCGCGCCCGCTCACTGGCCGAAGATCTCGCGGAAGAACACCTGCATGTGCTCCCACGAACGGCGCGCCGCGGTCTCGTGATAGAAGATCGGGATGTTGTTCGCCTTGCCCAGCGCATCGGCGCCGGGGTTGCTGAACGCGTGCACCGCGCCGGCGTAGGAGATCCACTGCCAGTCGAATTGGCCGGCGTTGAGCGACTTCTCGAACGCCGTGATCTCCTCGGGTTTGATGAACACATCGGCCGCGCCGTGGAGCATCAGGATCTTCGCGCGGTTGCTGGCGCCTTCCGCCGCCGGGACGGGCGAACCGTGGAAGCTCACGACGCCCGCGAGCGGCGCGCCGCTGTAGGCAAGCACGAGGCTGGTCGAACCACCGAAGCAGAAACCGATCGAGGCGACGTGATTCGGCGCGACCTTGCCGGTCGCGAGGAGTTGGTCGAGGCCGGCGCGCGCCCGGGCCGCCCACGCCTTCGGGTCGCCGTAGAACTTGCCGGCGAGCTCGCCCGCCTTTTTCGCCTCCGTCGTGACGACTCCCTGCCCATACATATCGAGCGCGAAAGCGACGTAGCCCAGCGCGGCGAGCTGCTGCGCGCGGCCCTTCACGTAGTCGTTGAGGCCCCACCATTCGTGCACCACGAGCACGCCGGGGCGCGGCGTCGTGACCGCGTCGTCGTAGGCGAGCAGGCCCTCGAGCTTCACGCCGTCGTGTTCGTAGACGACGGGCTGCGTGACGACTTTGGCGGAACCGGAGAGAGCGGCGCAGAGCAGACCCGCCGCGAGGAAGACGGTGCGAAGGCGATTCATGCGCGGGACCGTAGCTGAGTTCGGTCCGCGCGCAACTGCGGCAGCGCGACTCAGCGCGCCGGCAACCAACGCTCGAGACAGGCGCGCAATTCGTCCTGCCGGATCGGCTTGGACAGGAAGTCATCCATGCCCGCCGCCAGACACGCCTCGCGATCCTCGGGCCGCGCATTCGCAGTCAACGCCACGATCGGCAGGCGCCGTGCGCCGTGCAGTCGCTCGCGGATGCGTCGGGTGGCCTCGAGTCCATCCATCACCGGCATCTGCATGTCCATCAGCAGGAGGTCCCAATCGGATTGCGTCGCGCGCACGAGCGCATCTTCGCCGTTGCCCACCAACTCGGCGGTCAGCCCCACCCGGCGCAACATCACCTCGATGACCTTTTGGTTGCCGGGGTCGTCTTCCGCCACAAGCACGCGGCCCGTGAAGCTGCGTCCCGAGTTGGCTGAGGTGGTCGGCGCGACCGGGCGGGCGGCCGCCGCCGGCAGCGGCAACTCGAAGGAAAACTCGCTCCCGCGTCCCGCCTCGCTCTTCACGGCGATCTCGCCGCCCATCTGGCGGACGAGCCCTTGCGAGATGGCGAGTCCGAGGCCGGAGCCGCCGAAGCGCCGCGTCGTCGAGCTGTCGCCTTGGGTGAATTTCTCGAACAACCGCGCCCGCGTCGCGACATCCATGCCGATGCCGGTGTCGATCACGCGAAAGCGCACGCGGCCGGCGGAGCCTGCTTCCAAGACGATCTCCACGCGGCCCTTTTCGGTGAACTTCACGGCGTTGCCGAGGAGGTTGAGCAACACTTGGCGCAGGCGCATCGCATCGCCCCGCACGAACGGTGGCACGGCCGCATCCATGCGGAAGCTGAGGGCGAGGTCCTTGGCCCGCGCGCGGATGCGGAACAGCGCGATCACCTCCTCCGCCACCTCCGCCGGCGCGAAGTCGAGTTCCTCGATCTCCACCTTGCCGCTCTCGATCTTGGAGAGGTCGAGGATGTCGTTGAGCAGATGCAGGAGCGTGTCCGCCGAACGCGACGCCACCGCGACATGTTGCCGTTGCTCCGCGCTGAGCGGCGAATCGCCGAGCAGCTGGAGCATGCCCATCACGCCGTTGAGCGGGGTGCGGATCTCGTGACTCATCGTCGCGAGGAATTCCGACTTGGCTTGGTTCGCGGCTTCGGCGCGGCGCTTGGCGTCGCTGAGCGTGCCGACGAGTTCCTCGTTCTCGAAGATCAGGCGGTAAAGTTTGCGCAGGTCCGCCTGGTGCAGGCGCGCCGTGTTGGCGAGGAAAAGCGCATAGGTGAACGTGATCGCGACGAGCGTCCACGAACCCACGAGGTCGATCTGCGCGAAGCGCGCCAGCACCGGCAGCGTCGTGACGGCCAGGTAAGCCGAGTAGCACCACCACACCGGCGCGAGCGAGCGGGCCGCGCCGGCGTTCATGCCGGCGATGATGAACACCGCCAGACACTGCGGCAGCAACTCATGGGTATTGAGGAACAGCCAGCCGGCCGAGCCCCACACGAGGCCGGACACGATCACCTCGACGACAAAGACGGAACGCCAGCGCTCAAGGCCATCATCCGCGCGCGCCCGGCGGGCGAACGCGAAATTGGTCGCGAGCCGCACCGCGCTGATGACCCACACCGCGGCGAGCCAACCGAGGCTGATGCGGACGGGAAAATAACTCCACACCCCGGCCACGAGCACCGCCGCGAGCACGAAATTCGAAAACAGGCCGAACCCCGCGGAACGGTAAAGCAGCCGCGTCATCTCAGCTTCGACGCGAAAATCGATGCCGCGCGCCGTCACCGACGCGTGAGTGGCTTGGGGCACATCCGCCATGCGCTTCAGCACACGGACGCCCCTGTTTCCTCGCAAGGGAATAGGCCTGAGAGGAATTCCCTAGCGTGAGCCCAGAAAAACTGGAGTCTGCGCTGTCGGACTCAGCCGGCGAGTCCGCCCGAGATATACTGACGCAGCGATTCCGCCTCGGCGCGATGCGCACTCGCGACCCAGCGCGAAACGTCACCGATCGAGATGAGGCCGACCAGCGCGCCATCCTTCAACACCGGCATGTGCCGGCAACGCTTCTCGGAAAAGGTGTCCATCATCTGCTGCACCGTGGCTTCGGGCGTGGTGGTGAGCACGTTGCCCGTCATCACGCGGGCGACGGGTGTCGTCTTGGGGTCGAGATCCGCCGCGACGACGCGCGTGAGCACGTCGCGCTCCGTGAAGATTCCGGCCAATCGCGTGCCTTCCATCACCAGCACGCATCCGATCTTGTGGCGGTTCATCTCTTTCACCGCTTCTGCGACGGACACGGTCGCCGCCACCGTCCGAACCGCTCCGCCCTTATGCTCCAGCAAGGTAGCAATCGAGGTGTTCATGGGGTATGAATTGGGGGTTGGCGGCAGGCTACGAACCGCGTCCGACCCGGCAACCCCAAAGCCCTCCGGCCCGCGCCTCAGCGCGGCAGATTGCCGAGGGCATCGAGGCTCTTGAGCACGGTCTTCCCTGTCACCGGCAACGCGAGCGCGACCTTCGGCTTCTCGGGGGGCGGCGGCGGCACGGCCGCACCGCTGCTTTCCTTCGCTGCGATCGTCTCGCGCAAAACCTTTTCCAACCGCACCGCGGAAACCGGCTCCGCCGTGCCGAGTTCCTGCGCGAACAAACTCA
>JACCDX011728533.1_pt1 | contig 10435 bp, 8 predicted proteins | sample 7449681 | NCBI WGS metagenome assembly JACCDX01 (sample SAMN15323450, study PRJNA562643) | freshwater metagenome | isolation source: river surface water | place: USA:Blue River Watershed | collected 2017-08-18
AAAAATCTTTCTTCGTCAAGTTGTAATCCACTAACCCTTCATCTCGAAATTGAGATGTTATTCTGAAAAAGATGCTATTTTTCAGATAGAAAATTTAGTTGTAAATTTTGAGTTTAAAACTCAAAATTTCTCATTTTTTGTTGATGCTAAAATCCTTAGTCTTTTAAAATGTAAAATTCATATAAATCCAAAAAAAAATACTAAAAATAAAAAATAGGAATTACTAAAAATTTTAATCTTAGTAATTTTTTAAGAAATGAAAGTAAAAAATCTTTCTTCGTCAAGTGGTAATCCACTAACCCTTCATCTCGAAATTGAGATGTTATTCTGAAAAAGATGCTAATTTTCAGATAGAAAATTTAGTTGTAAATTTTGAGTTTTAAACTCAAAATTTCTCATTTTTTATTGATGCTAAAATCCTTAGTCTTTTAAAATGTAAAATTCATATAAATCCAAAAAAAATAGAAAATTCTAAAAAATTTTAATCAAACGATAAAAATTCTAAATTTTATGATTCTTTCTAAATTTAGATTTGTAAAGGGATTTCTCCTAGTAAAATTGTCAGAAAAAGGATTATACATTCTTCTCAAAGTTTGTTCGGATAAATATTCATTTCCGCAATTATCAAGAGTATAACAAAATTCATCTGTAATTTGTTCCTGAGAAATTGAATCTACAGGTCTTTCGCTTCCGTGATAAACACCTATATTTTGGTGTTCATTTATAGCTCTTAAAACTACATTCTCCCAAAAGTTTTGAATTTCTATATTAATAGGATTTTGATTATTCATATTAAATTCATTTCTTAGATTGTTCATAAAATTCATAAACATTAAATCCATTCTATTAGCTTGAATATTTTGTCCATCTCTTTCGTTAGTCATAAGTAAAAAATATCTACTTGTTATCATAAGAGCATTTGTGGTTAAATATCTTAAACTTTCATCTTCATTAAAATTAATAGCAAGTTCTACAATTTTAAAGATAATATAGATAGAAAAAATAAAAACTCCCATACCATAAATAAAAGCTTCAGAACTAATTTTTCCAAATGTTATTACATAAAGCATAGGAAAAAGAGTTATCGAAGAGAAAAATAACATCATCTTGGTTAGATTTTTTATTCTCTGATTTCTTATATTCAAGAATCTTTCACATAACACATTTACTCTATGTGCTACAAAATTAATTGTTTGTCTATGTTGTTCAAACATAGCTATTGATTCACTGAATCAATTAATACTCGAATTTTAATTTCTTTATTTTATAAATTCTTAATTTTAAGATTATATTTTTCAATTTTAGAAGAATTTATTCTATGTTGATTCATAAAATCTTCTCCATTTAAATGAAGATAAGATAAAATATTTGGATTAATTTTATCTTCTTCTGATTTAATGAAATAATCATAAACAAATTTAACCTCTTCTATATTATTACAGTTGATAAAATATCTTTCATCCCTTATTCTGCCTTTTAAAATTTTATAGATTAAATTCTCTTCTTCAATAAAAACTTCTAGAGATTCAAGGTGGTTATCTTCCGAATATTCACTCCAATTAAAATATTTATAGGCTATTAGAATAGATAAAAGTTCTAAATTTTCAAAATACCCATTTAAATATACAACTCTTAAAAAGATATCAATAGCCATAAATAAAATATATACTGATTCTTCTTTAAATTTCTTTTTACAAATCTTAATCAAACCTAATATTTTTGTTATATCTTCAATTCTAGATTTGATAAGTTTATATCTGAAAATTTCAGGTTTGGCTGTCTGACATAGAGAAGACGAGGAATTTAGAGAATTCTCTAAAATATTAAAAAACGGATGATTTAAAACCTGTTCAACATTATAACGAGATTCAGGTTTAATTTTAAGCATATTTTTGAGTAAATCTTTCAGTTCATTTTTAAATTCTAAATCAAATTTAGAGCTATGCTTTCTAATATAATATAATATATATTCTTCGATAAAAATATCTATTCTTTTCTCTGAAAAATTATACTTTAAAAATTTTTTAAATTCAGAAAAACTTAGCTCTGAATCTTCATTATATAAATCAAATATATCATCTGGAACAAATTCAAAATACCCACCAGCTATAATCTCCATAAATGTAATAGCTAAAGCCCAAATGTCATTTTTATTTGTATAATGATACAAATCATATTTATCAGAGAGACAACCCTCTGGAGAAGTAAAATCGTAGGTAAATCTAGGTGAATATGTTCTTATACCTACTTCAACTCCATATGGTGTATAAGAACAACCTCCATAATCGATAAGAACAGTTTCAAAAATTGATTTTTTATCAATTTTTTTGGTCCTACAATTATTTAATTTTACATCTAAATGTAAATAATTGTTATCATGGAGACATTTTAATCCTCGAGTTATATCGTACATAACTTTCCTTCTTTCTTCGAGATTCATTTTACCAACAATGTCTTCTGTATCTTTTTCTAAATATTCAGAAACAATACCAAATTCCTCCGTACATTCTCCAGGAATTGTTATATCTACACCTTTTAAAAGATTTGGAGAACTTAACCTAAACATTATATCAAGTTCTATAGGATTTGTTATTTTAGAAATTTTATCATCTTTCTCGATTAATATAGTTTTGTAAGCATAATTCTGATTTAGATTTAGATTCGGATTTAGATTTAGATTCGGATTCGTTAAATCTAAATCTAAATCAGATTCGGAATCTAAATCAGAATCTAAATCTTCTAATTTTGAAACTAAATATGCTTTACCATATGTTCCTTCTCCTAAAACTTTTCCAATCTTATATTTACAATTCATATTAATTTTATATTTTGATTAAAATTAATATGAGTATTTTATATTAATTTAATTAATTTAATTAATTGAATTGATTTGATAACAAAAAAAACAATTCAATATAGTTTATCACATTTAAAATTATATTGAATTAAATGGATTTCTCAATCCGAAACTTGGTCTTCAACCGAGTTTATATAAATTTAAGTAAGTATAAAAGACGTTAATTTTTAAATACTCAAAATATTACATAATTCTTTGAAAAATTGAATTAAGAAAAGTAAAAGGAATTAAGAAAAGAATAAGAAATTTAAAATAAAAATTGGTTTATAATGAATAGACCAATTAGATTGGACCTGACAAAACAGACCTCCTTGATACAGAATTGATAAAAATGATGAGCTAATCTCACCAAAATGTCGTAGATACTGAATCCTACGGGTTATGGAATACCGCGGGTGGAAAGGTTTTCTAGTTGAACCTCCTACCATTATAACATCACCGATTTAGTCGGCTAGCGGGAAAACTCATCCAGTTGCTTTTAGATCCTTTCTCTCTTGGAAGACATGAAAATAAGCGGCTGAAACAATAACAGGCCTGGGAAGAATTCCTTTTCGCCTTGCGCGGCTAACGGGGGTCGCATCCAGTTGCTTTTAGATCCTTTCTCTTTTGGAAGACGTGAAAATAAGCGGCTGAAACAATAACAGTCATGGGAAGACACCCAAAATATTACATAATTTTTTTCTAAAAATTCAATTTTCAAAATTAACATACTTTTTATTTTTATATTAAAAGATTTGTAAAACTAAAAAATGAATATATTCTATCTTTCTGCTAATCCGGAAGAGGCGGCTAAAATGGCTTGTGATAAACACGTCATTAAAATGATTCTCGAATCGGCACAGCTTTTATACACAACTCAAGGGTTAGCCGCAATAAATAGCTTGGACACAAATCCTTACACTCCTTATAAACCCACACATAAGAATCATCCTTCGGCTATATGGACAAGAGAGTCTATTCAACATTACAATTGGTTATGTGATTTAGCTTTAGCTTATTGTAGCGAATATAAGTTTAGATATGGAGAAGAAAAAGAACATGCGTGTTATAAGCATCTTTTATGGTTAAAGAAAAATCCACCTGAAATGGAAGATAAAGAGTTTAAAGAACCACCTCAATGTATGCCGGAACAATACAAGCAAGAATCTTCTATAGAAGCATATAGAGCTTATTATATTGGAGAAAAATTAGGTTTTGTAAAATACACTAAGAGATATCCACCTGAATGGATTATAGGATTTTTAACATCCCAATATCTTAAATCTTAATTTTGATTAGCTTTTAAGACATTGGGATGTTAAAAATTGAATAATCAATATTTTAAAATTTGTAAATTCAAATATATAAATAAAATGGATTTTGAAATTAATATACTTAAAGGTATCAAAATGGATTACGAAAAATATATCAAAGATAATTTGAATATTCACAAAGAAACATTTATATATCTGAAATATATAGATTATAAACAAAAATCTATCAAAAAAATAAATTCAATCTGTTCAAATATTGAGATTTTTGAAGGAATAGAAAATAATTATAAAAATAAAGCAATAAATTATCAACTTCAGGATTTTATGTTTCAACAAATGGAAAAAGTTAAAAATCTAGAAGAAGAAATCAAATATATTAATTTGAAAATTTCTAGTTTAAAATATGATTTAAATATTTACAAGCTAGTAGAAAATTATAAAAACGAAATTCATAGACTTGAAAAAAGAATTTCCGAGCTTGAATTAAAATTAATTTCAGAATACGATTTTGTTGAAATTTAAGATTTTAAAATCTTAAATTATTTTAAATTTTAAGAATTTAAAATTTAAATTTAAAAATGGAACCAAGTAAAATAGAAATTTTAAACTCGATTGGAAAACCTTTAAATCATAAACTAAGAACTTTGTTTATAATTTTAATCTTTGTTGTGATTTTCATATCTTTCATAGTGTTTTTAATTTTAACTGAGTACATAAAGATTTCTGACCCTATAAATGGATAAATTTAAATAATAATATTTAAAAATTAAACTTTACTGAATTTTTAGATTATGAATTAAAATGGATAAACATATATATTGTGATAATCTTAAAAGAAAATTAGAAGAACTTGAAAATTTAAAACATACTTATTGTTATAACACTGAAAAATTAGAAAATGAATATTGTATTAGTTTAATGTATAAAAAATGGTTAATTGAATTAGAATATCAAAAATATTGCGATAAAATTAAAAAAGAATAAATCATTTTAAAAATTAAAAATGACAGATTTTAGTAATTTTTTAAATTTTTTACCTCCTAAAGATCAATATACAGGTACAAGTGATAATATTTCTCAGAATATAGGGGATATTAATTTTTTAGATAATTATATTCCTTCTTATCAAATTACAAAAGGTGATATATATCCAATTATAATAGATCCTTCTACAGGTTTAGCCACAAATTTAATAGGTTCGACAGGTCCAATAGGATGCACAGGTGGTTCAATAGGAACACCTGCTCCTACACCTTTTATTATGAGTACTTACTCTCAAGCTTTGAATAGCGGAACTTCTAACGGAGGAGGAATTATTCAGTTTATACTTTCATCTGAAAAATTATTAAACAATAATACTTATTATTTTGCAAGTGCTAGAGATTATACAAATTATTATAACTCTGCTTTATTATACTATTCAATAACTTCTGATAACTCAGTTGATAAAATTGTTAAATTTTACGATGCTAAACTTATAAATCAAAATCCTACAAGTCAAGTAAAAAATTATGAACTTTATTCTGTAACTAATGGACCTTATGATGGAAATGACGGTAGTTTTAGTGCATGGCCTTATACTAAAGATTTTAGTAATAATAACGTTAATGATTACGATTCACATATAACTAGACCTAATTTTCAATTTAACGAACTTCTTAATACAGGTACTACTGGTAGTATAAATTTAAAAAGTGGTAAATTATATCATCCATATAATATACAGATGACATACGACGATGGTACTTCTAATGGATATACTAATTACACAGTACCTAGTGGTTATAATCCCGGTTATCCAATAAATTTTAATTATATTTATACACCAATTACTAATAATAATTCTATAATTAGTAAAGGATTCGATAATCAACCAAATCAATTTAATTTAACTTGGCCAGGTTCTGTTAGTCTAAATTTATATAATTTTACATCTAACGAATTAACTGAAACTAATGATAATTTCAACGGGACTTCTAGTTTTGGAGTTGATTATAATTATATAGGTTTGATAATATCAAGTATTGGAGAAAATAATACAACTGGTTTTTTGAATTCTGGTATTCAATGTGCTGATAACAATAATTGTTATGCAAAATGGAAACAAACTAGTAGTAATAGTTATTTTTATAATAACTATGCCACGATTCAAACTGGTATAGCTCAATATTTAGTCTATCAATTTATACCTATTCAGCAGATTAATACACCTCCTACAAATATAATAACTAATTACACTAATACATATTTAAATGATAACACTACTTTACCTCCTGGAATTACTTTTACACCTTCAAATTATACTTATATTAACGGCGGTGCTACAGGAGCTACCGGTTCATTTCCTACAATAATACAAACATTATATGATGGAAATACTGGAAATACTGGAACAGCATCTTCGAATATTATACAATCATGGATGAAAAATCCTTTAAATACGGAATATAATTGCGGAGGTATAAGTCAAAATACATCCTATTGTGGCTTTACTGACTATTATGATTCTCTTTTTGGTATATCTTATATTTACGGGACTTGTGGAGCTACAGGAACCGATACTAATCCTTATCAGAAAGGTGAGTGTTCTAACGATGGCTCTAAAATTTGTGTTCCTAATTTTAAGTATCTACAAAATTTAGACCAATATGCTAATCCGCCTTATATTTGTGTTTCTAAAACTACTGGTATTTCTAATACTAATTTAGAAGCTTACATTAACAGTGTCCCGATAGGAAGTTCTGGCAAAAATAACGGAACTTCTCTAGTTTATCCACCATATCAACAAACTCAAATTTCTAATCAAACTCCTAATTATGGAACTAAAAAAGAAACAGGGACAAATTATATATATATAGGTATAGCTGTAGTTTTATTCATTATTTTAATAATAGTTATATTCTATGCTATTTTGAAAAAAGGAAATAAATCATCTTTTTCTACAATTGGTCTTAAAAGGCTATATTAATTTTTTAACTAAAGTTAGTTAAAAAATCGAATTTAGTTAAATTTGAATTTAACTCTTGAAAACGACAAAACTATGAGTTTCATTTCGAAATTCATTAATCACGTTAGAAATTTCACCCATTTCAGAAAGTGTAGAACTGACAGAATCATTATCACCCCATAGATATGTTTTATCTCCAGAAGTATAAAGATTTTTATGTTTAGAACTATTTATAGATGTAATAAGCTTCTTGAACTCTTTTACAATAACAGGTTCAGATGGAAGACTCCCAAGAGGTCCATCAATTTGAACAATATTTTTAGATGTATAATCTACAGGTGTTTCACCTTTAATCTTAAATGAAATAATATCATTTACAATTTGTTGTAGATTCCTGTAATTCTTCTTAGCAAAAACCCATCCTTTTCCAATTTTGAGTTTTCCATTATATTTACCAATAGTCTTAAAACTTTCAGCAAAAGACTTGCCAAAACTTTCATCACAAATCATAACAATAGAAAGGTCTGAATAATCATAAATCTTAATTTCTGCTTCAAGAACAGAATCTTTAGATTCATCATTGTCCTTAAGCTGATATTTAATCTTGATGGTACTAAAAGGCTCCATAATGTTTAATTAAATACTTAAGTTTGAAATTTTTGTTTTTGAAGCTTCAAAAAATATAAAATTCAATTTTGAAGCTTCAAAATAAAATTTTTAAAATCATTATAAAATTTGAAATCCAAAATTTGAATTTTATAATGATTTTAAAATAATATTCAAAAGATATAAATTAAAATCAAAATTAAATTTAAAAATGAGTAAGGGAACTTTTGATTTGTATAAAACCGAATTAGAAACCACTGCTTATGGTAAAGTTTTACAGAAAATTATAGCTAAAGATGGATTTTCTAATAATATCATTGAAAATTACGATAATGAAGTTCTCATTAATATGAAAAAGATTATCGAAGAGACTTCTATTGATGTAAAAGGTGCCAAAATCTACTTTAGAAATGTGATTTTCAATAAGCCCAAAATTTCTGGAGGTAGTTCCAAAAATACGGATTTAACTCCAAGAATGGCGCGTGAAAAACAGATACCTTATTTTTCTGATATTTATGCTGATGTAGTTTATTCTCCTAATCAGGAACCTCTAGCTTTTATCGACGGTGTTCCTATTTATGGTTCTAATAAATCCGAAGATATTCTTCAGGGTCAGCATATCGGAAGTATTCCGGTTATGTTAGGTTCTAAACTATGTCATCTGAGTGGGAAAACACCCGAAGAAAAACTACAAATGGGAGAATGTTTTAACGACCCTCTAGGTTATTTCTTCATTAATAGTGAAAGAGTAATTACAAATCAAGACAATCTTCGATTCTCTACGTTTTTAATTTATTCTCTAACTAAAGACCCTAAATGTTCTACTCGTGGTGTTATTACATGTCCGACAAAACAGAGTACTAAAATTACTAATATTGTCATCTGTAAGCATTCTACTTTAACTTTGATTCTAAGTCATATTAAAGCTAATCAGGATCCTCTCAATATTTTTGCTGCTTATCGTATTCTTGGATTGAAAATGAAAGATGCTATTAAACAGATTTTAACTTTTATTGATGAAAAATATCATATGAAAGTTAAGAATAAACTGGCTCCTACTATGGCTGCTTATGAAATTATCTCTGAAGAAGATGAAGACGAAGAAGAACTTAAGAATAGAATTTTAGAAATTCGCAGGAGTAAATCTTCTCTTCAGAGAAATATTACTCTTGATATGGTTGTTTCTGATATTCGTGATGATTTGCTTTCTAATATCGAAGGTGATGAAAAGAAACTTCTACATCTATCTATGTATGTAGCAAGAATGCTAGAATATATGATTGGTGTAAGAAAACTAGATGACCGTGATAATTTTGCCAACAAGCGTATCGCCACTCCCGGACGTTCTCTTTTCTTCCTTTTCAAAGGAATTTGGGCCGAAGCAGTTAAGAATATTTCTAATAAAGCAAATGAAACAAATGCGAAATCTGCTCGTCAAGTTGTAAATCAACTTAAACCATTTGATATTAAAAGTCAAATGCAAAAAGCTTTTGGTCCTAATGCTTGGGGTGTAAAGAAATCTTACCGCAAGGAAAATATTACCGAGTCTCTAAAACGTGATACTCCTCTGGCTGTTTATAGTCAGATTGGACGTATCAATACTCCTGGGTCTCGTCAATCTAAGAACCCAGCAGTTCGTATGCCTCATGCCTCTCAAATTAATTATGCCTGTTTATATGAAAGCCCTGAAGGTGAAGGTCTTGGTCTTATTAAAAATCTAGCGGCTACCTGTTATATTTCTCTAGAACGGGACCCAGAACCTATTATTAATATTATTAAGAACGATTCTAATCTGAAGGGCGTTGTTTTTCAAAATAAGGAAAATAAATCTTTAATTCCTATTCTAGTGAATGGTATTATCGAAGGATGGTGCGACTCCGATCCCGCTACAAAAATTCTAAAAACTTATAAATCCCAAGGTTTTATTGAGAAAGATGTATGTATTTTTCATAACACCCGTGATAAATGTCTAGAAATTTACTGTGATGGCGGAAGACCTACTCGACCTGTGTTTGTAGTTGATGAAAATTGTGAACTACTAATTGATAAATATAATATGTGGAATGCTGAAGTAGATGAACTAATTCAAAACAATTGTATTGAATATGTTGATGCTAGGGAACAGGAGTGGTTATACCTATCCGAATCTGTTGAGAAGGTTCGCGAACGTAAGAAACTTCTGGAAGATAAAATTAAATATAAAAATAATAAAGAAAAACTTGATGAAATTGAAATGAAACTTGATGATACTATTCCTTATACACACTGTGATATTGACCCGACTTCTATGTTTAGTATTTCTTCAAATCTAATTCCGCAGGCTCATCGTCAAGCTGGCCCGAGAACAGCATTCCAGTCGGGTATGGGACGTCAAGCCCTAACACAGTATCATTCTAATGAACATCTTCGTTTTGATAAGTCTTATAAGATGGTTCATTATCCTACTAAGCCTCTATTTCAAACTGATATCCAAGAGACTTCTGGACTAAATGCTATGTCTAACGGACAGATGCTACAGGTGGCTATTATGGCTCATCCTGATAATGCCGAGGACGGTATTGTTTTTAAGGAAGAAGCTATTAAATATGGAAATAAGCTCGATAATGCTAAGAAATTTGCCTTTATTGATTCACTGAAGAATGGTGGAGGTGAATATACTGAACGTTTTGCTCGTCCACCTCCTGTTCCTGGAGAACCAGAAGGTAAATATTCTGCTATCGATGAAAAAGGAATTCCTATCCTTGACGCTTTTATTCGTGAGAATGATTGTGT
>JACCDX010211024.1_pt1 | contig 10433 bp, 4 predicted proteins | sample 7449681 | NCBI WGS metagenome assembly JACCDX01 (sample SAMN15323450, study PRJNA562643) | freshwater metagenome | isolation source: river surface water | place: USA:Blue River Watershed | collected 2017-08-18
ACGAATATTTAGTAGTTCTGTTTCACTTCTCATTTTATTAATTTTTTTATTTATTTTTAAATAAAAAACATTATTGAAAAATAATTCATTTTTTTTATATTTTATATTTTTTTACGTATTATTTTTAAAAACGAGCATATAATTGTCTATCATATTGTACTGATAAAGGTGCTGATTCAGCTAATGAACGACCACATTGATAACCCATTATATGTCCTTCCATTCCTAATTGAGGAGCACTATTTGGTGGTACTTCATTGGTTAAACCAATACCATTAGGATTAACATCTTGACATTTACTATTTACTGTATTTACTTGACAAATTGTTTGATTTGGAATATATACACCATTTAAACCGGTACATCCTGCTTTCTTTTCTGTATACATTGTATTTACTTTCATAATGTTATTACCATTATGAATTAAAAATTGTCTATAATCATATGAACTTGGAATATTATTTGAAAATTTAATCATATCATTTACATAGGTTGCTCCTCTGTAATCAGTAAATATTCTACCATCACTCATCAAGGCTGGGCATTGAAAGTATTTGTTATTTGATGTTTTATCATATTTTCCAGGAGTTTGATTCATATTATCTCTTATACATTTATATGGTATTTTTTTTCTCATTTATTTTCTTTAAATTCATTTTTAAATTTAAAATAATTATTATTTTATTCTTTATTTTCTATATAAAATTTATACCTGATTGTTAACAAAGATAATAAATAAATATTATAATTATTTATTAAAATAAAAAAAAATTATACAACTTATAATTTATGATTTAGAAGTACGACTTCTTGAAGATGTACCACTTGAACTTTTTGATGAACGACTTCTTGATGATTTTGTTTTTTCTATAATTACTTTTGGTTTCTCTTCTTCTGATTCATCTGATTCATCTTCTTTAAAATCTATTTTTTTAATTTCATTTTGTGATACTTCTTCTAAACTTTGAACTAATTGTTCTGGTTCAACATAATCTTCCTTTATGATTTTAATTGATTTTGAATTTACTTCTTCCTTCATTTTTTCCAAATTTATTTTTTTAATTTCTTCTTCTTGTTGTTCTTCTGTGTTTTCTAAAAGATCTGTTGATTCTTCTTTTTCTAAGTGTTGTACTTCTTCTTCTTCTTCTACTTCTTCTACTTTTTCCTCCTCTTCTGAGCTTTTTGTTTCCTCTTCTTCATCTTCGTCTTCCTCTTCTTCGTCTTCATCTTCCTCATCTTCATCTTCCTCTTCATCTTCATCTTCTTCCTCTTCATCCTCGTCTTCATCCTCGTCTTCGTCTTCATCATCGTCCTCATCCTCATCTTCATCCTCATCCTCATCCTCATCTTCATCATCCTCATCATCCTCGTCGTCTTCATCGTCGTCATCTTCATCGTCTTCATCATTATCTTCTTCAACAACACTTCTTAAATAAGGTAAAAGATCATTTAATCGAGGTTCAGTTTGTTGAGGTATAGATTCAATAGATGTCACTTTTGTGGAAAGAGCACTAACTCTTTCTCTTAAAGAATTAAGATCACTTTCGATAATATTTACTTTGTTTTTATTTTTTCTTAATTCATTTGACATAAAATAAAGAACTATTAAAACTATAACTAAAATTACAACAACGATAATAAATAAATAATTTTTGAGAAAATCCATTCTTAATATTACTTTTATGATAGATACATTTTTTTTCTTTTAAACGCTAAAAATATAATAAATTAACTTTTTTTCATTATAATTTCAATTTCTAAATAATTTTTTATTATTTTATTTTGCCACATTTTCCATCATTTTATCTAATCGAGTGAAATATGCATAAATTTTAGCTATTTTTTCTTTAGTTTGTTCATTACTTGAAGTCCATTTATCAGAATGAAATTTAACAGCAACTTTCCTCAAATAATATTTATTAACATTTTCTTTTTCACCACATAAATCAAGCATCTTATCTATACAGTCTCTAGCTATATTTTCTACATTTTTTGATTTTTTATTTGGATAAGCCTCGTTAAATATATCATCCGTATATTTTATTCCATTATATACAAATCCCTTATTATTGTCATATGGTGCTTCGTGTTTGACATATTTAATAAAATTTGAACAGATTCTTGGAAATTCTTTTGTATTACCTGAAGATGAATTAGTTTCCTTCCCTAAATCTTTTATTCTATTTATTACTTTTTCTAAATTACTAGAAACCATATTTTTATATTGTTCAAGTTTTGTTAATAATTTTTGATTTTCTGTTTTTATTTTTGTGATATAACTGGATAAATTTGAACCATTTGGATATTTATATTCACATTCTTCTAAAAATTTAATTAAAGGACCATTTAGTAAAATAAGTTTTCTTTTTTCTAGTTCAAGTTCTTTAATATCATTAATACCAGAATATGTTTTATCTTTTATACTATTGTATATATCTAAATTATCGTTAAAATATTGAATATAATAATTTATATATTCTTTAACGCTTTCACTAGTTCTTTTATTAGGTCTTATATTAGGTCTTAAAGGTACAGGTTTACCTTCTGGTTTTTGAAATTTACTTTCAAATTCTTCAAAAGCTGAACCTTGGCTTGAACCTTGGCTTGAACCTTGGCTTGAACCTTGGCTTGAACCTTGGCTTGAACCTTGGCTTGAACCTTGACTTGAACCTTGACTTGAACCGTTGCTTGGACCTTGGTTTGAACCGTTGCTTGAACTTCTTCTTCTCTCTCTTTCTTCTCTTATTTTTCTTTTTCTTTCTTCTTCTATTACTTTCATTTCTGCTTTTTTTCTTTCTAAATTTGTACTCTTTTGATTTTGTAAACGGTTGTTTTCTTCTTGTTTTGATGTTTTCTTAACCTTATATATAGTTCTAATCTCTGTAGCCTGAGTTCGAATTTTACCAGCATTATTATTTGGTACTCCAATTTTTTTAGTTATATTATTAAATTCAATTAATAATTTATTACCATAATTTTTTTGTTTATTTTTAGATAAAGGTATATTTTGACTAAAAATATTTTTAATCTCTTTTTCCACAAAAACTTTTGTTTTTAATCCATTATTTGATTTTATTGTTTTTTTTTCTTCTCTCTCAATAGATACATTTTTTTGTTTTGTTAAGGATTTAATTTTTTCTTTTCCTAAATTTCTAACTTTTTGTTTACCATACTTAAGTATTTCTGGGAATACAACAGATGCTAAACCAGTTCCTGGTGCAAAACCCCCTGCTAAATTTGGTCTCATTCCTCCTATTAATTCACCTATTTTTACTTTAAAATCATCAATTATTTCATCAAAATTATCTGGACAGTCAGGTAAACCTTCAAAAGTATTTAATAAAACTTTAGAATTATCAATATTAAAAAGTTTTAAATATATACAATATAACATTTTATTGAAATATAAATTATATCTTAATTTATTTCTTGATTGTTTAAAATAATTATACCAAGTTCTATCATTGATACAATAAATACTTAATATACCATGATATTTTGAAGATAAATCTTTAATAAAATATAGTTCTTTATCTTTTTTTGCATCACTAACTCCAAATATTAAACGGAAAAATATATACATTTTACGAATCAAATTTATGAAAACAAAATATAAATCAGTATATTGATTATATAATAAATTCATAAAAGTATTCATTTCTTTGTTTGTTAAAATTTTATTCCATTCATCAATACGTTGATAAAAAAATAATTCTATAAATTTTTTCATAATATCTGTTAAAAATGATTCAGCCACAATATTTTTTCTATTCCTATTTTTGAATTCAATTCGACTTTCACCAATTTTTTTATTCAATTCATACCACATTATCATGATTTCATAAAACAATAATAATTCTACTTTATTTATATTCATTTCGTCTATTTTAAAAAAACCAAATACTATTGACAAATTATTAAAAAAATTAATTTCATTTTCTAAATCATTTTGATAACCTAAAATTATTAATTGATTAATAATACTTTTATCATTTACTGACCATATTTTAGATGTTAAATAAAAATATGCATTTATTGCTTTGTTTGTTATAGTTTTATTTTGTTCGTTATTTGTTGTTGAAATAATAATAAAACCATCTTTCTTTGTACTAAAACTATTTGGATTTACTATTGATTTTGGTTGTTCATATTCAAGATTATAAATTAAATGATATAGATAATGTATTTGTTCAACACATTCTTCAAAAGTAATACTATATTTAGTATTAATATCATTTAATTCATTATAAACTTTTTGATATTTACCATTAATATAACTATTCCATTTAATAATATTTTTATTAAAAATTAATTCATAATAAACATAAGATAGTTCAACTAATGAAGATTCAATATTATCACCTTCACCATCACTTAATAATGTGTTTTCATTATTTCGTCTAAATTGATTAATTAAACCAAACAAATAATAATTTATTTTATTAATCTTATTAATCATATATTTCAATTTATCTTTTTCAGTTAATTTTATTTCTGTTGTGACTTTTTTTGTGGTTCCATTAATTGATTCAATATTTTTAATATATTCAATTAAATCTGAATTTCCTTTTTCTGATATACTCATTTTCCATTTTTCATTTAATTTTAATAAATCTTCAACAAATGAATCATAATTATTATATTCTTTTAAATCAAAATTTGTTATTATTTTCTTAAATTCTTTTTCATAACTTGATTTTATTAAATTATTTAAACCTATAAATAATTTATATAAATCAGGATTTGTATTATTCATTTTTTGCAAAAATTGTATATTTTTTAATTTTGTAAATTCTATATTAAATTCTTCTTCATTTTTATATTTAAACAAATTTTCATAAGCCTTTTTATATTCTTCTAACAACTTATAACAATTATATTCTTTATCATTAAATTTATATTTTAATGGATTTTTTTCAAAATATTTTTTAAAAGTTTCAAAAATATATTTGATTTTTATAATATTTACTTTTAATTTTAATATTAAATATAATAATTCCAAATTATCTCTAACTTCACCATATTTTTCATTATTTTCAGCTGATAAAGATGATATAGCTGTTTCAGAAGAACTAATAATTTCATCATTTGATTCAAGATTAAAATATTTATTATAAATATTAAATTTATATACATTTTTCATCTCGTCAACAGCTAATTTAACATATTTATTAAAATCATTAAAACTATTTTTATTAATTAAATTATCATTTATTTTTTTTGAAATTTGATTAATTAAAGAATTTAAATTATTTTTACTATTAAATCCATTTTTAACCTCCATTAATTTAAATGTTTTTGGTTTTGTAAAATTATTTATGTTATTAAATAAACTATTTGAATTTAAAGATTCACTTTCACCAAATGATATTTTTAAAACATTTTTAAATTTTTCACTTTGACTCAAATCTCTTTCAATTTTTTTTTTATTTGGTTCTTGCAATTCACTGTAAAATTTAATAGAATCTAAATGTAAAACAGGTACTTTAATTTCTTCTACTCTTGATAATTCTTCAAAATTTTCTGCTCCTCCAGATATAATTAAATTTTGACCATGTATCATTTTATAAAATTTAATTACATTATTTATATATTTTACTAATTGATTATATTGTTCAGTAGAAGTTGCTTCATTTCCTTTTAATTTTTCTAAATATTCTAATAAAATAGGATTTTTTAAAAAAGTATTCCATTCATCAACTTGATTATTTATTAATAACAAGTTTTTATAGTAAAATAAATTGTCAAATACTTGTTGTGGTTTTATTTCTAAATTCCCTCTATTTATTAATTTAAGTTTTGGGTATTTGTCTATGTTATTTTTAATAAAAATAAATTCAAACCATAATAAATAATTATCTAAATCAACTAATTCTTTATCTTTAATTTCATCACCAAATATGTTTGAAACATTTTCTTGTAAATTTGAAATTGTTTTTGGTAATAAGAAATAATCATAATCATCTTCATCTTTCCAATAAAATAGAAAATATCTATTTAATGCAGGTATTTTCTTTTTATAAATAAACACAGGTAACTCTTCTGTAGATTGTGATTTTTTGATTTTCTTTATTTTAGAACCAATAATATTTCTTAAAACTTTAATTTTAAATTCTTCATCTAACATTAATTTTACAAAACGCTGATAATCAAACTTCTTTCTATAGGCACCAATATTTTGGTCAATTTGTTCTGTTATATCTTTTATTCCTTCTGCAGATTTTCCACTTAAAATTTTAGATATTAAATTTGCTTCATTCATTTAATTTATAAATTCCTATTCATTATTTAGATAAATTTATTTTATCTAATATCATAAAAAAATATTAATTAATTTTATTTATAAATTTTTTATACTTTTTTTTTTAATAACACCAATACAGGGTTACTGTTTGCTATTTTTAAATCAGTACCACTATAATCACTAACATTTGAATCACTATATAAAAACCATTTTTCGGTTGGATTTGTTTTTGATTTTATATTTTCTGGTTCTTTTTCGTTTTTTCTTTTACTTAAACATATATAATGACCTGAACCCGAAGAACCTCCTTGATGATAAATAACATCTTGAATATTATATTCTATATCTTTTTCTGTTATTAAATCATCGCTCATTTCTTTTATTTTAATTATATCATTTAAATTATTAGTTAAATGAAAATTATTTATTTTTGAAGTAGTAAAAGAAGATGAACTAGACTTGATATAATTAACATTTGCAAATTTTATTATTAAAAAATCAGGTAAATTCATAAAATATTTTTTAGTATGTATATTATTTTTTTTCGATACATTAATATCTAAATTTTTTATAAAAGTATCTATGTTAAATGAAGAGTTTAATTTTTCATAATTCAAATTATTTAATAATATTTCCTCAATATTCATATCTTTATCTTCAACTTGACATTCTATCATATCATTTTCAATTTTGTTTTCTAAAATTTCTTTTTTATAAATATTATTTTTAGTTTTTTCATCGTATCCTAAGCTTATTGTTATAGTTTTATCTTTTAAATTGTCTTGTTTCATTCTTTCTAAATTATTTATTTTCCATTCTTCTACAACTTCTAAAATTGATTTATTTGTAATATTTATATTTGCACCAAAATTATAGTCATTCGGTAATGATGTTAAATGTATTACAAAATTATTATCAATATTTTTAGAGAGATCAACTTTTTCAACATCATTTAAAAAATCATCTAAAATCTTTGTATAATATTTTTTAACCAAAAATTGAGATTTTTCTTCCGCTGATTTTTTTGTAGTTATTGAACCGATTGGATATATTAATTTATCAAAATTAATTGGTTTAATATAGTATATATTTTTAATAAAAACATTTGGATCTTTTAAAATTTGACAATCTTTACATTCTTCTTTAAAAACAGTTCCTGCATTATATTTTATTTTATTTTTAGTTATTGTTTGTTCAGTTGATGATATTAAAGTAAATAAATCATTATTATTATTTAAATTAGAACTATTTCTTATTTGAAAAATTGGATTTATATTTGGTTCGATAGATAATCTGTTTGCTAATGTTTTTGGAGATGTATGTGTTATTCCTTTTATTCCATTAACTTTTTTATTTAATTCAAATAAACCATTTCCTGGTACAGATATAAATTTATCATAAATAGGTTGTGTTATATAAAAATATTTATTTTTACTTTTTTCAAATGAATATATATCATAAAATTCATTGTGATGATACTTTTTATTTTTATTATTAAAAATAATTAATATTTTGTTATTTGATTTTGTTCTTAATTTTCCATATTTTCTTTTAATATTAGTATATGTAGGTGATGCAGTTGTTTTATCTTCTAAAACATATTTTTCTAATGTATTAAAAGTAATTAAACCCTTAATTTGTTCATATGTATTATTAAAATATTTGAAAAAATTTATTAAAAATTCATGACTATCACATTGTTCTGTCTTGAATTTTTGTAATTCTTTGTTTGCTGTGTTTTTATTTATAAGTTCATCTGTAACTTTATTAACTAAATCATTAGATATATTTTTACCTGTCAATAAACTTTCTATTAAATTTGAAAGAAATTCAGAATCTTTATAGCTTCCTAAAATTAAATCCCTTTTGTTTGTTTGCCAAAATATACTAAATAATAAATGATAACTAGCTATTATAAAACATTTTTGTCCTGGATTATCAATAGGTTTTTCTGGTGAAACATATATTAATCTTGATATATTATTTAAATATTTTTTAATACTATTAGATGAAACTGAAAAACTAGAAGCTGCTGAAGCAACCGAAACACTAGAAGCTACTGGAACAACAGTGGATTTTAAAACATTGTGGGCTAATTTTTTTTCTTCTTTTTTTTTTGTATTTGTTTTAAATGGTTTTGATGATGTTTTTATGCTTGTTCTATTATTTTTTATTACTACCATTACATATTCTTTTTTACCATTAGGATTTTCTCTTTCTGTTTTATATACGAAAATAGGTGTTCCAAATGTTTTTAAACTTTTTAATTTTTGTTTTTTTATTGTTATTAATTCATTTAATTTATCTTTTATTCCTTTATTAATACCGCTAGGTGGTATATTAATTTTATTTCTTGGTCTTAAATTTACTAAAAATGTTCTCGGTTGTTCATTTTCTAATAATAAATATTCTCCTTTTTTTGACATTTATTTTTTATAAACCCTATTATATAAAAACATATATTTTATATAATATAATTCAAAAATATTTTTTTTAATTTTTATTTTCTAAGCTGAACATGATTCACATACCTGTTCCTCCTCTTTTTTCATATTTAACATCCTCTTTTTTGCTTCCAATTCTTTCTTTTTATTTGGATCAATTGTAAATTGTTGTGCTTGTACTTTAGGTCTTGAACGAATATAATAGCTCCCTGTTTTTAATCCATTCTTCCATCCATATACCAATGCCCCTGTTAATTTTTGTGGTTCTGGTTCTTCAAAAAACAAATTTAAACTCTGTGTTTGGCACACATATGGACCTCTTTCTATTGATAAATCGATTAATGCCTTTTGTTTTATTTCCCATACCGTTTTATATAAATTCTTTAAATCCTCTGGTATCTCACCAATATTTTGAATTGAACCATTTTCTGCTATTATACTATCCTTCATATCCTTATTCCATAATTTTCTTTCCATCAAATCCTTTACTAAATATTTATTTATTACCACAAAATCACCTGCAATAGTACTTCTTGTGTAAATATTACTTGTGATTGGTTCAAAGCATTCATTATTTCCCAAAATTTGTGATGTTGAAGCTGTTGGCATTAATGCAATTAATGTACTATTTGCAATACCATTTTTCTTTATATCCTCTTTTAATCCATTCCAATCATATCTATCTGAAGGTGTCACATTCCACATATCAAATTGTAATATACCTTTGCTATAAGGTGAACCTTCATAAGTACTATATGAACCGATTTCTTTAGCTAATTCCATAGATGCTTTTGCTGCTCCATAATAAATTGTTTCAAAAATTTGTTTATTCACTTCTCTTGCTTCAGTTGAATCAAATGGTATTCTCATTTTAAATAATGCATCTGCAAAACCCTGAACTCCTATCCCTAATGGTCTTGTTTTCAAATTTGATAATTTTGTTTCAGGTGTAGGATAATAATTATAATCAATCACTTTATTTAAATTTCTTACTATTACTGGTAATACTTCTAATAATTTATTATGTTCAAATTCGCCATTTTCATTTACAAATCTTGTTAAAGCAATAGATGCAAGAGTGCATACTGCATATTCTTTTTCATCAGAGTAAAGGGTTATTTCGCAACACAAATTACTATTTCTAATAATTCCTATATTTTCTTGCATTGATTTTCTGTTTACATTATCTTTATAAGAAATATAAGGTGTTCCGGTTTCAATTTGACTTGTTAAAATAGCATTCCACACCTCAATTGTTGGTACTTGTCTTTTATATTTCTTTTCTTCTTCATACTTCAAATATAATTTTTCATATTCTTCACCATAAAGATCACTTAATCCAGGACATTCATCTGGATCAAATAATGACCACATTGAATTCTTTTCTGTTAATCTCTTCATAAATAAATCCGAAATCCACATAGCTAAAAATAAATCTCTTGCTCTTAAATGTTCAGCACCTGTATTCTTTCTTAATTCCAAAAATTCCATAATATCAGGATGATGTGGTTCTAAATAAACTGCAATTGAACCTGGACGTTTACCTGATTGATTTATATGTTTTGACACTTCATTCATAACTCTACAAAGTGGAATTAAACCATTCGATTTTCCATTCGAACCACGAATATAACTATCCTTTGAACGAATCTTTGATACAGAAATACCAATACCACCAGCAACTGCTGATATTTCTGCTATGTCGGAAATAGCTTTATATATTCCTTTTGTTGAATCCTCCATAC
>JACCDX010286082.1_pt1 | contig 10433 bp, 11 predicted proteins | sample 7449681 | NCBI WGS metagenome assembly JACCDX01 (sample SAMN15323450, study PRJNA562643) | freshwater metagenome | isolation source: river surface water | place: USA:Blue River Watershed | collected 2017-08-18
GAATGGACTGAACCCAGTCCGGCAAAGGAGAAAGTGATAGATGCTCAAGTCTACTTGGAAAATCAGCAATTTCATGAATATGCTCAACCAAGACCTCAATTGCCAGCATGGATGGCAAAATAATAATTAATAACAAAAAAACGACCATGCTAATGGTGGCATAGACTCTATTGTTATTGAGCTTTCGTTCTACCCATAACATCATTGGCCATGTTGCTATCACCAACATCGCAGCCCATACAATGGCCAATAAAAACGGATGCATCACCCACAGACTTAGCGCACCGAGCAAAGCAACAAAAATCACAACCAACATTGTCCGCGTAACGTCTTTAGCATGTTTCTGCATCATCTAATTCCTTACTAAATTAATTTCGAACAAGCATAGAGGACAAAAGCAAAATATTAAAATTAAGAGGGTATTAGTTATTAAAACAAGAAAGGCTTTCATATGCTTGATACTGGGTTAGATAAATTTTCCCATTTAACTCTTCAATAAAATGACAACGCTTTAGTTGATCCATCACAGGGCCCTTAACTTCTGATAAGTGTAGTCCAATCCCTGATTCTTTAAGTTGTTGATTGATGACTTCTAAAATTTCAATTGCACTAATATCAATATCATTTACCGCTGAACACATCAAAACCAAATGCTTGATCTGTTTGTGCTCAACCAAAATATCTAAAATACGTTTTTCTAAAAACCTTGCATTAGCAAAATATAAACTTTCATCAATTCTTAAAGTAACGACGTTATCGCAAACATTCACCTCATGCCTATCAATGTTTCTGAAATGTTCAGTCCCTGAAATTTGTCCAACAATAGCAATATGCGGACGACTACTTCGATAAAGATGAAGTCCTAATGACAAAACCACACCTGCAGAAATGCCTGATTCGACATTAACTAATAAAGTCAAAGCAAATGTAATGACTAAAGCAATAAAATCTCTTTTACTAAACTTCCATGTCTTGATAAACACGCCTGCTTCAAAAAGACTTAGCACTGCAACAATAATCGTTGCAGATAAAATAAACTTAGGAAGCGCACTCAGCCAAGTTGCAATAAATAGTGTTGATGCGATAATTCCAATGGCAGTAAACAATCCAGCGGCTGGTGTGACAGCACCAGCATCTGCATTTACTACTGATCTTGAAACACCCCCTGTTACAGGTAAGCCCGAGCTTAATCCAGAAAAAATATTGGCCGCCCCTAACGCAATCATTTCTTGATCTGGATTTATGCGCTCACGTCTTTTTATACCCAAGCTCTGAGCAACAGATATCGATTCAACATACCCAATAATGGTAATGAGCATTGCTGGAAGCCATAGCGCTTTCCATAAAGCCAAATCCATATTAGGCAAATTAATTGAAGGTAGACCAGCTGGGATATCTCCAACAACCTTTACACCATTAAAAACTGGAAATCCCATATGCACACTTAATGTCGCAATAAGAACAATGAAAACAGGAACGCATCTGGAAAGTGTTTGCGCCCAAAATTTAGGAATACCCAAAATTAACAAACTTTTAGTTAGGTATCGACGACTAAGCACTAATATCAATAAAACAAATAATGAAAGCACAATAGTAGGCTGATGCACTTGATCTGATTTTGAAGATATAGATTTCAATATATCAATCAAATTATCTCCACTCGCAGAAAAACCTAGTAGTGTTGGGATTTGACTTGCTGCGATCACAACACTAGCGGCTGAAATAAAACCGGCAATGACAGGATGTGATAAAAAGTTTGCTAAAAATCCAAGTTTTAAGATACCTGATACTAAAAGAATTAACCCAGAAATCGCAGCTAAGATAACAGCTGCTGCAATACCCAAATTTGGATCAATATCTGAAAATGGTGCTATGGCAGAAGCAGTCATTAATGCAGCTACCGCCACCGGTCCAACAGCAAGCGCTCCACTCGTTCCCAGCAAGCCGTATGCAATTAAAGGGAGCATGCTGGCATAGAGCCCAATATGAGGCGGAAGACCTGACAATATTGCATATGCTAAAGCCTGAGGAACTAGCATCAAAGTAACAATTACAGCAGCGGTAATATCAGAGAGTGCTTTAGATCTACTGTAACTTGCGCTCCATTCAATAATAGGAATGAAGGACGAAATTTTTTTGATGCTTCTAAAAATCATAATTTATTCACTTCTATCCATATTGTCTTTAATCGGTTTTGCTAGCCATTCGCGACCTTTTAACATCGCCCACCAATAAATAGGAGGCAGGATTCGCTCTTTCAAAATCCAAGCTAATCTCGAAGGTTGTTGTCCATTAACTAACCATTTAGGAAAGCTTGGTAGTAATCTACCCCCAAATCCAAATTCGGCTAATACAACCTTACCTCTCTCAACGGTAAGCGGACAAGATCCATAACCATCATATATAGCACGTTGAGTTCCCTTTCTTAAATGAAAAAGAATGTTGGTAGCAACAACAGGTGCCTGTTTGCGAGCTGCGGCAGCCGTTTTTGCATTTGGGGAATTAGTCACATCCCCTAAAGAAAATATATTAGTAAAGATTTTATGTTGGAGAGTATCCTGATTAACATCAACCCAACCATTCACATCTACAAGCTTACTTGCACGAATAAAGTCTGGAGCTTGTTGCGGAGGAACGACGTGTATCATATCGAATGTGGTTTCTAGGGTAGATGTATTCCCATCTGCATCTGTGGTAACAAACCACGCTCTTTTATTTGGACCATCAATTTTTGATAATCGATGATTGAAATGAAGATTAGCGTTATAACGTTTTACGTAACTCATTAAAGCAGGCACATATTCTTTAACCCCAAACAACACAGCGCCTGCATTATAGAAATCAATCTGAATATCTTTAAGTACACCTGTTTTGAGCCAATGCGATCCTGATAAATACATTGCCTTTTGTGGAGCGCCAGCACATTTAATAGGCATTGGTGGCTGTGTAAAGATAGCATGACCGCCTTTAAGATTCTTCACCAGCTCCCATGTATATTGGGCTAAGTCATAACGATAATTTGATGTCACGCCATTTTGTCCCAAAGTCTCACTTAACCCCTCGATAGCATTCCAATTAAGCTTAACACCTGGGCAAACAATCAGGACTTCATAGCGAATAACACGGCAACCCTCTAAAACAATTTTGTTAGCCTCAGGCTCAAAGCCAGCCACTGCAGCTTTAATCCATTTAACTTTAGACGGAATGACTGATGCCATTGTTTTAACAGTAGTAGATGGATCAAACACCCCTCCACCAACCATTGTCCAACCTGGTTGGTAATAATGCGTATCGGCTGGATCAACAATTACAACATCAAGGGAAGAGTTTCTGGACAGAAGACTCGATGCAACGGCCACCCCGGCAGCTCCACCACCAACAATAACGATTTCATGACGGACTTCGGAACTTGTTTGGCTTTTATTTCCAGCCAAACGGATTGTCAACCCAGATAAGTCGTACCCTGCTGTTTTTCCTGCCTCAAGAACTGATGCTAGCCCACGCTTTGATGCTTCAGCTAAAGCCCATAGCGAAGCCGCTCTCATTCCACTTCGACAATATGTTAAAACCGGCTTTGGTGCTTCATAAAACACCTTAGCGAATGCCTCAACATCTTCATCAGTGATTTTTCCCGAAACCACTGGCAAATAGTGAATCTGTATCTTATGCTTTTTTACAGCCTTAGCGATTTCTTCAAAATTAGGCTGGTCTGGCCCTTCCCCATCTGGACGATGACATAAAATAGACTTAAACCCTTGATCAGCTATCGCATTTAAATCATTGACAAATATCTGGTCTGCAACAGATATTTCATCATCTAATTTTGCTAATTTCATGTCATCTCCATTTTTATTATTTTTGAAGCAATTTATGTTTTATGAGGCTTGTGGAATTTCAATACGACCGCAAGCTTGATTCGCTGGAAGTGCAGTATCGATATATTTTGGGTAGGCTAATTTCAATTCACTCATTAGCTTAATAAAGTCTTCTCGACTTCTATTATTTCCCAACCGCTTGTTATTTTTACGTTCTTCACCAACCGTTGAAACTGTATTACCGTTGTAGTCATGGCCTGGGTAAATAATGACATCATCATCAAGACTGAAAATTTGTGCATGAATACTGTCGTAAAGTTGTCCCGAATCTCCACTTTGAAAATCTGTGCGCCCACATCCTCCAATAAGAAGTGCATCTCCAGTAAAAATTCTATCTCCAGCGAAGTAACTAACACATCCGTTTGTGTGCCCTGGTGTATATCGCACTTCCAAATCGATATTTCCCACAATAATATGAACGCCATCTGTCACCAGCAAATCTCCACACATAGCACCAGCATCCCGATGCACAACGCTTTTACTTCCGAGCTTTTGTCTTAGAGTGTCAGCGCCTGTCACATGATCAGCATGAACGTGAGTTTCAAGGGTATAAACGAGCTTCAATCCCTGCTCTTCAAGATCTTTTATATAGTGCTGAACTTCAGATTCAACTGTATCAATTAGTACCGCTTGCTTTGTTCTTTCACACCCCAATAAGTAAGTAAAGGTACTAGTATCTGGTTCAAAATATTGTTTGAAAATCATTTAATTCTCCTAACTTTAAGTTACTGAATAAAAGTAAATTTATAATTTGCTACAGTAATGCTCATGAAGTAAATCCATCAGGCTTGCAGCAATTTCGCTTGCAAGCGAGTAATAAACTTTCTTTCCATCTTTTCTAGTTGCAACCACTGCTTCATTCCTCAATACAGTTAGCTGCTGAGATAAAGTTGGCTGTTTGATTCCAGTTACCTCTTCGAGCTCAGAGACACACTTCTCACCAGAACTTATTTGGCACAAAAGTATCATTCGATCTTTATTAGCAAGCACTTTCATTAAATTAATAGCTTGATCAGCCGTTTGCTGCAATTTTTCCATTTTAGAAGTCTGATCCATTTAATTTTTCTCTAATAATTTAAAAAATAATTCAACATAATACACAAATTTATATAATATGTAATTTATAAATATTATCCTTAAAAGCTCCTTAGATTGATATGGATCAAAGAATATTATATTAATTTGTATATTATAAAAGCATCGCGTCAACTTTAAGGAGAGCAAGATGCTTGATATCTTATTACACACAATGCCCGGTCAATTAACGCTTGCAACACTTGCATTTATGTTTGTGATGATGGCCTTTATGTTTTTTTATGTCATGTCAAAAGTTAAAGAAGCAACGAAGTAAATTAGATTTTATTTAAGGGAAATAACATGAAATGCAATATTGGATGTTTTGAACGTAATTTAAGAATCCTTATAGGAGCCGTTTTGGTAACTCTCGCCGCCACAAAGACATTAGATACTTGGGCATGGATAGGACTACTCCCCTTAATCACAGGATTAATTCGCTTCTGTCCTGCTTACGTTTTGTTTAAACGTAATGGATGTTGCAAATCCAAGGACGGCAGTTCTGGTTGCAAGTAAATTGAGCTTAGAAATGGTTTCGCAAGAGAGGGTTTGGAGTGAGCGATATTCATCAATTGGAGATGAATATCTATTTGGAACCGATCCCAATCACTATTTAGCTGAACATACACAAAGAATTAAGCAAAATGGCCAGCGCGTGCTTTTAGTTGCAGATGGTGAAGGTAGAAACGCTGTTTGGCTTGCTCAAAATGGACTTAATGTCACAGCTTGTGACATCTCGTCAATCGCTATTGAAAAAGCTAAAAAGCTCGCAAGAACCCAAAACGTACAATGCAATTTTGTTTGTGGTGATATGTTATGTGAGAAGTTTTCAAACAATATTAAACAAGATCAATTTGATTGGGTTATTGGGATATTTATTCAATTTACAAATGCAGAAGCAAGGTTAAAACAATTTGAAATAATGAAATCCCTCACTACTCATGGCGGAAGAATACTCCTGCATGGATATACACCAAAACAACTTGAATACAAAACTGGCGGACCGCCAATGATAGAGAACTTGTACACAAAAGAAATTTTAAAAAATGCATTTTCCGATTGCGAAATTGAAGAGCTGGTTGAGTATGAGCGAACGATAAAAGAAGGTATTGGACATCACGGAAAGTCTGCCTTAATTGGAATGATTGCCAAAAAAATTAACGTTTTTTGATTCAAATCAAATCCTGATTCATAACAAAAAGTAAACTAAATAAGAATGATTCAATTTAAAAAGCGAGGTTTAAAATGAAAACGATTAAAACAAGCATAATAATTAGTGCCATAGTATTTTTAGGTCTCAGCAGCATTGTTAACGCCAATCCTGATAAAGAACTAATCCAACCTATCGTGCCAGCAAAAGTCAAAGATGCCAATTTAGTCGAATTAGGAAAAAAGCTCTACTTCGACACCCGCCTTTCTAAATCAGGATTTATTTCATGCAACTCATGTCACAACCTGTCAATGGGTGGGACGGACAACTTAAGAACTTCAATCGGCCATAATTGGAGCCAGGGCCCAATTAATGCGCCAACCGTATTGAATTCAAGCTTAAATTTAGCTCAATTCTGGGATGGTCGCGCTGAAAATCTAAAAGCACAAGCAGGTGGTCCAATTGCAAATCCTGGAGAGATGGCGTCAACTCATCAATTGGCAGTAGATGTACTTCAATCTATCCCTGCTTACGTTTCTGAGTTCAGAAAGACTTTTGGCAGAGAGAAGATTACTATTGAAGAAGTAACCCTTGCAATTGCCGCTTTTGAAGAAACCTTAGTCACCCCAAATTCAAGATTTGACCGATATTTAAAAGGTGACAAAAAGGCCATTAATAAAACCGAGCTAGCTGGCTACAATCTATTCAAAAGTAGCGGATGTATTGCATGTCATAATGGCCAAAACATCGGGGGCAATTCTTATCAAAAAATGGGCTTAGTAGAGCCATACAAAGCAAACAGTCCCGCAGAAGGCCGCGTAGCATTTAGCAAGGATGAAGCTGATCGCTTTAAATTCAAGGTCCCAACTCTACGTAACGTAGAATTAACTTATCCATACTTCCATGATGGCGCTGCAAATACTTTGAAAGAAGCAGTCGATATAATGGGGCGAGTCCAGTTAGGTAAAAAGTTTACGGATGAAGAAAACGCTCAGATTGTAGCTTTCTTAAAAACATTAACTGGTGATCAACCATCATTTAAATTACCTCAACTACCCCCATCATCTGATGCAACCCCTAGACCTCAGCCATTCGCAAAATAATTGGCAAAAAAAGAAAGCCCACGGCTTGTGGGCTTTCTTTTATGAAAATCAAGGATTAATTAAAAATACAATGAGTTAAATTTTCTTTGTAGTCGTAGATTAGCAATGGGTTTGAGACTAAAATAGCAACAACTCATTTAGTATCAAATTCATGTTCGATTTTTTCAAAAAAGACAAAACACCAACTGCAACAGAAGCCCCTGAAAAATCGGCGCCAGTCTCTTGGATTGAACGCTTAAAGCAAGGGCTATCTCGTACACGCAGTCAATTAGGCAATCAACTTGCTGGTCTATTTGGTGGCGGCAAAATTGATGATGATGTCTACGAAGAACTTGAAACCATATTACTGACTTCTGATGTTGGTGTTGCAGCAACACAGGCATTGCTTGAAGACATTAAAGGGCGTGTGCAACGTCAAGCGCTCAGTGATACTAGCCAACTAAAAAGTGCCCTTAAAGATGCGTTGATGTCTTTATTAGCGCCTTTAGAACAGCCACTGCAAACCAACACAAAACAGCCTTACATTATTATGCTTGCTGGGGTAAATGGTGCAGGCAAAACAACAACAATAGGTAAATTAACCCACTTATTCCAATCTGAAGGAAAGTCTGTGCTCATTGCTGCTGGCGACACTTTCAGAGCCGCTGCGCGCGAACAATTACAAGCTTGGGGCGAGCGTAATAACGTGCATGTTGTTGCTAGCGAGGGCGGAGATCCTGCAGCAGTGATTTTTGATGCGGTGAATTCGGCTAAAGCCAAAGGGATTGATATCGTGCTAGCAGATACAGCTGGCCGCTTACCAACGCAACTCAATTTGATGGAAGAAATTCGTAAAGTACAGCGTGTGATTGATAAAGCCATTCCTGGTGCACCACACGAAATTTTATTGGTCCTAGATGCAAACACTGGGCAAAACGCTGTGATGCAAGTCAAAGCTTTTGACGATGCACTAGGTGTGACTGGTCTTGTCTTAAGCAAACTAGACGGTACAGCAAAAGGTGGCGTCATCGCAGCAATTGCTCAAACACGCCCCATCCCTATTCGATTTATCGGTGTGGGCGAATCTATCGATGATTTGCGCCCATTTAAAGCAAGCGAATTTGTAGAGGCATTATTTGAATGATTAAATTCGACCAAGTCAGCAAACGCTATCCTGGCAATTATGAAACCATCAAACGCATCAGCTTTGAAATTGAACAAGGTGACTTAGTGTTTGTCACCGGCGCATCAGGCGCGGGTAAAAGCACCTTACTCAAACTGATTGCAGGCCTAGAACGACCGACATCAGGTACGGTACTCATTAACAATCAAAATGTAAGCCAGCTAAAAGCGGCAGCAATCCCTTATTTGCGTCGTCAATTCGGTTTAATCTTCCAAGACCACAAGCTACTTTACGATCGCAATTGTTATGAAAACGTTGTATTGCCTTTAAACATCAATGGCATCATTGGTGAAGATGCTGCTAAACGTGTACGCGCAGCTTTAGATAAAGTAGGTTTGCTTGATAAAGAAAAGGCGATGCCAATAACTTTATCTGGTGGCGAACAGCAACGCTTAGCGATTGCACGCGCCGTGGTTAGTCGCCCTGCTTTCTTAATCGCAGATGAACCAACAGGCAACTTAGACGAAAATTACGCAGCCGAAATTTTGGAATTTCTTTACGCATTCCAACAAGTCGGTGTGACGGTAATCATTGCCAGCCACGAAGTTCCTAAACACCTGCCGCCTGAAATCGCATCCTCTATAAAAGTACTGCATTTACAGCATGGAGAACTCCTATGAGCTTATGGCTTATACAACACCAACAGCCATTGAAACTAGTCATTGGCCGTATGCGAAATAATTTAATGGCTACCTTACTGATGTTTTGTGTGATTGGTGTAACGCTATGTTTACCAGCAATTTTGTACACAGTGGTCGACAACTTAAGTCGCCTATCAGCTGGCGTTGAGAGCAAACCACAAATTAGCTTATTTCTTAAACTAGACGCGTCTAATAAAACAGAAATTGAATCACAACTAAAAAAACATGCTGATATCGCCAGCTTTGAATTTGTTAGCAAAGACGATGCATGGTCAAAAATGCAGCAGGACAAAAACACTGCCGATGCAGCAGCAAGCCTTGATAAGAATCCACTACCTGATGCTTTTTATATCACCCCAAAAAAGGTTAGTCCTGAAAACATAACTCACTTGCAAGAAGAAATGCAGAAATGGGACGGTGTTGAATTGGCGCAAGTTGATGCTAACTGGGTAAAACGCCTAGATACGATTTTAAAATTAGGTAAAAAAGCAGTCTTTGTTTTAGTGGTGTTGCTAGGCTTTGCTTTAATTACAGTGATTGGAAACACAATACGGTTACAAATTATGACGCAACGCGAAGAGATCGAAGTCAGCAAGCTGATTGGCGCAACCAATCCATTCATTCGTCGACCATTTTTATATGCTGGCGTTTTATACGGTTTCGGTGGGGGCTTAGCAGCATTACTCATCCTGGCTTTAGTCACGCTGTTATTCAATTTTTCCGTCGCCGAAATCGCTGATTTGTATGCGAGCAACTTCAGACTGCACTTGCCAAACGGCTTGAGCATCTTAGCACTTCTAGCAAGTGCGACTGCTTTAGGTTGGCTAGGTTCTTACTTTGCAGTGAATCGCACGCTAGCCCAATTTGAAAACCTTTAAGCGCTATTAGTAGGAATAACGCTTGAACATTTTGCGGCCATGGAAAAGTAAAGCAGAAAAGCTATCTCTCCTACAGGCTTACTCTGCTGATGGCATATTGCAATTGCCTCCCAAAGGCGATAGACATTTCAGTATACGGTTAAGCCGCAATACAACAATTGCCATTGTTGTATCTATGCTCTTTCATGCGATTGCGATATTTTTTGTGTTGCCCGAGCTAATTAAACAACCGTCATCAGCCATTAAGCCTCAAACTATTACGGTTTCTTTAGCTCGACCACAACCTAAACCTGAGCCAGTAGTGCCACCGCCACCACCCGCTCCAAAAGTAAAACCACCAAAAAAACAAGCAAAACCAGAAGCGCCTAAAGTCATGACCGCAAAAAGCAATCAAGCTTCTAGCGATACGATTCCTTTGCCTGTAAAGCCACCAGAAGCTGCCGCAACGCCAAATCAGCCTGTAGATATGATGTCTTTAGTGAATGCGAATAGGCAGCGGCGACAATCAGAAGAGATCCATGCTTCAAGAGAAAATGCGGCAGCGATTGCC
>JACCDX011592488.1_pt1 | contig 10432 bp, 10 predicted proteins | sample 7449681 | NCBI WGS metagenome assembly JACCDX01 (sample SAMN15323450, study PRJNA562643) | freshwater metagenome | isolation source: river surface water | place: USA:Blue River Watershed | collected 2017-08-18
ATTATGATCATATTCACCATTTGGTTTTGGTGGTTGTATTCTCCAGCTTTTTAATTTATGAAATAGCCAGTTTTTAAATCTTCGATTAGTGAAGTTATCTAATATAAATTTTTCTTCTAATGTTGGTTTATTTTGACTTGAAAGATTTTTTAATTCTATTAGTGAAACATTTGGATTTTGTTTGATTGCGCCTAACATTTTACCTTTGGTAGCATCATCAAATTTTGGGTCAGAAAAAACAGCTAAAATAGATTCATTTATGCCTTGAGTTCTAAGCTTTTCTACTTCATCTTGTAAATTTGCAAATCTGTACCACATTATAAATTAAACCTTTGCTGATTTGGATTTTCATTAATTCTTCTTGGTTTTTGATTTTCAGGTATAGCATTTTGTTGGGCTCTTTGTGGTATTCTGTGAAAAGTGTCCACTGGTTTACCCCCAAGATAACTTCCTGGTACACCATCTGCACTTGGTCTCAAAAGATCATAGATATTATCTACATCGATAGCTGTATTGCTAAGTTCTTCTCTAAGATTAGATATTTGATCATTTATATTATTTATTTCTTGTTGAGTTTTTAATTGGTCTTCTGGTGATAAAGTTTTAATATTTTCTTCTAAATCTTTTTTTTGTTTTTCTAAATTAATTAATTTTATTTTTGAACCAGCAAATGAATATCCCTTACCAGCCATTTCTGGTTTACCAAATATTTTATCTTTTGCTTTTAATGATTGTATAGAATTATTATTTCCGACAATATAATCTGCTTGAGAAAGAACTGGGTCATTTTGAATAATTTCTAACATTTTTTTATAAAGCATGGTAACTATTCCTTTACCAGTATTCTTTATTACATAATCTTCATAATCTTCTTCTTTTAATTTTTCAAATTCTTCATCAGAGATAGTAAAAGCGTCTGGTAATGTATATTGGATATCAAATACTTCTACCATCCAAATAAATATAAAGTTATTTTTTTGTTCATAAGTAAAAGCTAATCTTCCAATTTTATCTTTGTAACTGGGAACAAAAACTGAAATATCATACATTATATCATTAGAACTTTGGGCATTTTTAGCTTCTACTTCAAATCTTAATTTTGAAAGATCAAATTTGCCACTTTTCATTCCAGGTAAAACTAATTGTCCTGAATCTGGTTCAATTTCTGTGAGAGCAAATCTATACCACATAATTAAGCCTTGTTCGCCAATCTAAATTTTTTGTTATTGAATGAATATCTCCACTCATTCACGCCTTCAGTAAATAATTTTTGCTGTTGTCTTCTACTTAAGAAATCTTGGTAATAATCTTCTGTTCCTCTATACAATGCTTCGCTTGGAGTTACAGGAGAAACATCTAAATTAATAGAGAGTTTATTTGCAATATCGTAAAACTCTTTTGGCATATTATTTCTCATGTATGTATACAGAGCATTATAAAAATGAACAGAGTAAACATCATAAATATTTTCGTATTCTTTGAGTTGTCCATACCCTCTTGCATCATTTCTTTCATATGGTTGATTTGCTAATTCATTTATTTGATCATCACTCATATTTTCAAGATTCAATTTAACAGGTTTATTTCCAGGATTGAATTCTTCACTTACTGCTGCTTCTTTATAATCAACAATTTTTTCTAATTCGGTTGATAGAGCTTCTTTGTATTTATATCTAATATCATCTATATTTAAACCGCTTGTTATAATTTCTCTGTTTGTTCCTAAAGCACCAACTTGAGATGCATAATCTTTAATTTTTTCTAAATCTTTACGAATATACAAGTCACCAATTAAAGAAATTAGTTCATCAAATTTATCATCATCAGGTATTTCTTGATAGGTTTTAAAATAACCATTATTATCTACTCCAATTTGACCGACCATATATTCAACTGCTAAATCTTTATAAAGATCATCATAATCTCTTTCAATTGGTCTATAACGAACACCTAATTCATCAGTAAGTGATTCATCATTTTCAGGTTGTAAATAATTTGCAATTTCATACAGAGCATCTGCTTCAGAGGCATTTTGATTGAAAGTCAAATCAGCATTAAGATCGTGCTGAGAATAAAAATTATTTTGTTCAATCCAATGTAGAACTAATTTTTTATACTCTTCTTTGGGTGGTTTATTGCCTTTGCCTTGAATTTGCTTAACTTTGTCTGGCAATCTTATTTCCACAGTAACATGTGGTTTGTTTGATTCATCTCTTAAAGAATAAGTGTCGCTAATGCCTTGTTCATACAAGCCATGGTAATTATTTGTGCCTGTACAGTGACCCATATTTTGACCTTCAGCTTCAAAATCTCTTTCTTGTGTAAGTTTGACTATCATCCAATCATTGTATTCTTCAGGTAATCCTAAAGATTTAACTGTTTCTGCATCAAATATCATTACTACATTTGGGTCAACTATTTTGCCATTTTCTTTTTTAATTTTAGAATATGCAGCACCAGGTTCTTGATTACTTAATTCTTCATGCCAAATTTCACTGGCTCTGTTTGCTTGATCTAAATTCATAGAAAAAATATTGAATCTTGGATTTTTATCAACATATTCAACATACCAATCTAAAATATGATATAGCTCATTAGTAACGCCGATAATTGGACCTATAGCAATATGTGAAAATTTAGGATAAGTAAAGTTTTCTGGGTCATGTTGATTTGGTCTATAAGAGGGTAAAGCTACTCTTTCAATCCATTTGTAAAAATTAGCTTTTTGTCTTTCAGAAATGTGCATGCCTGATAATCTCAAATCTAAATCTGCTAACAATCTTAATTCTTCATTAGATACTTTTGGCAATTGATTAGTTTGGAATTTGCCTTGTAATTCGTCCCAAGGCATAAGAGGATTTTGCATCAAAGCTCCAATGTACTTTCCTCTTAATGGAATATCAGTCATCGCTTCGAGATTATTAATTATGTCATCACTTACACCTTTAGCCTTAAGTGTTTCATAAGCTCGTTCTACATTTTGTGCAAGTCTATACCACATAAAAATACTCCTACTTTTTGATTTTATTTTTTTATGCAATAAAACCTTTATTGTATTATATATATTTTAATGCAAGGGTAATCAAATAGTCGGTTTGTATAATCTATAATATGTCTATTTTTCCAGTAACCAATTATTATGTAATAAATTATGATGTCTTAAGAACCTCTACATTTAATGCTGGAATGGCTTTAGTTTTAGACTCAAATGGATATGCTGTAAAAGCAGATAGAGCTTCTTCAGGTACAGACACTTTGTCAGAACAAATGAGCAAATTTATAGGTTTTGCTTCAGGAGACCATGACACACTTAATAATATTATTTTATCTGACCCTGTTGGAAGTAACTTTGTAGATTCAAATTTTGAATTTAGAGATAATGTAAATTCGCATTATGGTGTGTTTAAAAGATCAATATCTGAATTTTCTGATGAAAATGTAAGTAGATATTACAATATATTTGACAACTCAACTCAAGCTAGGCGAGGTGTTGCTGTTTATAATCTAAAGGGTGAATCATATATCACCGACCAATTTGTAAGAGTAACAGCTTATACTCAGTATGCTGACAATAATACAAGTGTAGATTTTTATCCTGGAGATTTATTAACATTTGGTGCTGGTGTCAATGCTGGCAAATTAGTAAAAGTTGATACATCAGGTTTTGGGCCTAATGTAGTAATTATAGGTGTAGTAGAAAAGTTTGATGTGGGTGCGAATTTACTTTACTTTAGACATGATTTTTCTATATACAGAAATACACCTTCAGTATATTCCACTGGCTTAGTAATGAATTTGGATGCAACTAATGTTGCTTCTTATGATGTTGGAGTTGGCGGAACTATTTGGTATGATCTTTCAGGCAATAGCAACAATGCTTACTTAAATAATGGAACAGCCTGGGACTCTAATGGGTATTTTGTTCTTGATAACTCTGATGACAATATTGAAATTTTAGATGCAAACACTTTAGATTTTCCGGGTGATTTTACTGTTGAATGTTTCTATAAAGCATATGGAAGTGATTTACACATGATTATAGGAAAAAGAAACCCGAACGTTGGTGGAGATGGAGTTTGGGCATTTTCATCATTTTTCGGATTATTTGGTGTGAAAACTGCTTTCTGGTCATCTCCAGGTGGTGGAGGAGTTTCTTTAGATTCTGCTACCACTTATGTAGTAGAGAATGTTTGGTATCACTTTGTTGTGACTAGAATATCGAATGTTAAATATTTGTATATCAATGGAGTACAACTAAATTCTGGGGCAGATAGTTACGATTATACAAACCCTTATTCAATTTATATTGGAAGATGGGATGGGAATGTAGTTTCAAATCCAGGACATGTGATTGCTGCAAGAATTTATAAAAATGTTGGGCTAACTCCTGATCAAGTGAGACAAAACTTTCATAATCTTGTAAGTAAATTAATTTAGAACTTTTTCATTCCTTAATCAATTTTTCATTTTTGCTTCGTATAATAAGATACTTGTGAAAGGAAAAAACAAAAAATGAACAAGTTTTTCGTTAGTATTGCAGCTTTGGCTGTAGTTGGTTCTTTAGTTTGGGCTCAGCAAGAAGCTCCTCGTCCAGGTCAAGGCCCTAAGTTTGACACTCCTCAAGGTGTAAGAGGTGGTGGCAATGGTGGCGGTGGAGCTATTGCAGTTTCAGACAAGTATGTTTTTGTTTTGCGTGGTGATGTTGTTTATAAGTTTAATATTGACACTATGGTCAAGCTTTCAGAAACTCAATTGCCAGCAGTAGTTCGAGGAAATCGAATACCTGAATAAAACTAAAAAAGAGGGGAGAAATCCCCTCTTTTTTATTATTTAATATTTACTTAATAAAAAAGCTGTTATTTTTTGGAATAATATTTGTGGATATTTTTTCAAAGGAAAAAAAATGAAAAAAGCTTTTACATTAATCGAACTACTCGTCGTCATTGCAATCATTGCAATTTTAGCTGCTATTCTCTTCCCTGTTTTTGCTCAAGCTCGTGAAAAGGCTCGTAGTGCATCTTGTTTATCTAATGAGAAGCAAATTGGTCTTGGCTTGATGATGTACACTCAGGATTACGATGAGACATATCCCACTGCATATTTCTACAAGAACAACACAGCTACAACAAATGGTGGTTCTGCTGGTGGCTATGTTCATTTTACAGCCATGATTCAACCATATATCAAGAATGAACAAGTTTGGGTTTGCCCTTCAGATCCAAATAAGGGTGTTCGTCCTGACAACCCACCATGTGCAAACTGGCTCGATGTTGTTACTATTGGTTGTGAAGCACAAGCACCACGACTTTCTTATATTCCAAACTCAGCTATTCTTCCACGCAAGCGTGGTCCACAAGATGCTCCAAATATTGTTTCAATAGCTGCAGTTGATGCACCAGCAGATGTTATTGCAATGGCAGAGATGACCAGCAACCTCAATTGTATTTTGCTTGGTTCTACAGGTCAGACAAATACTGAGCGTCGTAACAAGTCACACAGACCAGTAAATGCTATGATGCGCACAGCAGCGGGTGGTCAATGGGCAGGACAAAACTTTGCAGATGCTACAGGCCCTATTTTTGCTATCACTAAGCGTGAAGCTGAAGGAGCACTTGGTTGGGGTGGTAGCTCAGATACCACCAGTACAAACGGAACAGGTGGATGTAGATCAGTTTCAGCTGATACTGGATATCACACCCGATTTATGGAACCAGGTAGACACACAGGTGGAAGCAATTATGTTTTTGCAGATGGTCATGCAAAGTTCTTCAAGTTTGATACAACAATCAATCCAAATAACTTCTTATGGGGTAAGAGCTATTACCCAACAGGTCAACAGATTCTTGATCAAGCTGGATTCCCAGTAAGATAAAAAGAGGGGAGAAATCCCCTCTTTTTTATTTCCTAGTCACTTGTATTTTTTGTGGCATCTTTATTGTATTAGGTTTTTTCACAACAGTTTGTGGAAATATATTTTGCCTTAGTTTCTTTACCCTATTAACCCAGCCTTTTTGAAACTGTTCTTGTTCATCATTTTCATATCTAGCTATTTGTTTATTCAATATTCTTTCAGTAAGTTTTTTATCACCATTTTTACTTGCGTTCCAAATAGCTTGTTTTGTTTTTGGTCCCATAAAACCAGTAACTTCTACACCTAATAATTTTTGAACAAATCTCACTGAATCTTGTGGGCCATCAGTTAGTGCATATGAAAACATTGCATGAGCTACATTCAAAGGCAATTCATCACCCTTAATAATGTCTCAATATCCAACTTTATATATTTGTTGAGCTTCTTGTTTTGTGATATTGAAAACATCTTTTCGTGGCAAGCCTTGTTTTTCTCTAAACTTATCAAATTCTCTTTGTGTGACACCTAAATTTGTTCTTCCACCTCTGTCAGATTTAAGGTCAGATTTACCGCCTTCCAATTTCATCATAATATCCATTGATTTTTGCAAATCACCTTTTTTCATGTCAGAGGAAGGAAGTTTATTAATAACTGGCTGATTTACAGGTTTTTGAGGCTGAATTTTAGGTTTTGCAGGTGTAGTTTTAGCTGGTGGAGCTGCTATAGGTTTATTGATAGTTGTTTTTGGTTTAGGTGGTTGATTCTTTTTCAATAATGAAGCATTATATTTATCAACATCTTGATCATATTCAATAGGATCAGCAAACCAATCTTTAATATCGGGATTTGCTGCAGTTTTTATAAAGCTATCAATTTCATCAACTTGTTTATAACATTCCATTTCTTCAAGAATATATGAAGCTATGATGATTGACTTAAATAACTTTTGCATACTGTGTTTTTCGTACACAAAGAAAAACCCTCCTTTATGGAGGGTTTGTATTATCCAAGCAATGTTATATAATCAATAACTTTTTGTAGTTTTTCAGATGGTGTAAGATTTTGTTTGCTTAGTTGTAAATCATTGATGATTTTAGAAAGATTATATTTGACATTCTTTGGATTTACATCAACACTATGAATATAGCAAGGCCCTAATAATGATTTACTAGCGACATAAGTTTTGCTAGAATTCTTTAGCACTTTGGGCATATTATTATTGAAGAAGTTTGACTTAGCATAATTGTAATCAATTTTCAAGTTACATGCTTTAGAAAAATTGTAAAAATCTGCATCACTAAATACAATATTTTCTTTCATTAGATTGTAAGTAAAATACCATAAAATTAAATTGCTATTTGTGTTCATATCTGACCTCAGAATGATTATACCTTTTATAAAAGAAGTATGCAAAAAACATCTTGTGTTATTGATAAGCCATTTTCAGCCAATCAGATGTATGTTCCTATAGCTCGCGGAAGATTAGTAAAAAGTAAAAAATATAACGCTTGGATAGATAAAAATCTTCCCTATATAAAAGAAAATCTATCACCAGCAAAAATGTATCCTGTAGTGATAGAAATATTAGTAATGGCTAACAATCAATGGAGAATAAAAAATGATCCTGACAACTTGATGAAGCCTATTGTAGATTTATTAGTACGAGCAGAAATAATACCAGATGACACAGCTAGATATGTTGACACTGTTAATGTCAGATTTTTGATGGGTTATAATGAACCTATAGCTAGAATATCATATGAAGAGATTGAGCCTTAATTTCTCATCATTCTTTCTATAGCCCAATCTTTTTTTGTTTTTGGCTGATATAGATTTTTCTTAGAGATATCAGCCATCATATGCATAGCAGCTGTACACACTCTTTGTTGATTTTCGTATTTACTGACCAATTCTTTTTCATCAACTTTAGTTTCAGGTTTTATAGCATATCCAATACTACCACTTACAACGACAAGCAAAAAGTAAAAAAATATTTTCTCAAAGTTAATTTTCATCATACTTCCCTTAAATAAAAAAGCCCCATTCATTACGAATAGGGCTTCAATGCACTAATATTATAATACAAAATAAATATGTTTTGTTCCTTATGGAATTGTTAAATTATTGCTTAAACTCTTTACCAGTAAGTTCTGAATATCTTTGAATTGATCTAGTGTAATATTCGGGATCTAATTCGCAGCCTTTAAAATTTCTAGATGTATTTTCACAAGCAATTAATACTGAGGCTGAACCTGAAAATATATCAAGAACAGTTTCGCCTGGTTTTGTGTATGCTTTGATAAGTCTTTCTAAGATCATTAGTGGTTTTTGTGTTGGATGCCAATCACAATATTCTTTAGATGTTGTATGATTATTCTTTTCCCATACACAGGTAGGTATGGTTCCCTTTTCATAATCTTCACCAGTGCGAATATTTATTTTTTGTTTTCTTTCAATTCTCACTTCATCTGCATTGAATAAAAATTGTTTATCTTTAGAATAGCACCAAATATATTCGTGTTTTCTTGCAAAATTGGTTTTAGATCTTCCGCCCCAATTGTAAGACCAAATAATCTCGTTTTGTGAGTGTAAATTAGGTATTTGTGAGAGTGTGTCGATTTTCATTTTTAGGAAGTTGTCATATTTCAATGTTCCAAAAATGCACATCATTCTATTTGATTTCAACACTCTTGCTAATTCTTTAGCCCAAAGATCGCACCATCCTAAATATTCTTCATCCGATTTCCATTGAGAGTCCCATCCTTTACCAGCATCATATCCAAGAAAATATGGTGGATCAGTGAGAATCATATCTACACTTTCATCTGGTAAAGATTGCAAATATTGGAAACAATCAATATTTTTATATTCATGCATAACAAGATTATACCTAGATTAAAAAGAAAAAGAACTCTTTTTATTTTTATTGAGTTCTTTGAGATTATAAGCAATTTGCAATTAGCCAAAGCATACATATTGAAATAATTAGATAGCTCCAAATTAATATTTGGATTTTTTTACGTTCGTTCATCACTCAACCTCCATCTTGCAACAAAACAAACATAGTATTATTCTTCTTACCCAGATCTATCACCTAAAAGGATTGTAAAAAATATCTATAGAATAGGAAATATAGATTAATTTCTGAGGACAACATGGAAAATCAAAAAATTCAACAGCTTATCAGATTAGCTTCAATTGCAGACAATAATGGCGATTACAGAATTGCAGATAAAATTTTTGAAAAATTGGCTGCTGCTCCACCAGCTCTTAAAGTTCCACGTATGAGAGTATTTGAAGATTTTATGAAATGGGTCAATAAAGAAGCAGGATCTTTAGAAAAATTAAATACTAGAATCAAAGACTTAAAGCATCTCAAAAGTGAGATAGACAAACATCCGAAAGCAGAACAATTCAAAGGTGAACTTGATCTTGATGGTTTTTACAATTCAGTGAAGTATGCTCAGAAAAATTTACCAGAAAAAAAATCTAAGCTGGAATTAAAGCAAAGAGAATTACAATCAGAAGAAAATAAAATTTCTAAGGATATAACTAAGATTAGGGATTTAAAAGATGAAATACATAACTTAGAGCAAAATATTAAAAACATGGAATATAACTTAGAAGGTATGGGTCATATTTTTGAAGACATGTCTGCACCGCCAGGTCTTTCTTACGACCAAATCGATGAAGAACTAAAAAAAATTGAAGAAAAATTAACAGCAGTAACGCCTCAAATAACTGATTTGCCGAAACAAGATAGAGTAAGATTAGCTTTAGAAACTATGATGCTTCAATTTCAAAAAAGAAATGATGATGCTTTGAATAGAGCAATTAGGACTAGAGCACCAATACGTCAAACAGTTCAAGTAGACAGTACAAAAGTAAAGCAACCTGGTAAATTGCTCAGTCCTTTCACTGGTACAACAGAAACTAGTAGAACACAGTATACCAAAGATACGATTAATCTATTGGGTGTAGTAAAAAGAGTGTTCACTGTTGCAGATTTTAATGAAGCATTTAAAAAATTCAAAAGACATTCCAATTTGCTTGAAGAAGCGTCACCAGCAACACAGGGTAAAAAACCTCCAAGAAACAGTTTTGTAGTTACAGGAAAAAATGTAGGTGAAGTATCTATTATCCTTAGAGATAATCTTAAAGAAATGGTACAGCTTTATGATTTTAAATTTTTGAACGCATATTTGGAAGAAGTAAGAATACTTTCATTGAGAAGAGCTGAAGAAATGAATGCTAATCCTCGTATTGGGTTGAAACGTTTTGACCCAATCACTAACCAAGAAGATTTTGCTGAAGCAGCGAACAATGCATTGACAAAACTACAAAAAGATCCATCTGCGCAAATGATTATTGGTTTTTTTGAGTCAATTAAGACTTTTATAAAAAGAGAAAAAGAAATAGCTGAAAACAGCCTTATTGCTAAAGCTGCATCTAACGATCAAACACTAACAAGCAAAGACATAGATCCAGACACATTAGTAAAAGAAATTTCATATAGAAACCCTAATCTTCTTCGTGATACTGGATTATCAAGAGAAAACTTAAAAACAATTATTGAAGAGG
>JACCDX011263303.1_pt1 | contig 10429 bp, 8 predicted proteins | sample 7449681 | NCBI WGS metagenome assembly JACCDX01 (sample SAMN15323450, study PRJNA562643) | freshwater metagenome | isolation source: river surface water | place: USA:Blue River Watershed | collected 2017-08-18
CAGCAAGGGGCGCGGTGTGCCCGCCGCAGCGAAGTAAAGGAGGAGCCCGAAGGGCGGGGGACATGAGCGGAGGCGGGTACGCCGTGACCCTTGCGGGCTCAGCAGAAAGCCAAGCGCGAAACACTGCCTCCCCAGAACAAATTCAAGACAGAACCGAATCCGAACAGGAGTAACCATGTTCAAGAAGATCCTGATAGCCAACCGCGGCGAGATCGCCTGCCGCGTCATCAAGACCGCCAAGAAAATGGGCATTGCCACGGTGGCCGTCTATTCGGACGCCGGCCGCGACGCAAGGCACGTGCAGCTGGCCGACGAGGCCGTCCACATCGGCGCCGCCCCCAGCCGCGAGAGCTACCTGCTGGCCGACCGCATCATCGCCGCCTGCAAGCAGACCGGCGCTGAAGCCGTCCACCCCGGCTACGGCTTCCTGTCGGAGAACGAGGAATTCTCCAAGCGGGTGGAGGAAGAGGGCATCACCTTCATCGGCCCCAAGCACTACTCGATTGCCGCCATGGGCGACAAGATCGCCTCCAAGAAGCTGGCCAAGGAAGCGAAGGTCAACACCATCCCGGGCTGGAACGACGCCATCGAATCCGCCGAGCGCGCGGTCGAGATCGCCAAGGACATCGGCTACCCGGTCATGATCAAGGCCTCCGCCGGCGGCGGCGGCAAGGGCCTGCGGGTGGCGTTCAACGACAAGGAGGCCTTCGAGGGCTTCACCTCCTGCCGCAACGAGGCGCGCAACAGCTTCGGCGACGACCGCGTCTTCATCGAGAAATTCGTCGAGGAGCCGCGCCACATCGAGATCCAGGTCGTGGGTGACAGCCACGGCAACGTGATCTACCTCAACGAGCGCGAGTGCTCCATCCAGCGCCGCCACCAGAAGGTGATCGAGGAGGCGCCGTCGCCCTTCATCTCCGACGCCACCCGCAAGGCCATGGGCGAACAGGCGGTCGCCCTGGCCAAGGCGGTCAAGTACCAGAGCGCGGGCACGGTGGAGTTCGTGGTCGGCAAGGACCAGAGCTTCTACTTCCTGGAGATGAACACCCGCCTGCAGGTGGAGCATCCGGTCACCGAGTGCATCACCGGGCTGGACCTCGTCGAGCTGATGATCCGCGTCGCCGCCGGCGAGAAGCTGCCGCTCGCGCAGGCCGACGTCAAGCGCGAGGGCTGGGCCATCGAGTGCCGCATCAACGCGGAAGACCCCTTCCGCAACTTCCTGCCCTCCACCGGCCGGCTGGTTCGCTTCCAGCCGCCGCCGGAGACCATGTTCGCGTCGGACACCGCGCAGCGCCTGGGCGTGCGGGTGGACACGGGCGTCGCCGAGGGCGGCGAGATCCCGATGTACTACGACTCGATGATCGCCAAGCTGATCGTCCACGGCAAGGACCGCGCGGATGCGATTGCCAAGATGCGCGAGGCGCTCAATGCCTTCGTGATCCGCGGCATCTCCAGCAACGTGCCCTTCCAGGCGGCGCTGCTGGCGCACCCGAAGTTCCAGTCGGGCGACTTCAACACCGGCTTCATCGCCGAGCACTACGCCAAGGGCTTCCGTGCTGAGGATGTGGTCCACGACGACCCTGCCTTCCTGGTGGCACTGGCCGCTTACGTGAACCGCCGCGCGCTGGAGCGTTCGGCCGGCATCACCGGGCAGCTGCAGGGCCATGAGTTCAAGGTCGGCGATGACTTTGTCGTCGTCCAGGTGGGCGAGGGCGGCCAGAACACGCAGCACCCGGTCAGCGTGTCGGGCTTCGACGTCCAGAGCGGCACCTGCGAGGTGACGGTCGCCGGAAGGCGCTACGCGTTCAGCAGCGGCTGGCACCTGGGCGGCGCCCGCATCCGCGGCACCGTCAACGGCCAGGCCTTCTCGGCCCAGGTCGAGCGCGGCCTGCCCCGCAACCCGCTGGCCATCGCGGTGAGCCACAACGGCACCCGCCTCGAGGCCATGGTCTTCACCCCGCGTACCGCCGAACTGCATGCGCTGATGCCGTACAAGGCGCCGCCGGACATGAGCCGCTTCCTGCTCTCGCCCATGCCGGGCCTGCTGGTGGACATCGCGGTGCAACCGGGCCAGAAGGTGCAGGCCGGCGAGCGCCTGGCCGTGATCGAGGCGATGAAGATGGAGAACGTGCTCTTCGCCGCCTCCGACGGCGTGGTGGGCAAGCTGCTCGCGGCCAAGGGTGAGTCGCTGGCCGTCGACCAGCCGATCCTGGAGTTCCAATGAACACCGCCATGAAGCGCCCCTTCAAGGTCCTGGGAATCCAGCAGATCGCCATCGGCGGCCCCAGCAAGCAGGCGCTGCAGCGCCTGTGGGTCGACATGTTCGGCCTGGAGGTGACCGGCACCTTCCGCTCCGAGCGCGAGAACGTCGACGAGGATATCTGCGCGATGGGCGTCGGCCCCTTCAAGGTCGAGGTCGACCTGATGCAGCCGCTGGACCCCGAAAAGAAGCCGGCCGTGCACACCACTCCGCTCAATCACGTGGGCCTGTGGATCGACGACCTGCCCAAGGCCGTCGACTGGCTCACCGCGCAGGGCGTGCGCTTCGCGCCCGGCGGCATCCGCAAGGGCGCGGCCGGTTTCGACATCACCTTCATCCACCCCAAGGGCAATGAGGACGCGCCGATCGGCGGCGAGGGCGTGCTGATCGAGCTGGTGCAGGCGCCGCCCGAGGTGGTGAAAGCCTTCGGCGCGCTCGCGGCAGCGCCCGCCTGAGGGCGGTGACCGGTTTCAGTGGCGCCGCGTGGGCGGCACCCGGCGGCTCGGGTCCACGCCGCTCAGGGCGCCTGGGCGCCACCCCATGCCGGTCGCCGCACCCGCAGCCTGTGCCGCTCGCGGTAATCGGCGGGGGTCTGCTCCGTCGCCCGGGTGAACTGGCGCCGGAAGGTGCCCACATGCGCAAACCCGCAGGCCTGGGCGATGTGCTCCACGGGCAGGTAGGTCGTCTCCAGCAGCACACGCGCCCGAGCCATGCGCAGGCCCTGCAGGTAGGCCAGGGGGGTCTTGCCCAGGCTGGCCTCGAAGTGCCGCAGCAGGGTCCGCGGGCTGGTCGCGGCCGCGGCGGCCAGCTGTGGCAGGTCGTAGGGGGCGTCGAGGTGCGCTTCGAGGTGGCGGCGCGCCCGTTCGACGGCACCCGGCGGCACACGACGGGCCAGGGGCTCGCGCAGCAACTGCGCTCCGGCCTGCTGCCGCTCGGGCGAGTGCAGCAGCACCTGGGCCGCAGCCCGCGCCAGATCGGCCAGGCCGCCTGCGTCTCCGTCCGCGCTTTCGCCTCGCCTGCCGCCAGTCGCCGCGCCTGGCGCCTGGGCCAGCGCATCGAGCAGTACCTCCACCGCCAGCGCAGGCGAGTCCGCGGTCCACACCCTGTCCTGCACAGTCCAGGCGCAGTCGCCGCGCAATCGCACCCCGGAGGCCACTCGCATCAGCGTCGGGACGAAGGGCCAGGGCACCACGGCCTCTCTCCCGGCCAGCAAGCCCGCGCTGGCAAGCAGCACGACGCCGGTGTGCATCCCGACGACGCTACCTCCTGCGGCATGGGTGCGGTTGGCAAGGTCCGCGAGCCAGGGATGGCGTGACACCAGGTCGTGGAGATGGGGCCCGCTGCGGGCCAACCAGCCCGGGACCAGCAGCAGGTCCGGCACGCCACGGCCCGTCGCCGTCGGCGCCAACGCTGGCCTTGGCGGCTGCGGCAAGCTCGCAGGCGGCCTCCGCCCCGGGCCGACCCGCCAGCGCCAGGTGACGGCGGGCCCCCGTCGTCCGCGCATGGCGGCAAGCTCGTTCACCACCCGCAACGCGTCGCTCGCCCCGAGCGCTGCCCCCTGCAGGGCGTCCGGGTCCCAGGCGATGTCGACCTGCAGCGGCCGGCCCCGGGCGGCGCGGGAAGGGACCGTGCTGGCTGCTGGCATCCGATGGCTTGATCTTGGCACCAGATGAACTGTACCCAAGGCGCGGCCGGCCCTAGCATCGGCGGGCCATTTCCAACAACGAGGAGACCGCCGTGCCCCACCTGACCTCCGAGGCCCTGACCGGTGCCAGTTCCGCCCTCCGTCGACGCGACGTCCTTCTGGCCCTGGCCGGCGCCGGCCTGGCGGCCCGTGCGGGGGCGCAGGCTGCCTTTCCCAGCCGACCCATGAGCATCATCGTCCCCTACACCGCGGGCGGTTCCTCCGACATCGGCGGGCGCCTCATGGCCTCCGAGCTGGGCAAGCAGCTGGGGCAGACGATCACCGTCGACAACGTGCCCGGCGCCAGCGGCGCACTGGGCATGCAGAAGCTCGCGCGCTCGCCGGCCGACGGCCACACCCTGGTCTATGCGGGCCTCAGCGAGGCGCTGCTGGTGCCGCAGATCAACCCCGCCGCCGGTTACCGCCCGGACGACCTGGTTCCGGTCGGCATGGCAGGCAGCTCGCCGGTGTGCGTGGTGACGCGGCCCGACTTCCCGGCCAACACCATCGACGAGCTGGTCGCCCTGGCGCGCAGCCGGCCGGGGCGCTTGTCCTTCGGCTCGGCCGGCATCGGGTCGTTTGCCCATGTCATGGGCGAATTGATCAAGGACCGCACCGGGACCTTCATGGTCCATATCCCGTACCGCGGCGGCGCGCAGATCCTCACCGACCTGATCGGCGGCCAGATCGACCTGGCGATCACCACCGTGGTGTCGGCGGCGCAGATGGTCGCGACCAAGCGCCTGAAGATGCTGGGGGTGACCGCGCGCGAGCGCATCCCGAACTTCCGAGACGTGCCGACCTTCGAGGAGTCGCAGGCGCTCAAGGGCCTGGACGTGCAGGTGTGGGCGGTGATGTACGCGCCGGCCGGCCTGCCCGATGCGGTGGCGCAGCGCCTGAACACGGCCATCAATGCGGCCCTGGTCTCGCCCACGGTGCTCGAGACATTCGCCCGGCTGGGTGCGGAGCTTCCGCCCCGTACACTGACCATCCCGCAGACCCGTGCCTTCCTGCAGGCGCAGGCTGCGCTCTATCAGCCCGTCACCCGCCGCATCAAGCCCGAATGAGTGCCACCTTCCTGGTCGACTACGCCGCCGCGCGCGCCGACTTCCTTGCCGCCGCAAAGGCCGCGGGCGCCCGACTGGGTAGCCATCCTCACCCCTTGCCCGGCCCCCGCGGCGAGGCCCTGGCCATCGATACCGCATGGCTCGGTCCCGAGGACGCCGGGCGCGTGCTGGTCAGCGTGTCGGCCACGCATGGCGTCGAGGGCATCTATGGCAGCGCCTGCCAGCGCGCCCATCTGCGTCGCGTGGCGAGCGAAGGCCTGCCGGCGGGGCAGGCCATGCTGGTGGTGCATGCCATCAACCCGCATGGCTTCGCCTGGTCTCGCCGGGTGGACCACGAGAACATCGATGTCAATCGCAACCACGTCGACTTCTCCCGTCCCTTGCCGGTCAACCCCGGCTATGCCACCGTGCACCGCCTGCTCGAGGCGCTCGTCCCGACGCCCGAGGGCATGGCCGCCTTCGAGCGCGACATGCGCGCCTTCATGGCCCGCGAAGGACGCGAGGCGGTGTTCGCGGTGACCGGCGGCCAGTACACCCATCCCGACGGCATCTTCTTCGGCGGCCACGCCCCGAGCTGGACGCGGCGGACGATGGCCGAGATCACCGGCCGCTGGCTGCAGAAGGCCCGCGCCATCGCGGTGCTGGACCACCACACCGGCCTCGGGCCGCGCGCGCACACCGAGATCATCTGCCGGCACCCGGTCGGCTCGCGCGCCCTGGCGCTGGCACGCGCCTGGTACGGCAAGGACGTCACCGCCACCGAGGCCGGCGAGTCCGAGTCGGCGGTGCTCGATGGCGGCCTGCGCGGCGCCTTCGACAACTGGTGCCCGCGGGCGCTGGTGGTGGCCGTGGGCCTGGAAGTCGGCACGCTCCCCGACCTGCTGGTGCTTCGCGCGCTGGTGGCGGACCAGTGGCTCTACCAGCGGGGCGACCCGCGTTCGCCAGCGGGCGAGTCGGTGCGGCAGCAGATGCGTGATGCCTTCTATTGCGACGACGACGAATGGCGCGCGCGCGCGCTGGGTCGCTCGATGGAACTGCACGATGCGGCCCAGGCCGGCCTGGCGGCCCTGGATCTGGCGCCCGTGGAGGTTACGGCGTGACCCCTGTCTGCCCGCGCGTGGCGCTCGGGGGCTTCTTCATCGAGTGCAACCGCTGGGCCCCGGTCACCGATGCCGAGGGCTTTCGCCGGGGCTTTGATGCCTGGGGCGACGGGCTGCTGGAGGAGTTGCGCTCGCCCCAGTCGCGCCTGCTCGGTGACAGCCTGGGCTTCGCGACCGAGATGGACCGCCTGGGCCCCTGGGAGCCGGTGCCGCTGCGCATGGCCGGCGCCGAGCCCGGCGGCCCGGCCGACCATGCCTTCTTCGAGGCGCTGTGCGCCAATCTCGAGGCCCGCCTGAAGCTCGCTGGCCCGGTCGATGCGCTGTTCCTGGCGATGCATGGCGCGGCACTCACCACCCGCGACGACGATCCCGACGGCACCCTGCTGTCCCGCCTGCGCGCGCGGCTGGGACCCGGCATCCCCATCGTGGCGGTGCTGGACCTGCACGCCAATGTCTCGCAGCGCATGACCGATGCGCTCTCGGGCCTGGTCGCGTACCGCACCAATCCGCATGTCGACCTGTTCGAGCGCGGGCAGGAGGCGGCGCGCCTGCTGCATGCCATGCTGGCCGAGGGCCCGGGCGAGGTGGCACGGGTGCAGCTGCCCCTGGTGCCCGCCGCGACCGCGCAATTGATCACCCCGGGCAGCGTCTACGCCGACCTGGTGGCGGCCGGCCAGCGCGAGGTCGGCGGCGACATCCTCAACGTGTCGATCTGCGGCGGATTTGCCCTGGCCGATGCGCCCAAGTGCGGCCTGAGCGTCTCCGTCACCGCGCGTGCCGGCCGGCGCGCCGCCGCCGAGGCGGTGGCCGCGCGCCTGGCGCAGCAGGCCTGGGACATGCGGGAGCGCTTCGTCTCACGCCTGACCCCGCTGGAGGTGGCGGTGGCTGCCGCGGTCGACGCGGGCGAGGGCCGGCGCCCGCCCATGATGCTGGCCGATGTCGGTGACAACCCGGGCGGGGGCGGAGGCGGCAATACCGTCACCCTGCTGCGCGCCCTCGTCGAGGCCGGCGCTCAGCGCACCGTGCTGGGCGTCTTCACCGACCCGGCCCTGGCGCGGCGCGCGCACTCGGCAGGCGTGGGCGCTGCGTTCGAGGCGCAGTTCAATCTGTCCAGCCGGGAGCCCTTTGCCGAACGCTGGCAGCACCGGGCGCAGGTGCTGTCTCTGAGTGACGGGGTGTTCATCGGCCGCCGGGGCCTGGTGCAGGGCACCCGCCGCGAGATGGGCCCGTCGGCCCTGCTGCAGGTGGGCGGCGTGCAGGTGGCGGTGGTGTCGCAGCGGCAGCAGCTGATCGACCCGGCACAGCTCGACGTGCTCGGCGTGGACATGGCTGCCGCACGCGTGCTGGTGGCCAAGAGCCGCGGGCATTTCCGCGCTGCCTTCGATGGCTTCGCCGCGCCGCACGATATCCTCGAGGTTGACTGCCCAGGCCTCACGACGCCGAACCTGCGCACGCTGCAATGGACCCGGCTGCCGCGGCCTGTCTATCCTCTGGACGAGGATGTCGCCTGGAGTGCCAGCCCCGCCCGCTGACTACGGGCATGCCGACGCCGCGCACGCTGCCGCTTTCCGATCCGCACGCCGACTCGAGATTTCCGACTTTCGACTTCTGAACTTCTCACACTACCAAGACCATGGATCTCTCCCGCTTCCCCCGCCGCCGCTACACGCCCTTTGCCACCCCCATCGAGCCGATGCCGCGCTTTTCCGTGGCGCTGGCCGCCAGCTGCCCTGGCGGCCAGGGGCCCAACGTCTGGATCAAGCGCGATGACATGCTGGGCCTCTTCCCCGGCGGCAACAAGACCCGCAAGCTCGAGTTCCTGGTGGCCGACGCGATGGCCCATGGCGCGGACACGCTGGTCACTTGCGGCGCGCCGCAGTCCAACCACTGCCGCATCACCCTGGCGGCGGCGGTGAAGGAGGGCCTCAAGTGCCGCTTCGTCATCGAGGAGCGGGTGCCTGGCAGCTATGACGTGCACGCCAGCGGCAACAACTTCATGTTCCGTCTGCTGGGCGTGGACGCGATCACCGTGGTGCCCGGCGGCAGCGACATGGCCGCCGCGATGCAGAAGGTGGCCGCCGAGGTGGTGGCAGCAGGCGGCAAGCCCTACGTGATCCCCGGCGGCGGCTCGAACGCCGTGGGTGGCCTGGGCTATGTGGCCTGCGCCCAGGAGCTGCAGCAGCAGCTGTTCGACATGGGCCTGCGCGTCGACCACATGGTGGTGGGCTCGGGCAGCTCGGGCACGCACGGCGGCCTGGTGGCCGGCTTCCTGGGCAACAACATCCGCATCCCGCTGATCGGCGTGGGCGTGAGCCGCGACCCGGCCGACCAGGAGCCGCTGGTGCACAAGGAGGCGCAGGCGGTGTGCGACCTGCTCGGCCTCGGCCTGAAGGTGCCGCGCGAGGCGGTGCGCAGCGTGGGCGGCTACTGGCAGCCCAAGTACTCTGTGCCCAACGAGGCGATGGTCGAGGCGGTGCGCATGCTGGCGCGCACCGAGGGCATCCCGCTCGACCCGGTCTACACCGGCAAGATCATGGCCGGCCTGATCGGCCTGGCGCGCGCCGGCGAGTTCAAGCCCGGCGAGAACGTGCTGTTCCTGCACACTGGCGGCCTGCCGTCACTGCACGCGTACGAGCAGGTGCTGCTCGGGGATTGAGCTGCCAGGATCGGGATCCTGCCGGCCACAAGGGCGCAGGATTCAGCGCGGGCTGGTCGGCTCGGTCCGCTTCGCCCGGGCGCGAGCCAAGGCGGCCTCGATGATCGTCCGCTTGCGCTCCGCCTCAGACCCTTCGGCGCCATGCGTGTGCGCTGGAAGGTCGGCCAGCTTGGCGCGTGCCTTGGCCTCCAGCCGCTGCTGGTGCTCTGTGTCCTCGCGCTCCAGGCGGATGCGGCGGGCGTCGTAGCGGGTGCGGGCGGTAGCGGCCTGCTCGGCGGACCAGGCGTCCCAGCCTGTCTTGTCGCCTGTCACCGGCACCAGCGAGATGCAGTCCACCGGGCAGACCGGCACGCACAGCTCGCAGCCGGTGCACCAGGGCTCGATCACGGTGTGCATGCGCTTGTTGGCGCCCAGGATGGCGTCGGTGGGGCAGGCCTTGATGCACAGGGTGCAGCCGATGCACCAGTCCTCGTCGATTACCGCGAGGGTGCGCGGACCCTCGACGCCGTGTTCGATCGAAAGGGGCAGGGCAGGGCGGCCGGTGATCGCCGCGAGCCGTTGTACGCCCTCGGCGCCACCGGGTGGGCACTGGTTGATGCCGGCCTCGCCGCGCGCAATCGCCTCGGCATAGCTCTCGCAGTCCGGGTATCCGCAGCGGGTGCACTGCGTCTGCGGGAGCGCATCGTGGATCCGGGCCACCAAGGCCCGGGTGTCTGCCGCCCCAGGGGCGGCCGTGGGAGTGTCCGCGCCGGGCGCCATGGCGCCCGGGCTCACGCGGTCGCGTCGGCCAGCTTGCGCTTGCTGCCGGTTTTGCTGCGGCGCGCGGCCGCGGCGCTGACCGTGGGGCCGCTGTTGAACTTCAGGATGAACTCGCGCACCTGCGGGTACACCGACTCGCGCCAGCGGCGGCCGCTGAAGATGCCGTAGTGGCCCGCGCCCTTGACCTCGATGTGCTTCTGGCGCGACTTCGGAACACCCGTGCACAGGTCGTGCGCCGCGGCGGTCTGGCCCGAGCCCGAGATGTCATCGAGCTCGCCCTCGACGGTGAGGTGGGCAGTGGCGGTGATGTCCTGCGGCCGCACCCGCTCCAGCTCGCCGTCCGGGCTGCGGACGTCCCAGTTGCCGTGGACCAGGCGGAACTCCTGGAACACGATGCGGATGGTCTCGAGGTAGTAGTCGGCGTCCATGTCGAGGACGGCGTTGTACTCGTCGTAGAACTTGCGGTGCGCCTCGGCGCTGGCCTCGTCACCCTGGATCAGGTGCTTGAAGAAGTCGTAGTGGCTCGAGACGTGCCGGTCCGGGTTCATGGCCACGAAGCCGGTGTGCTGCAGGAAGCCGGGGTAGACGCGGCGGCCCGAGCCGGGGAAGGAGGGCGGCACCCGGTAGATGACGTTGTTCTCGAACCACTCGTAGCTCTTGTTCGTCGCCAGGTTGTTCACCGCGGTCGGCGACTTGCGGGCGTCGATCGGGCCGCCCATCATCGTCATCGACAGCGGCGTCACCTCACCGCGCGAGGCCATGAGCGACACCGCGGCCAGAACCGGCACCGTGGGCTGGCAGACGCTCACCACATGGCAGTTGCCGTACTGGGCCTGCACCGTGCGGATGAAGTCCTGCACGTAGTTCACGTAGTCGTCGAGGTGGAACTCGCCATCGGCCATC
>JACCDX010246402.1_pt1 | contig 10428 bp, 11 predicted proteins | sample 7449681 | NCBI WGS metagenome assembly JACCDX01 (sample SAMN15323450, study PRJNA562643) | freshwater metagenome | isolation source: river surface water | place: USA:Blue River Watershed | collected 2017-08-18
CATCGCCGCATGTTGATCGTCGCCAGGGCGATAGCCGGTGAGGCCTGGGCAGAGGAAGTCACCCAGGAGGCCTGGGTGTCGATCTTCCGCGCACTGCCCGCTTTCGAGGGCCGCTCATCCCTGCAGACCTGGATGTTTAAGATCGTCAGGAACGAGGCCCGCACCCGACTGAGCAAAGAATCCCGCTTCGTGCAGATGGATGCCAGCGCCGCCAGTCAGCTTCCTGACTCGCTCGAGCATCTGCAGGAGCGCTTCCGCGAAGACGGCCACTGGCAAGATCCTCCTACTGCCTGGCACATCGATTCCCCCGCCTCGCTGCTCGAAGAGCAGCAATTGCGCCGCTGCATCCACCACACGCTGACGCTGCTCAGTGCCGACCAGCGTGCTGTCTTCACACTTCGCGACCTGCAGCAGATGGCAATGGAAGACATCTGTAACATCCTCGACCTCAGCCACTCTAATGTGAGAGTCCTGCTACACAGGGCACGACTCACATTGATGCAGGTCATCGACCGCTATCAGGAGACCGGAACATGCTGAAGTGCCGCGAGATCAGTCAAATGGCCAGTGACTACACAGATAAGTCACTGACCTGGCACCAATCGCTTGGGTACAGCATGCACCTGCTCATGTGCGGTCACTGCAGGCTGTTCGTTCGCCAATTGCGAACCACCGTCGCCTATTCGCGCGCCTTGCCGGAGCCAGAGACTCTGTCAGACAGCGAAGTGGCAGCAGTGGTTGCGAAGGCAACGTCCGCAAGCTGACCTGTTGGACTGTGTGGATGCCCATAAAGGACAACCCAAATTTCCAACTTGACGAAGGCTCTTACAGACGGGTCTGACACAAACAGCATCGCTACCGGCGACACCGACCACATTCGCTGTCTCAACGCACAGGAATGGCAACCCGCTCTGCGCGAGGGTGGCCAGATCGGGCTGTTTGAGTTCTGGCCGACCTGGCTGATGTATCTCCCCGTGGTGTTCGACTGGCTACGGCTCGCCGCCGTCCACCGCTCGCTCTCTTTGCCCTTGCTCGCGAATCCACTCCTGCCAGTCTCCGGCATGGTGGGCGTTGCCAAGAGCGAACTGATGCGCCAGGCCGTTGGCAAATGCGACGCGGCCATTCTGCCCTGGATCCGCTATGAAACTGACGACAGCTCCGCTCAAGAGCAGGCCGATGTTTGTCTGGAGCGGGTAGCGCGCCGCGGCATCTCCTTCCCCTTTGTCTGCAAGCCGGACATTGGTTGCCGGGGCTCAGGCGTCAAGCTCATCCAAAACCCCGGGCAGCTTGAACAGGCGATCAGCAGCTATCCTCGCGGTGCCGCGCTCCTGTGCCAGAAGCTGGCGAATTGGGAGCCGGAAGCAGGTGTTTTCTATGTACGAGATCCGGCCACCGGCAAGGGCGAAATTGTCTCACTGACTTTCAAATACTCGCCCAGCGTGCGCGGCGATGGCGAGCGCACCCTGGCAGAGCTGGTGGCTGCCGACAAGCGCGCGGGTGCCGTGTTGCATCTTTACAGGGATCGTCACCGGGAACACTGGCACAAAGTGCTGCCAGAGGGTGAGAAATTCCGCCTCGTGTTCTCAGCCAGCCACTGCCGGGGAGCGGTATTCCGGGATGCCCGCGAACACATCACGCCAGCGCTGACCGAGGCCATGCACGCCATCCTCAGCGACCTGCCCGGCTATCACTACGGGCGCCTGGACGTGAAATTCCGCGACATTGATTCGCTGCGCCGTGGCGAAACCATAGAAATCGTCGAGATCAACGGTGCCAGCTCCGAGTCCATTCATATCTGGGACAAGGACACCCGCCTCGGAGACGCCATCAGCACGCTGTTATGGCAGTACCGCACGCTGTTCAAACTCGGCGCCCATCACCGTGAACAAGGACATCAACCCCCGGGCCTGCGCGCTTTGCTGCGGCACTGGCAAATTGAACGTGCGCTGACGCGCCACTATCCGAGCACTGATTGAACATGACGAACAATCCTCTCGCACTGACCTCACTGCACCCAACACTGCGCTTTGTGTTGAATCGGCTGACACGCCTGAACGTTCTCAGCGCCTGGTACGACGAGTGGCTGGCTGCGCCGAGTGAATACGCAACCGATTCACCGACGGATGGGCCAACCCATGGTGGGCATCGCTTTCTCAACTTTGTGCTGGAAAAGCTCGACGCCGATCTGCAACTCACCAATCCGGAGCAGCTGGCACAGATACCCGCGGCGGGCCCCTTGCTGATTGTGGCCAACCATCCGCTGGGCGCGATGGAGGGCATGCTGCTCTCCAGGCTGCTGCTGCGCCATCGCCCCGACCTCCGAGTGCTGACCAATGAACTGCTGCTGGTGTTCCCGGAGTTCAAGGATTTGTTCATCGGCGTGGATGTACTCAACCCCAACGCTCAGAGTAAAAACATGAAGGGGATGCGAGAGGCCAACCGGCACCTTGGCAATGGGGGTGCCCTTCTCATATTCCCAGCGGGCACGGTGTCACACATGCGCCTGCCCGGCGGCAGCATCGAGGACAGCCCGTGGTCCTCCATGGTCGGACGTCTGGCACTCAAGCACGGCGCCAACTGCATTTCGTTTCGCATCAATGGGCGCAACAGCACACTGTTCTATCTTGCCGGGCTGATCCACAAGCGCCTGCGCACCTTGCTGCTGCCACGCGCCATGCTGGACAAGCGCGGCTCGCAGTTGCAGATCAGCGTCGGGAAAGTCATCGATACGGACGCCATCCAGCAGCTGGAATCGCCAAGCTGCGTCACGCAGTATCTGCGCCTGAACTGCGACCTGCTCAGTGACAGCACCTCGCCCTCGGACCTCCAGCAAATTGAGCTCGCGACCACACAGTCCACCGCCAGCAGCGGACAGGCACTCGCCGCCCAGTTCGACTTACTGCTTCCTTACAGGGTGGCAGAGCATCAGCACTATGCCGTTTACTGCGCTCCTTTTCAGGCGCTCGGCTGCATTGCTGAGCAGTTGGCCATGGAACGAGAACAGACCTTTCGCCAAGCCGGAGAAGGTACTGGCAAGCCGCTCGACCGGGATCAATTCGACAGCGACTACTGGCATATCCTGGCGTGGGACCACGAGACCCGTCGCCTGATCGGCGGCTATCGTATCGTGCGCGCCGACACCGCAGTAAAAGCACGCGGACTCGACGGTCTGTACAGCCACACGCTCTTCCATTTTGACGAGGCGTTCCTGCATGCGCTTGGCCCTGCCATCGAGCTGGGGCGCTCGTTTGTCACCGCCCCTTATCAGCGCAACCCCCGGGCACTGGATCTGCTGTGGAAGGGCATCGGTGCTTTTGTGCTGCAGAACAGCGACTGTCACACCTTGTTCGGGTGCGTCAGCATCTCGCAGCGCTACTCGCCCCTGGCCAGAGCCCTGCTCGCCGACACGTTTCTGCACAACAATGTCGCAGACGAGGAAATGCGCAAACTGGTCAAACCAGTGGCACGCGAGCGCCGCCAGCGCACCCACTGGGACCGAGAGCTCTTGCTGGCCTGTGCCGATACCGCGATCTTCAACAAACTGCTCGGCAGCCACGATGCGGAAAGCCGCGTGCCGACACTGATCCGGCATTACCTCGCCATGAATGGAAAATTTGTGGACTTCTCCGTCAACAACAGCTTCAGCCGCTCCCTGGACGGCTTGATTTTTGTGGACCTGCGCAATGCTCCGCCCAAATACCTGCAGCGCTATCTCGGCAAGGAGCCCGCCGGGCATCTACAAGAACTCTGGAGGACAGCTCATGCTGAATAAATCGTTGCTCGCCACGCTGGCACAGATCGGCGAAATACTGGATGTCGTCAGCACGCTTCCCGCAGCACAGCGCTCGATGGTCTACGAGCAGTCTCATGCTGGCGTGCACGTGCGCCATGTGATCGACCATGTGCAGGCCTTTCTGGCGGGACTGCAGACCGGCGAGATCGACTACAACGTCCGCCACCGCAACAGCCCCAGCGAAACTGACCCCGACTTTGCGGCGGCACAATTAGTCGCCATCATGAGCGAGTGCGAGGCGCTGGAGAGCTTCAACAAGGATCGGGCGGCGAGCTCGGCTCCAGAAGAGTTGCTGATCACTTCCGAAATTGACTGCCTGACCACACACACGGAGAAATTCCGCTCCAATGTCGCACGGGAGGCCCTCTATCTGATCAACCACACCATTCATCACGCCGCCTATATTCGTCTGCTGCTGAAGGGTTGCGGCGTTGAGCTTGCCTCGCATATCGGCATCGCGCCTTGCACCGCGACCTTCCAGAGAGAACAACAGCAATTTAAAGCCGAGTTGCGCGAATGTGCACCTTAACGATAGTCCCCACCGCGAAAGGCCTTGCCATCACCATGAACCGGGATGAGCAAAGGACGCGCGCGGAAGTCGGCACTTTGCTTTCTGGTTGGAGCGAAGCACACCAAGTGTCCTATGCCTATCCGCTGGATGGCCTGCATGGCGGCACCTGGATAGGCGCCAACTCGCACGGCGTTGTGCTCGCGCTGCTTAACCGCTACCAGGATCCTGGGCGACCCGACGCCGAGAGTCGCGGCCTGATCATCAGCGAGCTGATCCGCCTTCCCCATATTGACGCGATGCTGGATACCCTGCGGGAGGGACTGGGGCAACGCTGCAATCCCTTCGAGCTGATTCTCATCGGGGGCGGGAGGGTGGTGGCATGCCACTGGAACGGCACTGCCTGCAGTTTTCAGGAACACGACCAGAACAGGCCAAATATGTTCACCTCATCGTCGGTGAACGCGGAGAGCACGGTGGCCTTGCGAAGCGATCTATTTCAAACCTGGCTGGCTGACAAGCGGGGAGAGGCTGTCACGGCCGAGATGATTCTCGAAGAATTGCACTTGCGGCAGGAGCGCGATGATCCCTCCTCAAGCATCCTGATGTCCCGGGAATTCTCCCACACGAAGAGCATCAGTCAGGTGCTGGTGCAGCCCGGCCGCCTGGAGTTTCTCTATCTCACGGAAGCGCTGCTGCCCGGGGTTGCGGCGGCACGCTCCATCGCTGGTCAGCCCCGCCACCGCATCAACATTGCCTGAGCGCGACCTGTGGGAGCGAGCCTTGCTCGCGATTGCTTTTGACTTGGAACGAACAACAATCGCGAGCAAGGCTCGCTCCCACAATCAGGGTTTTCTAAACTTGAGGGTCATGCGGTCACTTTCGCCAATGCTCAGCATTCGCTCTCGCAAATCACGATTGAGTGTTGTGCCCCGGAGCGTTGGTGGCAAAGAGTAGACACCATCCGGGTGATCTTTTGAGTCCAGCGGATTGGCGTTGATTTCCGCCTGATCCACCAATTCAAAGCCAGCGCGCTCGGCCAGCATTACCACGTGCGACTGATTAACGTATCCATCGACCGCACGAGGATCCTGAGGCACGCTCTCGTTTCCGCGATGATCCACGATGCCAAATATCCCTCCGGGCTTGAGCATGCGGAAGATTGCGTCGTAATACTCTTGTGCAGGGTTGTCGTAGATAAGGAAGCCGTGCGCCCGGAAGACGAGCACTCTGTCAGCCACTCCATCCGGAACCTCGGGGACGGGATCAGGAAAGTTCGATGCATCCAGCACGGGAATGTAGGTTCCGGGGCCTCCCGAAAAGAACGGTTCCAGAATGCTGCGATACCAGCCGCCTTGACCACCTGGCCAGATCTCCACCAACGTCTGCTCGGGACGCACCTCGAAAAACATGAGCGTCTCCAACGGGTGGCGATAGCGATTGCGCGCCCGCAGTTCTTCGGAGCGCGTCTCACTGTTAATCAGGGTATTGAGCTGCTCGCTTATCGCCTGATCCGAGACCTGTTCCGCTGCCTGAGACAATGCGGGAGCCAGCAAATGCAGCGTCGCGGCGAGCAATAGTATGCGTGGGGTAATTTTCATTATCGCTAGTCTCCGTTTATGAGTTGCCTGTTCACGAACTGTGGGAGCGGACCTGCCCGCGATTGCCTTTCATTGCAAGTCAAAAGCAATCGCGAGCAAGGCTCGCTCCCACAATTTCACTTTCAATCATTGTTAGCGCGCTTTCTGTCACGCCGGACCTGACCTGCGTTCACACCGAAGCATCTGCTGAAAGCTCTTGAGAATGCCGCCTGTGATCTGTAGCCCAGCGCATCTGCAACATCGGCCACCGCTCTTCCCGTTTCCAGATAGCTCCAACCAAGCTGCATGCGCCACCAGCCAAGATATTGCATGGGCGTCCAGCCGCTCACCTGACGAAATGTCATTGCAAACAAACTGCGTGACATCGCCGCCTCTGCTGCCATGCGCGTCAACGTCCAGGCAGCACCTGGCGCCCTGTGCATGGCGTCCAGGGCGTGTCGCAACCGGGTATGGGCGTGCAACGCCAGGGGGCCCTTCAACTCTCTCGGCGTCAGCTCGAAGTAGTGAGTAAGAGAATAAACAAATATCAGCTCGCAGAGTCGATCCAGCAGACCTTCCTTTGCCAGTGCTGCCCCATGACTCTCCCGTAAGGTCAACTCCAGCAGTGGCCGCAACCAGGGACTGCCCGCGTCATTTCTGACGATAACTACAGGTGGCAGCGCATTCAACAATTCCTCACTCGCTGGATGCTTGAAGGTAACCTCTGCGCACAACAAGCCTGTACCTGCTACGTCCTCGGACTCGCGGTATGGAAGATGCTGTTGCTCACCGGTCTGTGGTTCCAGAGGAGACATGCTGTGTGCCAACTCTCTGGGGAAGAGCACCAGATCTCCCGACTCCAGCACGGTGGACAAGTGCCCCGGAATATCAATCGCGCACACGCCTGACGTCACAACATGGAAGCAGGTGTTGCCAATCGCATGCTCTCGTATCAGCCAATTCCCGCAAATCTTTGCATTGTGGTAAATGCGCGCCTGCAGACGTATCAGTCTTATCAGATCGGACCCTGAATTCATCTTTATATGCCACCGGGAGGGTCTGAAAAAAGTGCCTGCCCGATCTTTCACTAGAACGGGCCTGTTTACCAATCCTGCAGGCAAGTTCTGTACGAAAGAGCATGCAATATAGACTTTATGCAACCTAACGTACATGTCGAATGCGTAACATGCAATGGTGCCTCTCCGGCAAAAGCAACGCTTTCAACAATCAAAACAGCAGAGGAATTGCGGCATGAATCAGATCAGTACCGATAAACTCCAATTACCGCTTCTCACTTTACGACTGGGTGTGTTTCTGGTGATGCTCATGTGGACATTGGATAAGTTTCTCAACCCCGGCCATTCATCCGCAGTATTTGCAAATTTTTACGGAATCCATGATGCAGGGCCGACACTGCTTTCCTTGCTCGCCGGAGTGGAAATAGTGCTGCTGCTTCTGTTCGTCACTGGCACGTTCAAAAAATGGACCTACGGTGCTGTGTTGCTGCTGCATGCTGTCTCTACACTCTCGTCTTACAAACAGTATCTGGCCCCCTTCGAGAATTTACTGTTCTTCGCAGCGTGGCCCATGCTTTCCGCTTGCTTTGTATTGTTCATGCTGCGCGACTACGTCAACAAGCTGACGATCCCCGCTGGCAGGCGGGAGCAGTAGTGCATGAGTATCCTTGGCGCAATCCACAGCTTCCGAAAACCGCCCCCTCACCGCGAGCCAAACAGACAGTTCGAAGCGCTGTTGACCAGCCTGTTCTTGATGGCGTGGTTTGTGGAGGCACGCGACCCTTATACTGGCGGGCATCTGTGGCGAGTGTCCCGCTATTCGCAATTGCTTGCCAGAAAGGCCGGACTCTCGGCACTGGAGACAGCCTGTGCCGGTATTGGGGGCTTTCTGCACGATCTCGGAAAGGTCGGGGTGCCAGATGCCATCCTTCGCAAACCCGACAGGCTCAGTGATGAAGAATATGAAATCATGAAGACACATCCAGCCATTGGGGCTCGCATGCTGGCGGCTCATCCACTGTCCAGCCTCGTCCGCGATGCCGTGCAATTGCATCATGAGCGTCCCGACGGCAAGGGTTACCCTTTTGGTTTGGCGGGAGCAGACATTCCCTTGATCGCTCGCATAGTCGGCATCAGTGACGCCTACGATGCCATGACCAGCTTTCGCCCTTATCGCGCAGGAATGTCTCAGGGCAAAGCGCTGAAAATTCTACAAGAGCACAGCGGCACACAGTTCGACCCAATCTGGGTAGATCACATGTTGACTCTAGGCGCTGCAGGGGATCTCCAACACATCCAGAATCACAGCGATGAAGGCATTCAACTGCAGGAGTGTCCGATGTGCGGACCCACGCTGGTCGTGCGCCAGGAGAACCTATCCGGAGATACGATCTACTGTCGAAACTGCGGTGGTGGCTTCACGCTAATTGCAAGCAGAGACAATCAAGACGAGCAGAGAACAGATAAGCAATTGACAGCAATACCGAACGGAAACAGAGGCAACGCGATAGATCTGGAAGCTTTCGCGGATGAGGCGCTGATCGCCAGGTCCATCAGACAGTCCATGGATCTGCTGCCCATCGAAGATCTGATGCGGTCCATGCAATAGCAGAGTGACGAATGGCGTTGTGACGATTTTGACTCACTGTGGCACTACACAGACATGTAGCGCCACAGGACACTCTTTCTATGGCAAGGGATTACGGGTTGCGCAGCTTTACAATGAACTGGTCGGTGACCCCGCGAATTGATGCGTCGAAAACAGTCTTGCTGCGATCATCGGCAGGATTGCGGAGAAGATCGCTGGTGCCCTCGACGACGAAACCCGCCGCGGCAGCGCCAGCCAGCACTTTCTCGAGCTCGGCACGATGCATCGGGCCATTGTCGTTGCCCGCATTGCCGGCGTGATCGATGATGCCAAGGATGCCGCCAGACTTCAGCACTCGCCTCATTTCAGCGAGAAATCTTGCCTCAGTCTGCGCATCTTCAGCCCGATACAGTTCGTGGTACTCCAGTGCAATCACTGCAGCGTCAAGAGATCCCGCGGCCAGACCGAGATTTTCATAACCAGTGTTCAAGCGTTCGACATTGGCAAGCCGACCACCAGCCAGGCGCTCAACAATAGCCGCCTCTGTGCGCAGACCACGTTCGCCGGTCAGAGAGGCTGGAGAGTTTTGCATGTAGACCTTGCCCTGCTGCCCTACGGCGTTTGCGAGAACTTCTGTGAAGTACCCTCCCGCAGCCACCAGATCGACTACTGTCATGCCCGGCTCGATACCGAAGAAGTCCAGAGTTTCGGCCGGTTTGCGACGCGCGTCTGCGTCTCTATCTGCGGCTGGCCGCTCGGCACTGGCCAGTGCCGCATTCAATGCGGCGACATCAAGCGCGGAGGCGCTTCCGGTAAATATTGTCGCCATAAATGCCAATGCAATCGTAATAGATTTCATAACAGACTCCTCATTTTCAGTAACGCAGTAATTGTTATTTTTAAAGCATTCAAGAACGGAACTTTGATACCACAATCCAGGAGGAATTGAAATGTGTGTGACGCGACTACTTGATTTGAGCGCAGTGTAACAATCGCTGGAGCAGATAGTCTCCTTATCAGGCACATTCATTTTTTTCAATCGATCGACAACAACTCAACAGGTACAAAATGAAACCACTGACGGCTCTCCTCTCCACTATGATTTTCACATTTTCCGGCTGCATGTCTACTTCGACATCGCAGGGCCCGACGGCAGATGCGTGGAATAATTACAGCACCTGGGACAAGGCCAACCCGTCTCCACAGACGGGAGATCCAACCGGATTTCTGGGAAATGTGCATGAAGGGCTGCTTGCCTATCGCGAAATCTATGTAAACCCCACGGCAGCGGCGGTTAACGGCGGTGAGCGCCCTTTTCCGTACCCTGAGGGAAGCATCATCGTCAAAGAGAGTTATGCCAATCAGGCGGCACATGCCGCAAAGGAAACGCCAGAACTGACAATCATGGTCAAGCTGCGCACCGGCAGCTCACCTGAAACCTCTGACTGGGAATACATCATGGGCGCCGATGGCATGAACCGCGGCACTGGCACGTCCGGCCTCGCATCTTTTTGTCACGGTTGCCATACCGCAGCGGCTGCCACCGATTTCACTTTCAGCACCGCTGCCTTCTATTCGCAGCGGCGCTGACCTGGTGAAAGCTGATCAAGGGAGCGGATGCCTTTCAATAAATTGCAGTATCTGCTGTGCCACATCCTCTCCCTTATCCTCCTGAAGAAAATGTCCTGCGCCTTCGATCACAATGTGCGGCTCATTAGCCGCTGTCGGGATGAGTCTGCGCAGGTAATGTTCGTGCGGCCCGAGAGTCTGATCGCCGTCGGAAAACATGACCAGCGCGGGCTTGTTCCAACGGGCGAGGCGATCCGCTGTTTCCAGCATCAGAGGCCCGGCGGGGTCGCCCGGCAGCATCGGTACAATTTGTGGAAACATGTTCGGCCCGGCATAGAAAGCCGGATTGGGGAATGGAGCGCTGTAGGCTCTGA
>JACCDX011887273.1_pt1 | contig 10428 bp, 8 predicted proteins | sample 7449681 | NCBI WGS metagenome assembly JACCDX01 (sample SAMN15323450, study PRJNA562643) | freshwater metagenome | isolation source: river surface water | place: USA:Blue River Watershed | collected 2017-08-18
GAAATAGATTGATAATACAGCGGTATTGACATCGAAATCCTAACGGCATCACATATACGCATATCAGGATACGTTTCGTGCGAGAACACCACAACCTTTTGTTTAGAAAGGTTTACGCCCGTTACATACAAATCTCTGTACGGCACGGTTTGGGCTAATTCGTGTAATTCGGCAAAGGTCAAATTTGGTCTGTTAGTGCGGTCAGCAATTAATTTCTGAATCGTATTCAAAAAACTTTTTCCTTCATACCAGCCAAACTTTTTCAAAAAACGTTCGCCTGCCCGAAAAACCGTTCCGCCATCATTAAAGGTTTCGATAGGCGTATCAGCAATAATCTGCGAAATTTCGGTTGCCGAATAACCAACCGCCAACAAACACGCTTGTATTGCCCCTGCCGAAGTTCCTCCAACTCGCTGAATTTGAGGTAAAACACCTCGATTTTCGAGTTCAATCAATGCCCCACCGTAAGCAATACCTTTGATTCCTCCTCCTTCCATTACCAAATTTCTATAAACTTTCTGCTGAGCAAAACTCACCACCGAAAACAACAAACAAACTATAATTTTATACATTTTAATAGGCATATTTATTGAAAACCCAAACCCATAATTACTAACCGTTATTTTTTAATTGCCCGCTGAAAACGCTGATATCCGCAGAAGAGTTTATAATTTCAGCGTTTTTCTGCGAAATCTGCGGGAATAGAAACATTTACAGACAAAACTTTGAAAACTAACGAAATTTTAGATTTTCTATTACAATCAAGACTTTGACCAATCAACAGATAATCTAATCCTTTGATTTCGGCTATTATTATTTTTTAATTCATAACTTTGCACATTGAATTAAAAATAGCCCCAATGCACACCCATTCGCTCAAACTACGTAAACCCTTAGCAGTAATAGACCTCGAAACAACGGGTGTAAATGTAGCCAAAGATAAAATTGTAGAACTCTGTATTGCCAAAGCAAAACTTGACGGTACGGTAGAAGTAAAAACCAAACTCATCAACCCAGGTATTCCGATTCCGCTTGAAACGAGCCTTATCCACGGAATCTATGACGAAGATGTAAAAGATGCCCCAACTTTCAAGCAAATTGGCAAGGCTCTTGCACAGTTTCTGGAAGGCTGTGATTTGGCGGGTTTTAACAGCAATCGCTTCGATGTCCCGATGTTGGTAGAGGAATTTCTGAGAATGGACATTGATTTCGATATTAAAAATCGCAAATTGATTGATGCTCAACGCATTTTTCACTTAATGGAACCTCGTACGCTTTCGGCAGCCTATAAGTTTTTCTGTAATAAAAGCCTTGAAAATGCCCACAGTGCCGAAGCCGATACATTGGCTACGCTCGAAGTGCTTTGCTCACAGGTTGAACGCTACGAAGGAGTAAAAATCAAAAACGATAAAGGTGAAGAATACGAACCAGTAAAAAACGATATGGAAGTATTACACCAACTTACTTCGGCGAATATCGTTGATTTTGCTCAGCGAATGACCTTAAACAATAAAGGCGAAATCGTGTTTAATTTTGGGAAACACAGTGGAAAGCCTGTAAAACAAATATTGAAAAACGAACCACAGTACTACGATTGGATGATAAACGGCGATTTTCCGCTCGACACCAAACGCAAACTGACTGAAATTAAGCTAAAAATGATGCTTGATAAATAGATAGCCCTCTGAATATTACGGCACATTCAACAATTTTCTTAAAAAGCACACTACAAAAACGAATATTGTTTATTTTTGCGAAAATATTCTTAGACATACGCCCGAAAACGGCGTATTTTGGAAAGAATTAATTAAACTGTTAATTGATAAAGAAATGCAAAGCCAAATACCTGACATTTTTCAGATACCCCTAATAAATTATGTATTATTAGCCAGTATCTTGTTTATCATTGGTATCGTAGGTGTTCTTATTCGCCGAAATGCCCTTATTATCTTCATGTCTGTCGAGTTAATGCTCAATGCAGTAAACCTCCTTTTGGTTGCTTTTTCGTCGTATCGTTCAGACCCAGCGGGACAAGTCTTTGTATTCTTCATTATGGCTGTAGCCGCTGCCGAAGTAGCCGTCGGGCTGGCCATTATCGTAATGATTTACCGCAATATTCGTTCAATCGACGTTAGTCTTTTAGATAAATTAAAGTGGTAAGATTCAATGAAATGCTAAACGGAGCCTTCGTTTTTCATCATTCATTAATCATTATTCTTTGAAAATATAATTTGTAAGATATGTTATTAATAAAACTTATACCTTTATTTCCACTCATCGGTTTTTTAATCAATGGGCTGGGTTTCCGCAAAGTATCTAAAGGTCTGGCAGGTTGGATTGGCACAGGAGCTGCCCTTCTTTCGTTTGTTGGAGCTTTTTCAGCTTATCAAGCATTTATTGCAGGTGGCCAACAACCAATCATCGTAACTATTTTTGATTGGATTACGGTCGGAACGCTCAATATCAACTTCTCATTTCAAATTGACCAACTTTCTATCCTGATGCTCTTCGTTGTGACGGGTGTGGGTACGCTCATTCACGTGTATTCAATGGGCTATATGCACGATGACGAAGGTTTTGGTAAATTTTTCGCTTTCTTAAATCTATTTTTGTTCTCGATGTTGTTGCTCGTGATGGGCTCAAACTACATCGTGATGTTTATCGGTTGGGAGGGTGTAGGTCTCTGCTCTTATTTATTGATTGGTTTCTGGAACAAAAACTTTGAGTACGGCAATGCCGCTCGCAAAGCATTCATCATGAACCGTGTCGGTGACTTAGGCTTTTTGATTGGTATTTTCTTGATTATCAACCAGTTTGGCACAGTTGAGTACCTTCAAGTTTTTGATAAAGCAAAAGGATTTTCGGTAGGTGATGCTACAATCGTAGCCATTACAGCTTTCTTGTTTATCGGAGCAATGGGTAAATCAGCCCAAATTCCTCTTTATACTTGGTTGCCAGATGCAATGGCGGGTCCAACACCAGTTTCGGCCTTGATTCACGCTGCTACGATGGTAACGTCTGGTCTTTACATGATTGTTCGCTCAAATATTCTTTATACACTTGCCCCTGGCACACTCGAAGTAGTAGCATGGGTTGGTGTAGCAACAGCTCTATTTGCAGCAACGATTGGTATCTTCCAAAATGATATTAAAAAAGTATTGGCTTACTCTACCGTGAGTCAGTTGGGTTATATGTTTATGGCAATGGGTGTTTCGGCTTATACGTCGGGCTTCTTCCACGTTGTCACTCACGCATTCTTCAAAGCGTTATTATTCTTAGGTGCTGGTAGTGTTATTCACGCCATGAGTGGCGAGCAAGATATTCGTCGCATGGGTGGCCTTGGCGGTAAAATCAAAATTACGGCCCTTACCTTCCTTATCGGTACGATTGCCATCTCTGGTATTCCTCCATTTGCAGGTTTCTTCTCTAAGGATGAAATCTTGGCACACGTTTATGAGCATAACAAAATCATGTGGGTATTGGCAGTAGCTGGCTCAATGATGACAGCTTTCTATATGTTCCGCTTGTATTTCTTGACTTTCACAGGAAGTTTCAGAGGTACACACGAACAAGAGCATCACCTACACGAATCACCATTTAGCATGACATTGCCGTTGATGGTACTTGCAGTGCTTTCAATCGTGGGTGGTTTTATCGGAATGCCTGAAATTTTTCACTTCCCTCATGCACTTGCGGAATTCATGAGTCCATTATACGAAGGTTCAAAAGCTGTAAATCCTGAGTTTGGCGGAACACCAATCGACCACTCAACTGAGTGGATGTTGATGGGAATCTCGGTTGTAGCCGCAGTTGTGTCAATTGTTTATGCGTATTCTAAATTTGGTGGAAGCAAAAATGTTCCTGCCGAAGATTCAGAAATTACTGGCTTACAGAAAACTATTTACAATAAATACTACATTGATGAAGCATATTGGGGAATTTTCGTAAACCCAGTAAAACGTTTATCGAATATTTTTGCGAATGTAATTGAGCCAAAAGGATTTGATGGTGCTGTAAATGGCGTTGGTGGTTTCGTAAATACATTCAGCGGATTTGCTCGAAAACTACAAGCAGGTGGAACAGGCTTCTATTTATTTGCGATGGTTATTGGCATTGCCGTAATCTTAGGAATGAACCTCGGCTACCAAGTCTTGGAAACCATCTTGGCTTTTGTTGGAAAAAAATAAAACTTAGGTCAAGTTTTGGCCTATTGATATTCATAAAATTACGGTTAAGTAATAATAATAAATTAATTTCGAATGTTGGCACTAACACTCATACTTATACCCCTCATTGGTAGTCTTGTACTACTCTTATTGAAAGGAAGTAGCGTAGGTTCATCAAAAAATACGGCTCTTGTAGCATCTTTAGCTACGCTTGCCGTTGCTATTTATGCTTTTACAACCTTCAGTACTCAAACAACTATCGGAGTAAAATACAGTTGGATGAAAGACCTAAACATCAATTTTCACGTGTCAATTGATGGTATCAGTCTTTTGTTGGTATTGCTTACAGGATTCTTAGTACCGCTTATTATCGTTTCAACATTTAAGCATACATACAAAAATCACGCTTCATTTTATGCACTTATCCTCTTGGCAGAAACAGCTTTGATGGGCGTATTTATGGCTCGTGATATTTTCTTGTTTTATTTCTTCTACGAGGCAGCATTGATTCCTGTTTATTTCATTGCCGCTATTTGGGGAGGAAAAGACGCACCACGTATCACTTTCAAGATGTTTGTTTACACCATCTTCGGAAGTTTGTTTATGTTGGTTGCTCTTGTTTATTTATACATGAAAGGAGCAAGTGCTGAAATCGACCAATTGGCTGTAACGGCTAAACTGCTTTCTCCAAATGCTCAAAATCTTTTATTCTGGGCATTCTTCATTGCATTTGCTATCAAAATGCCAGTGCTTCCATTCCATACTTGGCAGCCAGATGCTTATTCGGAATCACCAACGCCAGCAACAATGTTGCTCTCGGGTTTACTTTCTAAAATGGGGGTTTACGGGCTAATTCGTATCATGCTTCCTTTAGCACCAGTAGGCGTAGCAAATTGGGGCCAGTTCGGAATGGTGCTTTCAATCATTGGTCTAATCTACGGTTCTATCATTGCTATTCAGCAAAATAATATCAAACGCCTTATTGCTTATTCATCTTTCGCTCACATGGGCTTAATGGCAGCAGGCGTTTTATCAGGCAATATCAACGGTATTCAAGGAGCATTGCTTCAAATGGTTGCTCACGGTGTAAATGCAGTAGGTTTATTCTTTATCGTAAAAATCATTTATGACCGTACAGGAACTCGTGATTTGACGACTTTAGGAGGTATCACTCAAAAAACACCTGCGTTGAGCATTTACTTCATGATTATTATGCTTGGAAGCGTTGCTCTACCACTAACCAATGGTTTTGTTGGTGAATTTTTATTGCTCAAAGGCGTCTATGATAAAAATGCTTGGTTAGGCGGTTTTGCTGGTCTTACAATCATTTTGGGAGCAGTTTATATGCTTCGCTTGATGCAACGCTCAATGTTTGGCGAAAGCAATGAGGTTACAGCGAAATTTAAGGATGTAAGCGGCAGCGAAATAGCAGTTTTATTGCCAATTGCAGCAGTAGTTTTAATTATGGGTCTTTTCCCGAATGTTTTCTTAAAAATGACCGAGCCTGCTGTAAATAGTATTTTACAGATGATGAAGTAATCTCGGTCGATAGTTTTTTGATGTGGATGAATTTCAGAAATATCACATCAAATTTTATCAAAAAATAGAAATATTATAAAACTCAATTCCTCCCCTCAAGGGGCTGGGGGTTTATCAAATAAAATATGTATCCAATACTCGTACTCTCTGTTACTGGACTTGTTACCTTGTTTTTAGGTTTCCTAAAATCAAAGAAAATACTTTTACCAGCTTCTTTGCTTTTCGTAGCGATAGCCTTTCTTTCAAATTTTATTGATTGGAATGCCCCAGGATTATATTTCTACGATATGCTCGAAGCCAGCAACCTTTCAGTGGTATTTAGCTCAATCATTTTGCTTTCTGCATTTTTGATTATGGCACTATCCAAAGGTTTCCTTGACGACGAACATGCTCAGCCAGCCGAATACTTCGCTATTTTGCAATTTTCGTTGGTAGGAGCAATCATGATGACGAACTTCCAAAACCTCATTATGTTGTTTGTGGGAGTTGAAATCCTTTCTGTTTCGATGTATATTCTCACTGGAAGTGATAAACGCAATTTGAGAGGAAATGAGGCAGCATTGAAATATTTCTTGATGGGTTCGTTTGCAACGGGTATCATGCTTTTTGGTATGGCAATGCTTTATGGAGCGAACTACTCTTTTAATATCTCTGACGCTCGTACGCTATTATTACAACCCGTAACAGATATTCGTCCAGTATTTTTATATGTGGGTGTTACATTCCTATTAATTGGTTTATTATTTAAAGTTTCGGCAGCTCCATTCCACTTTTGGACTCCTGATGTGTATGAAGGAGCACCAACAATATTCACGACTTTCATGTCAACGGTTGTGAAAACGGCTGGTTTTGCTGCAATTTACCGTATTCTTGAAGTATCATTCTCGCCAATGTATAACTTCTGGTGGGTGATGGTCGTAACGATGGCAATCCTCAGCTTATTTATCAGTAACATTACAGCCGTTTCTCAGAATAGCTTTAAACGTATGTTGGCCTTTTCGAGTATCTCTCATGCGGGCTATATGTTATTGGCGGTTGTGGGTCTAAACAATAAATCAGGTGATTCTATCGTATTCTATTCATTGGCTTATGCTTTAGCAACTATTAGTGCATTTGGCGTGTTAATGGTAGTATCAAAAGACCGCTTAGTTGATGGTCGTCCGAACGAAAACATTGCAGTTTTAAACGGTTTATCAAAGAAAAGTCCTTTTTTAGCAGCAGTCTTGGCAATCTCAATGTTATCGTTGGCTGGGATTCCACTAACGGCAGGTTTTTGGGGTAAATTCTATGTATTTGCTGATGCGGCCTCACGTGGCCACGTTTGGGTGCTTGTAATTGCAATCATGATGTCGGCGGTTGGTATTTATTATTATTTCAAGCCAATTATTGCAGCTTACATGAAAGAAGGTGAAGGCGAAAATATTAGATTGAGTTCATTTTATAAAATAATTCTTGGGTTTACTACCCTTGGCTCAATTTTACTTGGTTTGTTCCCTGACTTGGTACGTGAATTGCTCTAATTGATTTGCAAATCTGCAAATCGCCGAACTATGGAGCATATCTTAAACTTTACTGGACTAAATCTATTTGTGAAATTACTTGACAAAATAAAAAATAAAGAATTAAGAACATTTATCTCATTCTTTTTAACAGCTGTTTTAGGAGCTGGGACTAATTTCTTTACAAGGATTTTATATAAACCTCTTTTTGTCAGCGTGGGTTTTAATGATAAACCTGCTTTCCAGTTAAGTGTATTTGCTGGCTATATGACAGCCACAATTGTTACTTTCATTCCAAATAAAGTCTTTGCCTTTTCTGCTAAAGAGTCTGGTAATACTAAAAGAGAATCAATTAAGTTTGTTATTATTGCACTATTAGCATTAGGTATTCAGTTAGGACTTTCTTCTTTGACTCTTGATTATGTAGCAAATAAATATTTTACCAACTATACTCTTACAATTAGAGAAACTTTTTCTCACATTGTTGGTATGGGCTTTAGTTTTCTTGCTAATTACTATGGACACAAGTTCTTAACTTTCAGAAGTACAGGCGTTTACGATAAAATCAAAGCTCGTTCGATACGCTAAAATTGTACAAAAACAAGAAAACCTATTTTCTTAAAAAGAATTTAAGAAAATTTTAAATATTTTTTAAGGAAAAGCTTGCACTGTATCTTAAAATTGTCTTAAATTTGCAATGCGTTTAAAATCAAACCTTAAAACACCGCAAACAAAGACAATGAAAAAAGTAATCGCAATCTTATTCGTAGCATGTGTAGCTTCTTTAGCTGCTTGTACTTCTAAATCTGAAACTGCTGCTGACTCAACTGTAGCTGCTGTAGATTCAACTGCAACTGCTGTTGTTGACACAACTGCTGCTGCTGATACAACTGCTGCTGCTGATACAACTAAGAAATAATTTTTCTTAAGTCATATAAAAAAGCCTTGTTCTCACGAACAAGGCTTTTTTATTACCTATTAATCAAGGCTTTACCAGGTTTTTAGTCTTTCATTCATCTGACTTAGTAAAAACTTAGATACACTTCTTTCTTTTCCTAACCCAATAGTTAGTTGGTCTATTTTCGTAATAGGCAAAACTTTCTTGGTTGTGCTGGTTGTAAAAACCTCATCGGCATCGAGAAGTTCTTGCAGAGTTACGCTTCGCTCCTCAACCTTAAAATTTTCTTTCGCCAGCTCTAAAACGTAGCGTCTGGTAATCCCTTTTAAGATTTGAGTATCTGGCGTGGCAATCACATTATCTTTCACTACAAATACATTGCTACGGCTGAGTTCACTGATATATCCATCTTTATGAAATAATACATCAGTTGCCTCTGCTGCTTTTATCGCCGTTTGTAGAATCATTAAATGTTTATAATCAGTGCTTTTGATTTCGGGGTAGTCACGTACATACTCATGCGAAATTACCTTAATCCCCACTTCATATTCATGTGGCTTTACTGGATGAATATCTTCACTAATAATGAGTAGGTTGGGCTGTACCATTTTCATACTATCGGGCGAGTATCCACCTGTTAGCACAAAACGGATTCCACAGTCTTCTAAACCGCTCTTTTGGATTAAATTCATAACGGCTACGTAAGCCTCATCTTTCGATATTGGGTTAGGCAGATACATCAATTTTGCCGAACGCTCAAAACGCTCCCAATACCAGTCCCACTGAAACGGACGACCATTGTAAGTACGAAAATAATCAAACAAGCCATAGCCACGCAAAAGCCCCAAGTCTGTAATATGAATGTTTGTATTTTCAATAGGAGTGATAACTCCATTTAGATAGCAATGATGAGCCATAATTGACTAATAATTAAGTTATTTATTAAAAAATCAGCAGCCCAACTTGTGGACTGCTGACTATCTCGACTGTAAACCAATCTTATCTTTTTACTTCAAAGAAATCTCCTTTATTCCAAGTCGGTCTTGCAGGAGTTTGTGCTACTAAATAACTCACTAAAAAGTTTACACGAGCGTATGTTTTACCTGCTGCCCATACAAAACCATTAGTAATTTCATCCGATGGCTTGTGATAGTGAGCCTCACGCCATTTTTTTACTTTTTCAGCCAGATTTAAGCTCGGATTACTAAATCTATAACCATACTTAATATGTAAGGCAGGTATACCCGCTTTCACGAAATTGTACTGGTCGCTACGCACGAAACGTCCTTCGCTTGGGTCGGGGTCTGGCTCAACTTCTAATTTGGCGATACTGGCTGCTGTTTCGACTACTTTTTGTAAACTACTGTGTTCGGCACCCAATGGAGCAACAGACTCCAACGGAGCAAGTAATGTAGGCATATCGGTATTAATATCGGCCACGATTTGCGTCTTTTTAACTGTTGGGAAAGCATTGAAATAGCCAGACCCTAAGAGTCCCATTTCTTCGGCGGTTACTAATACAAATAAGATTGAACGCTTGGGTTTTTGAGGTAAAGAACCATACATACGAGCAATTTCTAAGGCACAAGCAACTCCCGAAGCATTATCATGAGCTCCATTGTAAATCGAATCACCGTTGATAGGTTTTCCAACACCAAGGTGGTCGAGATGTCCTGAATGAATCACAAATTCTTTTTTTAGTTTTGGGTCTGACCCTTCTACTTTTCCAATGACGTTATAACTAACTACATCTTGAAATGTACTTTCGTAGTGTCCGCTAATGGTGCTTTTGAGAGCCTTACTCACATATTTGCCTTTTTCGAGCTGTTGCCAAGTGCTATCAAGCATATTATTTTCGGCACGCATAAGGTCTTGTAAAGCAGGAACAGAAATTCCACCAGCTACTATAATTTTACCCCCTAAAACCGATGCTGAACTTGTTCGCTTACCAGCTGCTGTTACAGATGCGGAAACGCCATTAGCCACCATATTATTGGCACCAGCTTTAAATTGCACCATGCTGCTGGTGTAATTACAAACCAGCACACCGATAGCACCATTTTTAGCCGCAAACTCTTGTAAAGTTGCTGGATAGCCTAAGTGTAGTTTTACATTCGTAGGTAAATTGTCTGGAATCCGACGTAAAACAACTACAATCTTACCTTTGACATTTAATCCTTTGTAATCATTTATGTTGATTTGTGGCGTATCAAAACCCGAACCCACAAATACTAACGGAGCATTGAAGTCAACTGATTTTTGCTCGGGGTGTGGATAAATTGACAAATCATTACCAAGAGTTAATTCTCGTTTCTCACCATTGGGA
>JACCDX010532669.1_pt1 | contig 10426 bp, 10 predicted proteins | sample 7449681 | NCBI WGS metagenome assembly JACCDX01 (sample SAMN15323450, study PRJNA562643) | freshwater metagenome | isolation source: river surface water | place: USA:Blue River Watershed | collected 2017-08-18
ACGATCATCAAGATTGTGTTTATTATTTTAAGTTTATATGCCTTGTATTATTTATACAAGTTTTTGTTTGCATCTTCCGGACTAAAGGGTGATTTAGTTGTAGGTAAGATCACTGATGCAAATACAGGTGGTGCTGCAGATGCAAAATATGCACCCATTATTGTGCAAGGAGACAAGTTTCCAGTATTATTGGAAGGGGGTGAATACAGTGTAAACTTTTGGATGTACATTAACGACTGGTCTGTTCGTCATGGATCCAATAAGCATGTATTAACGCTGGGTGGTGTTACTGGAACATCCAGTCAAACAAATTATGCAACATTGCTTGTATATTTGGGTGGTAATAAGAATACCTTATCTGTACGTGTAGATAATAAGGATCGTAGTGGATCAAGTACTACAACTACATCATCTAGTGCAACATCCACATCTGGAAGCTTAAATGCACCAACCAGTTTAACAGAATCCGAAATTACGGCAAAGATGACTGGTACCCCAAGTTCTATGGATGGTGCAGAAGTGTGTGATTTAGAGAACGTTGACTTACAAAAGTGGGTCCTTATTAGTGTTGTATTGAACAACAAGACTTGTGATGTATATATGGACGGTAAGTTGGCACGTTCTTGTATTTTACCAAGTTTCTTCCGTGTAAATAAAATATCTACCGGCTCACAAGCACGTTTCTGTGATTATGGTGGTTTTGGCGGATTTATAAGTAATGCAAGTTTCTATAATTATGCCTTGAATCCCGAACAAGTCTGGCGATATTATATGAGTGGACCCATTCCTGAATACAGTCTCATGGACTATTTGAAGGGACTCTTTACTCCAGATGCCATTAGTTATGATTACCCCAAGAATCCTGCTGGAACTCCTTAAATAAATAAAGTGTTTATGTAATATATTACACCCGAATGTATGAATTATATTTGGATGCAAAAAAAACCCAACTTGGTAGAGTGATACCATGAATTCATATTCAAATGCAGGTACTGGTGGTGAAAATCCCGTCATAGGGTTTCTTTTAGGAACCGGTGTAGTTTCACAAATCGTACTCTTTATTGTATTGAGTGTCGTACTATACATCTTTATGATGATTTTGGAAGTTGCATATACCAGCTTCCGTCAAATTGGAGGAACCCGTGTGGATATTTTACCTGAAACCGTCAGTGCCAAGGATAAAATGTATACCTTTGTCCAAGACCCAAGTAGTTCTATTGCAAAGACCCTTCCTTACTCGGATAATGAGCGTACAGGTATTGAGTTTAGTTACAGCTTTTTCTTGTGGATTAATCCATCTAGTTTCAAGATGGAAGATGGACTTTTACATATTATGCACAAGGGTCATCCAAAGTGCTACCCACTCATGAGTCCTGGTGTATTTTTACACAGTAATGCAAACACCTTACGTATTTATCAAAATAGTAGTGATACATGGAATAATTATATTGATGTGGATGGTATTCCAGTGAAGAAATGGGTCCACGTTGTCATTGTTGCTCGTGCAAACTCTATTGAAGTATATTTGAACGGAAACTTGACCAAGAAATTGAAGCTTGAGAAAGGTGTGCTTTATCAAAACTATGGTGATTTATACTTGTTTAATCCACGTATTTTTGTGGAAAATGGAAATACCATTAAGAGTATTGGTGCAAATAATATGTTTAAGGTGGATGGAACCTTTGATGGAAAACTCAGTCGTTTGACATACTTTTCCTATGCACTTACCTACACAGAAATCCAAGGACTCAATGTACAAGGTGCCAACCCACAAACGGTTACTCAAGCGGAAGATGCACCTCCATACTTTACTGATAACTGGTGGGTCAATTCCTACAGCCAATAAACGCGCATTACAACATATCATATTTTTATAATTATAGACGCCTATATTTATAATCGTATGATTCCCTATTAAAAAGATATTGAGAACAAGTAAGAGATACTATGCCCGGTGGTGGATTATTTTCATTGATTGCATACGGCAGTCAAAATGTAATATTAAATGGCAATCCAGATTTTACTTATTTTTATACGGTTTTCAAAAAACACAGTCATTTTGCAATTGAAAGCACTTCTATTCCATTGGAAGGACCCAATGAAATGTTTTTTGACCAACCAATTAAATTACGGGCAAAAATTCCACGGGTTGCTGATTTGATTAGTGATATGAGTTTTACGTTTAATATTCCTGATGTGTTTAGTAAATATGTGCAAGGGCGTGCACAATATGAATTTGAATGGGTTCATTTTTTGGGTACCCATATTATACAAAACTGTGCCTTTTTTGTGGGTGGGTCTAAAATCCAAGAGTTTGATGGAGATTATATTTTAACAAAAGCACAAACGGATATGGATGCGGATACATATTATAAATGGAAACAATTGGTGGGAGAAGTACCAGAACTTACCAATCCTGCAAAGGGAATATATGCAGGTGGACAAAATAATGTGGGTTATCCAACGGTAATAAAAGACACTTCCACTACACAACAATTTAATCGTCCAAGTATACATGGTCAACGTATTACTGTACCATTACCACTATGGTTTAGTGAATCATCGTATAAATCATTCCCCATTGTTGCGCTAGAGTATCACGATGTAGAAATTCAACTTACATTACGACCTGTACAAGAATTATATACAATTTTGGATCCATCTGGGTATCGTGTACGTCCAGGGTATCGCATGAACAGTTCTACGTACGATATACAAACCAATGCTCCATCGTATATTTCACATTACGATATTTCGGGCGAATTTCGTGCCTTTGCAACGGATATTGATTATGGTGTACCCACCAACAATTCATGGTTTTTAAATCCAACGCTGGAAACAACCTATGTATATGTAACGCAAAGTGAACGTGTGGATTTTGTAAAAACACCGCTTAATTATATTGTACCGCAAATTACAACGTTTCGAAATCCCAACTTTTTTAATCGCGCCACGGTGGATTTAGAAATCACCAATCCAGTAACAAGAATGTTTTTGGTACCGCGGCGCAGTGATTCACTTTTATATCGCAATGCTGTACACAATTTTACCAATTGGGCAAATTATCCAACCCGTCCATGGCTCCCCACCAATGGTGCCACCAACGTTCAAAATCAACTTATGAGTAGTGGACGACTTATACCGGCCAGCCAAGATCAAATATTGCGTTCCTTACGTATATTACTCAATGGCAATGAATATCAAGAAGAAAAGAATATTGAATATTTCACAAAGTTTGTACCATATAAATATTATATAGGTGGGAATGATGTAGAATCTAAATATTTACCAGTAATACCCTTTTCATTAAAAAATGATCCCAATCAACCGTCTGGAAGCATTAATTCTAGTTTAATACGGCTATTTCAATTGGATATTAACCCATGGGCATTACCATTAAACCCCAATTATTTATATGATATTACAATTTATGTAGAGTCCATCAACTTTTTCGTTGTAAAGGGTGGTTATGGTGGTCTCAAATATGCAGGTTAAACATTTTTGGCAAATGTAATAATACTATGGTCATGTTTATCTTGATCCATCAATACCCATGGACTATAATGTTGATATAAAAAGTCATGTTCCTTTTTTATTTCATCATATTCCATTTCAGTATTTATTTTATACACGCGACAAGAAACGTCATTTAAACGCACTATTTTTTTATCCGCTTTGTAATACAACAAGCATCGTTCATAATCCACACAATGAATTGTTTTATATTGTATACTTGTACCAGGATTAATCGTACCCCAAAATAATGGGTGTATATATTTTAAACACGTTGTTACCTCCTTTTTTAAAAAAGAACCATGAGCATACGGATATAACCCCCATAAACGCCCTCCATGGTGACCACATTGTGCAAACCCTCGTTTAAACAAGTACAGTAAGCTATTTAATGGTTGTAATGTACCATCTTCTTCATTTTTCATAACAAATTCTTGAATATTGTCATGCATATAAATTAATGGTGTTCCGACTTCATAAAATTTGCTAATGAAATTATACACATGACATTTTTTGGAAACCACGACCATTTTTCCAATGGATCCTTGAACTAATTGCGCCTTGTATTCATGTTTTCGTAAATCGTCTACAAATACTGTAATTTTGGATGCTGGAATATGGTATTGTTGTAGTACATGCAATGTATTTTTTTGGAAAATATCTACATTGTGAGATGCAATAATTGCTAATTCATACGGAAAATGCACACGGTTTAACCGATGTGTTTTTGAAATTGCCACGCTCATATTTTCAGCTTATATACTATACGTAACAATCATTTAGACCACTGCGGTGTTGTATATAGGAATCAAATATACATATAAATATAGGATGGATATTTTATCAAAGCCAATGACTCCAGAGGAGCAAGAAAAGGTCGTATCGCTACGTACCGAGTTTTCCGATTCTATGAATGCTTTGCAAACAAAGTCCTTTCAAGATGAAAAAAGTGGTAACTTGTCCCCCGAAAGTGTAAAGCAAATATTTAAAATCATTGAAACAAATCAAGAATGGCTTATCAAAAATAAGAGTGCCAAATATGTGGAAATTTTCAGCAAATATCAAGATTATAAATCCGCAGTAAAAGGTGTAAAAGATGCTGACATTCCACGACGTAAACTAGACCAAGTCATCAAAGCATTTGCATTTCTTGTAGAAATCTTTTTACAACGGAAAACCTTTGATGAAGAAGCCAAAAAGAAACTTTTGGAAAAACATGGCGCATTACAAACCTGGTATAGTAAAAATGCGTCAACGACGGATGTAATTACCTTTCAACAACAATACCAAACGTTTATAGATCAAATACGTGCAATTATTACCAATGCGGATAAGCAAACATTATTTGTCAATGAAATTCAAGGAATATCGAATGTACGTCCAGATTTATTTCCCAAAGTATTGGAAAAGTTGGAAGTACAGGTGGGGGCAACCAAGAAAAAAATAGAATCTACTCCATTGGATGCAAAAGAATTGGTCACCGATACAAGTAAAAAAGTATATGATACCATTTTTGTTGTATTAAAGTTTGCACTAAAACTATTTGCAGCTTCTTTGGCGGCAAACATGGCCATTGTAGAATCACGGCCTATACGAGTTTTATACTTTTTGTTTACCTTTTTGATGCCAGGAATATATATACTTGTATTAATTGGTGCAGTAGTATTACGTATTTATAAAGGACAATTGCCTCTCTATGCATTATTACCATTAACCACCAATGGGCCTGGAGAAAGTGCATTGGGGCGTTTATTAAAAAAACCCTTTTACTGGATAGAAGATGACACATATAAAAAAATGTCAACTAACTGGGAAACCTTAATGAAAGAAGCAGTCGCTTAAATAAATAATGCGTATTATATGTAATAAAATGAGTAAATCACAACTACCATTTGTATCTGTTATTACTCCTACATATAATCGTAAATTATTTATTCCATATTTGGTACAATTATATAATCAACAAACCTATCCAAAAGATCGTATGGAATGGATTGTATATGATGATGGTCCAGAATCAATAGAAGAAATATTTTTATCTTTAACCAAAAATATACCCAATATACGTTATATTCGTGAAGAAGAAAAAAGTACGATTGGTGCAAAGAGAAATCGTTTAAATAAAGAGGCAAAAGGAACTATTATTGTTGCGATGGATGACGATGATTATTATCCGCCGACTCGTGTGGAACATGTGGTCAAACAATTTCAAAAACATCCAAAAATACAATTGGCCGGCGCGTCCGAGGTTTATATGTTACATACCGATAACAAGGAAATGGTACGTTTAGGGCCCTATAACCAAAACCATGCAACCAATGGCACCATGGCATGGCGAAAAAGTTATTCTGATAGTCATTTTTATAATGAAGATGTAACGCATAGTGAAGAAGTGAGTTTTTTAGAAAAGTATATTCATCCGATGATACAATTGGAGCCATTGCAAACCATGTTAATTATTAGTCATAAGGAAAATACGTTTAGTAAAGGTAACTTTCGTGCCGATGGTACAAATCCCTTTGTACGTAAAACAACATTGAAACCACGTGACTTTATTAAGGATATTAAGTTGCGTGAATTTTATACCACGGTTTTAACAACGTAACATAGAAAATGGAAGATGAGGAGTACGATATACAAAATCCAAATCCAATTGTAAACTTACGTGAACCGCATGAAGAACGCGAAGAAGAAAACGACGATGACAATGATTCCGTATATAGTACAGGCAATTATGATAGTGATAATGATGAAGATTTATCTTTATATTATCCACACAATATGTTGCGTAGTTTACAACAAGCATTTGTAACAAGCTGCAATAATGAAAGTCCACGTGTAAGTCAACCTAAAGAAATTAGTATACCATTAAAGCCCCATCAACAAGCGCTTATTTATGCGATGAAAGAGTTTGAAAAAAAGGCCAAAAAGGGGTTTGACTTTCAGTATTATAATATTCAAAGTAATTATGGTATTTTAGCGGATACGGTTGGTGCAGGAAAGTCCTTAAATGTATTGGGGTATATATCTACCATGAAACATGTACCAACGGAAGAACAACGTTTCACGTATAAAAAGTTTCGTAACGGGTCACGTACAGGATATGTTATGAAAAATTGTGCAAGTAAGGAAAATATACATAATCGTAATTTAATTATTGTACCACATACCTTATTTACACAATGGAAGAATTATATAAAAACGCAATCTACTTTACAAGCATTATATGTAAGTACAAAAAAAGAAGTCCAACAACCTGTGGAAAAAGAATTGCACGCATATGATCTTGTATTAGTATCCAATACTACGGCTGCAGACTTTTTAATACATCATAAAAATATCATATGGCGTCGCATGTTTATTGATGAAGCGGACTCTATTATATTAAAACAAACCATGTATCGTCCAAATGTAATATTTACATGGTTGATCAGTGCCACATGGCACAATCTTGTGTACGCTGGACAATATTTTGAACGTCAATTATTGCATATTGTGGCAAACAATCCAGAAACCTTTCATCCAGACTTGTATACCTTTTTGAAAAATGAGTTTCCTGAAGGAAATCGTGGTAGTTCAACCTATTGTCGTGTAGAATCACATTGGATTAAAGAGTATCGTGTAGATGCATTTTTTGCATCCATGTTTGTATTACGTAACAGTGATGCATTTTTAGAAGAGTCCAATGCTATGCCAGACATTATTCATCATACAACCTTATGTCACATGCCCTACGGGTTGCGTGTTGTATCCGATTTTGTATCTAATGAAATTCACAATATGATTCAAGGAGGAGATTATGTAGGTGCATCACATGCATTAGGAGTCGGTGGAGATAGTACAATAAATATTGTAGACGCTGTATTACTGCGGAAACAACAGGAAATTCTTATATTAGAAAAACGAAAAACATATTATAATAATCAAGATGTCATTGCCAATATCAATCAACAAATTGCTCGTATACATGAACAAATAAAATCACTCAAGGAACGATTTTCACAAATAGAAAATGAACCATGCCCCATATGTTTATGTAATCCCACGGAAGAAAATCCTGGGGCCATTACACCATGTTGCAACCATTTGTTTTGTGTATCGTGTTTATTTCAAACTGCTTTATCACAGTCTTCCAATCATTTATGTCCATTTTGTCGCACACCCATTCGTGCACAACAAATTACAATGATTACCAATAAGCCAGCAGAAAAGAAGGATGAAGTTGTTCGCTTACCCACCAAAGATGAAGCTCTCTTTCGGTTTTTAAAAGAAAATAAGGACAAGAAAATATTATTATTTTCACGGTACGATAATCCTTTTGCCACAATTGGAGCAAAATGTGATGAAGAAAATATAAAGTATCGTTTGATAAAAGGAAATAAGTCGGTAATTGCAAAGGCCGTATCTGATTTTGAAAAAGGAAAGGTCAATGTATTATTTTTAAATGCAAAGACAACAGGGGCTGGATTAAACTTAATCCAAACAACTCATATTATTTTATTGCATAAAATGACAGGAGCCGAAGAAAAACAGGTAGTGGGTCGTGCGTATCGTTTAGGACGTACACAACCCTTGTATGTAGAACATATAGAATATGAAAATGAGAGATTAAAAGAATAATACCTTATATTAATTCACCACGTTTTAATTGTATATTTTGTTTTTTTTGTTGTTCTTGTAAAGCACCGCACACCATGGGTACACATCGTATGGGAATATTATATGTATCATGAATGCGACACATTTCCTTCCAGGAATTATACAAGGCACTTTGGCGCGACAATACGCGTGTAAATACAAGATTTTCAGGATTGGGTACGTTTGTAGGAAGTTCTTGTTGATTATATAAAATTTGGTTGGTACATTTGAGTTTAAGTTGTTGGGTCAAAGGTAGTATTTGCCAACATTGATAGAAAAAGGCCCAAAAGTCTGCCCAGTCGCTAATATTTAATATATTAAATAGGCGCTTATACACTTCCAGTGCATCTTCTGCCTTTTGAAGACGTTGGGGAATATTTTCATGCAACACTAAACCGGCCAAATTGGCTTCATTATTTTCCAAGGCAATAATTTGATACGGTTCGTATTCGCCGTATAAACAATACCATGCCCATTCCATGGATGCATTGGTACAACTACTATCTTTTACATGTACCTTTTGATCCAAGGAAGGATATCCTTGTAAATAGCGAAATAGTACACGCAAGTCGCCACATGTAATAACTTCTTCAGGAATATTTTGTTCAATGGTTTTTAAAATTTGGTCTGGTTTTGGGGGTTCTAAAATAATGGTTTTGCATAAACGTCGTATACGTTCCATGGGACGTCCGTGAAGTTCATTACATACTAAAATTAATGGATGGCTACGGTCACCTGCCTTCCAGTTATCTAAAAACTCCAATAATTTAGAAAGACCTCCTTTTTCACCCCCACTTAATCCATCCATTTCATCAAGTAATACAGCCAATTTGTCTGGACTGCCTGTTAAATACCATTCTTTGACACCACCATGTTTTAATAATGGTAAAATGGTTTTATCAAAAGCAATCCCACTGCGTGTATGACTGGCATTAAACTCACACAACGTATATCCAATCTTTTTCAATACACGATGTACAATTGTGGTTTTTCCAATGCCTGGGGGGCCAACAATCATAAAAGCAGGTGTATTTCTTTCAAAGATCCACTCTTGTAATTGTTTTTCGGCTTCAGGTTGAAAACAATAGTCTTTGGTGGGTACACTATTCATCCTTGATAGTAGTGTAATACCATTTTAGACCCTTTTTCAGTTATTATGTAGAAAATGAGCAACTGTCTCCATTGGTAATTCCTTCCCATGTAAGACCTGCATTTTTCGCTTGTATACACAAGTTATTTAATTGAGAAGCACTCATACCAGGTTGGTAGGTATAGTTGAAAATTTTATCAGTAGGTGCATCATTTGCAGCAACTTGTGCATCCGTTAATCCGTATGCAGCACTAATACCGGTTGGGTCTACACACTTTCCATTGAGTAATGTAAAGTAGTCGGGGCATGTATTAATAATGGGAGGCCAACTGCCGGTATATGCATTTTTAGGGTCTCCGCTGGCATTAAACCATCGCATTCCGTAAAAAGTAAATACGAGGATAAATCCAATAAAGACAAGAATGCCAGCAATGTTACGACCACTGGCAAACAATGTTTTGGATACACTAATCATGATGAAAATCACCAAAACAATATAGGCAATTAAATAATAATTCCACATCTTTCTTCTCTACTACAACTTGAAAAAAATTTACATACATTTTTGAAGATAAAGGTTATATTCAAAAAAAAGTATTATATATTAACTATCTAATATTTATAGACGAGCAACAGGGGCAAAGATATATGCACTGTCAGAACCATCAGGGATGAAAGAAGTACCTGGGAGTTCAATGTAAGCAGTGTAGTAGTCTGCTGCATAAGTACCAGTTGCAGCGGCTGCAGTGGATGAACCACCAACACCAAGAGTACTACCGGTGTTACCAGAGTACATGAGTTGGACCTTGCGGAAAAGACGTCCAGAACTGATGACTTGCTTACCCATATCACGGTAGAGGGTACCAGCACTGGTGACTAAGGTAGCAACAGTAGACCAACCGGTTCCTGCAGCACCATTTTCATCAGCAACAACCATACTAGGTGCTGCATCAGTACCAATGTTGTAGAAGATCTTGTCTGCTAAAGAAGCAACAGAGACGAAATACTTGGAAGGAGTTTGACGAGTAGATTTGATTAAAGAGGTCATTTTTTCTATACCTATAACCAAGAAAAAAATTACGCGATGCCGGTAGATTTAATTTTTCAAAAACATGGTAGAATAGACAATGGATGGGTATGAAGCAAATTACGATCAGGCATTTTTGGGAAACGCAAATCCAGGAC
>JACCDX011257812.1_pt1 | contig 10424 bp, 6 predicted proteins | sample 7449681 | NCBI WGS metagenome assembly JACCDX01 (sample SAMN15323450, study PRJNA562643) | freshwater metagenome | isolation source: river surface water | place: USA:Blue River Watershed | collected 2017-08-18
CCATGGCGCGGTTATAAGCCGCCCGATCGAGATCTGCAGGGTTGTTGAGTTGCACCCTTGCATTTTCAGCAAGCTGAAGTTGCCTTGCAGTTTGGGCCGATACAGCATGGTGTCCCTGTTTGTGCAGTTCAGTGGAAAGGGCAGGAATGCTGTTTTCGGGCAACGCCGATACGTGAACCTGACCATGCACCAACGCAGGTAAAATGGCCGCGGTGATGCAGGTAAGTGTTCGTAATGACGGTTTTCTACGATTCAACTTCATGTAGCTATCTTTAGAAACTCCAGGTTAAATTGGCACTTGGGAAGAATGGCAACTGGTACTTTTTTTCATTCGTTATGCGGTCAACATAGAAGATGTTCTGCCTGTTGTATACGTTTGTGATAGCAACAGTAGCTTCCAGCTTCGAGCGATCATTGATCGTAAACTTCTTTTTGGCCGAAACGTCCAAACGATGGAAGTAGGAAAGGCGTCCGCCATTGATGATGTCAGAGTAAAGTACTCCGTAACTTCCGTTTTGTGCAAGCGGATTTGTTCCGATGCCTTGGCCGATCATGCTGGCATTCTCATAATATCCCTGTGTTTGTGTGAATGGGAATGGTGCCCTGAAATTGAAGCGGGTGGATAGTTCCCAGTCTTTTTTCTTGCCAGCCGTGTAGGATGCCACAAGGTTTGAGTTATAACGGGTATCGAAAGGAGTAGGGTACGTCTGCTTTTGGCCTTTTGAGTCAACACCAGTATAAGTCACCTTTTGGTACCCCATTGCTACCCACAGGTATACGCGGTCGTGACTATATTTGGCTGAGAGATCTATTCCGCCCGCGACACCGTTGGAGGCGGCAAAGTCGGGGTCTCCAGCTACCAGTGCACTCTTGTTTCTGTTTAATTCATTCACCTGCGGGAAGTACTTAACCCAAGGTTCAGCGTTCAGTTCAACACGCTGCACATCTACTTCAACACCGGCAACAAGGTGGTAAGATTTCTGGAGTGTAGATTTTACAAAATCTCCATTGGCATTTTTGTATTGCTGGTCGGGGCTCATCAGGAAGCCTGTGAACAGGTTTACGATGTCGATGTCTGACTTCGTACTCATGATATTCTGGGAATAGATACCTGCAGCGCTTTTAAAGCGAACACTTTCTGAAATATTGTACTTGATACCCAGACGCGGCTCAGGTGAGAATTTGCTGATCTCAGAGTAGTATTGCATCCTGAGGCTCGGTTCGAAAATGAACTTACTGCTGAAATTGTGCCTGTACATAAAGTACAGAGACGCAATGGTGCTTTGACGATCCTGAGTTGTTGTTACACCGTCGGCTATCTTGTAGGTAAGAGAGGTATTTATACCATTTACTTCTACACCATACTTGAGCTGGCTGTAGTCCTGAAGGAAGTAGGTGAAGTTGATAGCAGCTTCAAATCCACCGATCTTACTGGTACTTGGTGTAGTATCGTTTACTCCTGCGTTCAATTTGTCGAGCGAGATGTCGTAATTTGAGTAAGCGAACTTACCGTCTATGAGCGCCGATGTATTTGATGGAGATACCACGAAGGTAGCCCCGCCACCGGTTGTTTTCCATTTGTAGTCTGCCACTTTTTCACCGGTAGTGTCATTGAGTAGGTTGGCGCGGTCGTCGAAGCTAAAACCGAATACATTCAGTTTCGACCCGTTGTCACCGTTGAACGTAACCTTGCCATACAGATCGCGGAACTGGAAAGGAAGCCCGTTTTTAAGTTGGTCGCTCATTCCTGAGTATATTGCTTTAGTAGTTTGGTCAATATAGCTCTGTTTGCCGGTAACGAGGAAAGTCACACCCGAGCCATTATCTTTTTTTGATTTTACGAGCGGCCCCTCGAGCATCACACGCGACATGATAGGTGATGCTGAAACCAGACCCGAAAGTTTGTTTTTGTTACCGTCGCGCGTGTGTACGTCTACAATAGCCGCAGTACGGTTACCGTACTGCGCATTGAAGCCTGCCGTATAAACATCCACATTTTTAATAGCTTCCGTTTCAAATACTGAGAAGAGACCGATAGAGTGGAATGGGTTGTAGATCGTTACGCCATCGAGGTAGATCCCTACCTGAGAAGGTGCACCACCACGAATGTAGAGCTGACCTCCCTGGTCGCCTGTGAAAACGACACCGGGAATAACTTGCAGGTACTGAGCAACATCAGGTTCACCACCGGCACTCGGTAACATTTTCAACTGCCGTGGGGTAACTGTAGTAACACCCGTATTGATGTGCGTCATCTTTTCTGTTTTTCTGCCTGATACCTCTACGCCTTTAAGTTCCACCTCCTGGCGGGTAAGCATGATCTTTTTGCTAATGATCGCTTCAGGCAAAAGGTTCACATCAGTGACGCTGCTGTCGTAGCCTATGGTAGTGACTAAGAGCCTGTAGCTACCGGCAGGCAACGAGATAGAGAAATAGCCGTTTACATCGGTCTGAACTCCGGTTTTCGCGTTAACTACCGATACGTTGGTGTAGATCATAGGTTCGCCGGTCTTCTTGTCATAAACGAAGCCTTTGATTGTACCATTAGAAGATTGCGCGGTGGCAAGAAAGGGTAACAGAAGGAAAAAAGCAGCCATCAGGCCGGTGCTTTTGAACATATAAGTTGGTTTAAAAAAATAAAAACAATAGTGCCTCCGACCACCTTTGCAGACGGTTTTCAACGTGTGACAAAGATAGGAATAACCCTATGGCTTACAAATGCTATTGTTTTGTGAAAATTTGTGACATGAACGGTATTTATATCAATCGAATTTCACTTCTAAAATGGACTGTTTCAAACACTGAGCACCGTGCTCCGGTGCTTAGTGCCGGCAGATGTTTGTGTATTACGCCTGTTCGCTTTCAGGGCTAACAAAGAATGAGGCGCATCGCACCGGATTGAGGAACCCGGTCAGGCGCGATGATACAGATACCTTCTTCCGAACGCATTGAAGGAAAGGCATCAGGAATTGGCTGACTTTCTGCTGCTCACTTGCTGTAAGTTCCTGCTTAGCGTATTTCTTTTTCAGATATACATTCATGAAAGAAGTCATATCAGTCCCCATCTCTCCATCAACAATATCCCGCGCATATTGTAGTGGCGTTAACGGCCCGCGTATGATGCCGCACATGTGCAGATAATAAGTTGCAGCACGGAATGCCCAGTAGGGTTTTTTGGTTGCAGCGTTGGCATTCCTGAAACGTAGCAAATAATATTGCCAGATGATGCCCGGCAAAGCCAACAGGAATAGAATGATGAGTGCCAATGAGAACAACGCAGTCATGAGAACCTTTTTTACAGGTATCTCGGTATCTAATGCTGTAGGTGGCTGTTTTTCCTGCTTAGGTGCAAGGTCAGTACGTTTCAGATACACTTCGTCGGTTGGAACGGGTGCAGGCAGTCGTTTCAGAAGATCGTCAGCACTTTCGCTGTTCCTTGCTTCCATTCGTTTCAATTCTTCGGAGTAAGAAACGGCAGTGCCAACATCGCCGGTTTTTATATTCCTGAGCGGAATAGCAATGCTGTCTTTATAAACAACAGCCACCTTCATGTCCAGCGTTACCTCAGTGCCCTTGGCCGGTTTGTATTCATTATCGTGAAATACGAACTGCTTTACAGACATTTTCAGTGCCTTTTTCAAGGTGTCTACGTCAACAACTACTCCTTCTGTAGCCAGCCAGGCCTTGGGTGGTTGCATGGGAGGGGTACCATCGGGTTGCGGTGTAGAGCGGTTTTCGCCATCGTTACCCACTGTCGTGTCAAAGTCGAGCCAGCCATAACCCGGGAAGTAAACCTGAACCCATGCGTGCGCCTGATTGGCATAATACCAATACCAACCCTTGTTCTTGTCGCTACGTTCCTCTGTGAGAAAGCCGACTGCAATTCGGGATGGAATGCCCAATGAACGCAACATGAACAGCGTAGCTCCGGCGAAGTAGGCACAATAGCCTTTATGGTTGTCATTAAGAAAATACATCAACTTTGATGCATTGGGGAGGTCGGGTATTCCAGGGTTGTCGGTGTATTCGTACAGCCTTTTTCCGTTCTCGTCTTTCGAAAGGAAGTAATTGCGAATGGCCAGCACCTTGTCTACCGGCGTGTGAGCAGTGTCCGTGATCTTATGTGCCAGTTCGCTGATGGAGTTGAATTTACGGTCTGACGGCATGCGGGTATAATATGCCATGAACTTACCGTCTACACCCTCATAGTCCGGTATTTTTCTCAATACATCGAACCGCATTTCCTGGAACTTCTTTACCTCAGGGTTCTGTACGTTGTATATGAAATAAGCACTATTTAATGCCGAGACATAGCTCTTGGTGCGATAGGCATAACGGAACTGATCTCTGAAATCCTTTTCTATGGTAATAGGCTGAACGAAGTAGCCAACGTTAGGAGCGAGATAAGTGGCGGGAGATAAAGTCTTACAGTAGATCTCCACTTCCACGGTTTGCCTCAACTTCTCACCCATGCTGTTTTTGATAACAGACGAGTCATATCTGGTATTGAACAACGGGATCTTTGACGGGTCCGGCTCAAACAGGTCGTTGAAAGGAATAGTTGAATCGCGCTCGAATGTCTCTGTAGATGTATCGAACCGGGTGTAATAGAAAGCGGTCAGGTAAAGCGGGTTGGGAACATCCGTATTGGGGAAGAAGTTGTCAATGTGGGCGCAAAACAGCAATTCGTTGCTGCGTCCCAGTGTGCCGCTCAGGCGCGAATAGTCCTTAAGATCGAACGTATTGTCCTTGTTCTTCTTAAGCATACTGTTTTTCCCTTGTTGGCCCTTGCCTCCGTAGTTGTCCACAGTTGCCTTAATGTCGCCCATTCGCCACCAGATGATACCTCCCAAAAACGCTGACGCGATTAGAAGGAAGATGGCTAAACGGCGCGATAGAAACCACCAGAAACGGGCTGTCTTGTCTTTATAGTTGTAGATCTGTTCTGATGTAAAAACAATGTAGATGCTGTAAAGGAGTGCGGGCGCAAATGTTCCCAGCAATCCGCGGACTGTTTCGATATTACCCTTGGCAATTACAAGCACACATCCGGTCAGTGCCAGTGTGGCAATCAGAACCGACCAATACCTTACACGCAGGAAGCCCCAACCCATGATCCAGCCGGAACCAAACAATATGCAGGCAACTTGAAATTGCCTGGCGATAAAAAAAGCATCGAATTCGCCACTCTCATATTTGTCAAGACCGGTGTACAGGGTATACATGGCCAGTATGAGTACCGCAAATGTGGGGAGGAACCGGAATCTGAACGAGTAAAACGATGCACTCAGCGCCATTCCCGAACCCAGGTACACAGCTTGCATGAATGCGTCATTTTGCAGAATTGTATAGTATTCGTTGAGCTGCTGCAAAAGGAAATAACCCACCAAAGATGTTGGCAGGATGAGGAAGATTAGTTTGGCAAGAAGCTCGTTTACAGGCGCCGCACGTTGTATTCTCATAGTTTTCTTTCCGACATAAATGTAGGGCAAAAAACATCAGTCATAGTGTTAAAAATGTCTGATCATCAATCGTTTTCTGTGTGGGAGCATCGCCCTGGAAATCAGAATTGACTTAGTTTTCCAAACGCTGTCTTTCTCAAAAATCGACATGCCCGGAAAAAAAATTATTTTTGCAGCATGGGAAAGGAACAATCTAGGCCCGGAATGCTGCCGGCCATGTTCACAATGAAATGTCCCAGTTGCCGAAAGACTCATGTTTTTGTCCATAAGAGCATGTTTCCGATGAATCAGCTGGTGGAACTGAAAGAAGAGTGTGAGGTGTGCGGGCAAAAGTTCAAATCAGAGCGAAATAACGGCGGAGGAATCAATTACGCGCTTACCATGATCTTATTCTTTTTGAATTTGTGCTGGTATTGGCCCATCTTCGGACTTTCCTACAAAGACAACAGCGTTTGGTACTACTTATTGTCCAGTACGGTTGTTGTATTAATAGCACAGCCTTACCTGATGCGTTTATCAAGGATGATCTATCTCTACCTTTATGTAGGGTTCGGTAATTCGCGCCGGGTGACAGTTGAGGACAAAAAGAACTAGTTGTCTTTCTTTTTCGTGAAATAGACCTTTTCCGCTCCAACTATACAATACGGCGGCTCAAAGCCGGGCATGGATGTTGCCCGAATGTGTCGCTCTATCTTTTCCTGTGGCCAGGAAAGGTCTATTTTTTTCAGTGCCGTCATCTCACTACGCATATGCAGGCTGGTGCCATACTTTGACAAAAGCGACTGCTGCGGCACCGGTTTGTAGTTTCCCGTCACCAGGTGTTTCAGTGTCTGGCGAAACAGGTTGAGCGACGCGTCATATGTTGCTTTGTAAAGGTCATCTACCCACCAATCTTCTTTAATTGGGAAGCGTTTCTGGAAAAGGATATCCCCGTGATCTATCCGGGTATCCATTTGATGTATGGTAGTGCCGAATTCAGAACGACCTTCAATTATTGCAAAACTAAATTGGTTGCTGCCTCGGTATTCAGGCAGTGGGGCCATGTGCAGATTAACCGCCAGCTTCTTCGCCTTATTAATGTGTTCATGTTTCAGGATCTCGTGATACTGAACGGAATATAAAAAATCACATTCGGGCAGTTCGGCCAGAGAATTCAACACCGGAATATTGTTCTCCAATGCCAGTGCTTCAAGATCATGGTCGCCGCCGAATTCCTTCCTCGTTTGGGTCAATACACCGATGACCTGCAGGTCGAGCTCTGGAGCCGATGCAATAAGATGGGCTAGACATTCGTAGCCTATTGGTTTTGAACCGAGAAAAATGACTGTATTCATAAGGATGAACAAAAATAACTTTAAAAAACTTATTCTACTTTAGCACTCAAATGCAGGCGCGCAAGATTCTTGTTGTCACAAACCGTGTTCCATATCCCCTTAAGGATGGCGGCAATATGGCGATGTTTTCTATGATAGAAGGTTATCACAGGGCTGGTTGGCAGGTGCACCTGCTTACAATGAACACATCAAGACATTATTTAAAACATGACAAAATAAATGAAGTGTTCGGGTTCCTGGAAGGGGTAACCATTGTTGACGTTGATAACACCATCAGTAAGAAAAAGGTTTTAAAAAACTTCTTCTTCAGCAGGCAGCCCGAACATGTTGAGCGTTTTTACAAGGAAGAATTCAAAGAGGCACTGAAGGATGTGCTTGTTTCTTTTTCGCCGGATGCTGTGCAGATCGAGAGCGTTTTCCTGTCATCTTACCTGCCGGTTGTACACAAGTATTCAAGTGCGATATCGATACTGCGCATGCATAATGTGGAGTATCAGATTTGGCAGGGGCTGGCGGGAAAGACACGAAATAAACTGAAGGCCTTTTACTACGACAACCTTGCTACCCGTGTTCGCAATTATGAGCGTGAAGCATGGAAGGACTATGATCTATTGCTGGCGATCACGGAGAAAGATGCCCATCTGGTGAAGCGACTGGAGGAGGTACAGGATCTGGTAGTTGCGCCATTTTGTATTGATACCTCCAAGGTGCCTTCGGCCAGCGAAACTGCAGAATGGGTGGGGTATCACATAGGCGCCATGGACTGGCAGCCCAATCATGACGGGGTTAAGTGGTTTCTGAACAAGGCCTGGCCGGCAGTCAGAAAAGCAGTTCCGGGTTTCAAATTTTACTTTGCCGGACGGAACATGGGTAAGGAATTCCTAAATGTGAACATAGATGGCATAACATGTGCCGGAGAAGTACCTGATGCCGACGCATTCATAGCAGATAAGCGAATTCTCATTGTGCCTCTCTGGTCGGGTGGGGGAATCAGGGTGAAGATACTGGAGGCAATGGCTGCGGGCAAGATCATTATCTCAACCACCAAGGGCATAAAAGGCATCGAAGCCCGCCCGCAGGAACACTATTTGAAGGCCGACTCGCCACACGGGTTTGCCAAGGCTGTCAAGTGGTGTATCAATAATAAGTCCGACGCAATGAAAATAGCCAGCAACGCAAAGGCACTGATCGCTGAAAAGTACGATCAGACGCGCAATATGCAGATGGTGACTCAGGAAGTCGACTTCCTGATCAGGTCCCGTTCCGGCAAATAAGCTCTACTTGACGTAGACCGATTTGATGTTTACGAACTCCCTTATTCCGAATGAACTTAGCTCCCGTCCGTAGCCGCTTTGTTTGATTCCCCCGAACGGTAGTAATGGGTCGGAGTGTACGAAGTCGTTCACGTAACAGTTCCCTGCCTGCAATTCTGTCGCAGCAAGCATTTCAGCATGTTTTCTGTTCCTGGAAATAATTCCGCCTCCCAATCCGAACACCGTGTCATTGGCTATGCGCATGGCCTCAGCCACTGTTTTCGCTTCAATTATGGCCGCTACAGGACCAAACAGTTCTTCGTCATAGGCTGGCATGCCTTTCTTGACGTTGGTGAGAACTGTAGGAGGGTAGAAGGCACCGGGTTCATTGGGGATAAAGCCGCCACACAGCAGTTTTGCTCCTTTTGCAATGCTATCCATAACCTGCTGGTGCAGTTGGTCGCGCAGGTCGTGCCGCGCCATAGGGCCAATGCGGTGAACGCCACTGAGCGGATCGCCCCATGTGACTTTCTTCATCTCGTCGGTAAATCTGCTTTCAAACTCGGCTTTTCTCGTTTTCGCCACAACAAATCTTTTCGCGGCAATGCAGCTTTGCCCTGTATTCACCAGTCTGCCCCTAACGGCAATTTCTACAGCCGTGTTCATATCGGCATCTTCCAGTATGACATAGGGATCGCTGCCTCCAAGTTCCAGTACGGCCTTTTTTAGATTACGACCCGCTACCGCAGCCACCTTTCGTCCTGCCTCAGTGCTGCCGGTCAGCGTTACCGCTGCAATTCTTGCATCGTCGATCAGTCCTTCCACCCTTGAGGACGGGATCACCAATGTTTGCAGCAGGCCTTTGGGGGCACCTGCTTTTAATATCAGTTTCTCTATGGCCAACGCACAACCACTTACATTGGACGCATGTTTCAATACCATAACATTACCCGCCATCACTGTAGGTGCAAAAGCCCTGAAGACCTGCCAGTAGGGGAAATTCCATGGCATAATGGCCAGTATAGTGCCCAATGGCTGGAACGACACGTAACTCTTACGGGCATCTGTGGCAACTACCTCGTCGGCAAGGAACCTGGCACCATTTTTCGCGTAGAAATCCAATGTACTGGCGCATTTTTCCACTTCATAGTGGCCCTGAGCAATCGGTTTGCCCATTTCACGGGCGGCAAGTTTCACCAATTCATCTTTATGCTGACGCAGTTCCTTAGCGATGTTTTTCAATACAGCCGCTCGTTTGCTGAAAGGAAGTTTGCGCCATTCGTCAAAGGTCGCTACTGATGTTCTAAGTGCCTTTTCAACATATTTCTCGTCGTGTACCTTATGTTTCTTCAGTTCTTTGCCTGTGGCCGGATCTATCGAAACCAGAATTGTGCTCATGTTCGGATGTTTGATGTAGTAAAATTAGATAGCTGATCGGTACAAAACGTTTCATACTTTTGCGCATCGTAATTTTAACGTTCCATTTTCCCGAATAATATGACAACTGAAAAGATAAAGTTTGGTACCGATGGATGGCGCGCCATCATCGCTAAAGATTTTACTGTTTATAATGTGGCACGTGTGAGCAAGGGGCTTGCCGACTGGTTGCATTCAAAACACGAAATGCCTATTGTAGTGGTGGGCCACGATTGCCGATTTGGTGGTAAACTGTTTGCAGAGACTGCTGCATCGGTTCTTTGCGCTAATGGCGTTAAGGTGCTTCTTGCCAATGGTTTTATCAGTACTCCCATGATCTCATTGGGTGTATTGAAGCTGAACGCGCATCAGGGTGTGGTGATCACAGCCTCACATAATCCTCCTACTTACAACGGTTATAAATTGAAGGGCGCACATGGCGGTCCTTCAAGCCCCAAAGATATTGCAGCAGTTGAGGCAATGATACCTGACGAGGTAGACATGCCATCACAGTCTATTTCCCAATGGCAGGAAAAAGGCATGTTGGAGTACATTGCTCTGGAAGACATGTATGTCGACTACCTGAAGGAAAAATTTGACTTTGAAAAGCTTTCAAGGTCGCCTTTCAAGATCGCTTATGACGCAATGTACGGCGCCGGTCAGAACGTGATACGCCGCCTGCTGCCTGGTGCCGTCCTCATTCATTGCGACGATAACCCGGGCTTTCACGGTCAGGCGCCAGAGCCGCTTGACAAGAACCTGAAAGAACTCGCAAATACAGTAGCAACAACGCCTGAGATCAAAATAGGTCTGGCGACTGATGGCGATGCTGACCGGATCGGCCTGTACGACGAAGACGGAAATTTCGTTGATGCACACAATATCATCCTGTTGCTCATCAACTACCTGCACAAGTACAAGGGAATGAATGGCAAGGTGGTGATCGCATTTTCCGTAAC
>JACCDX010209432.1_pt1 | contig 10423 bp, 8 predicted proteins | sample 7449681 | NCBI WGS metagenome assembly JACCDX01 (sample SAMN15323450, study PRJNA562643) | freshwater metagenome | isolation source: river surface water | place: USA:Blue River Watershed | collected 2017-08-18
CCAATGAATGTCGCCACAAGTGCGACACTACTGTCATTTTTTAAAATGATAGAAGCATTTGCAATTCCGCTAAGTCCAACATTTGCACCACTCGCCGAAATTGTCCCCGAAACTTTAAAGGCTTCGGTGGGTGGGGTTACAGGTGTTTTGACATCTTCGCGACAACCTACCAGCAGTAAGCAAAATATGGTTAACCAAGCAAAATATTTTTTCATTATTAAAGGTTGGTAATTTCTTCCAAAGATAAGCCTGTGGCTTGGACAATAATACCATACACTACGCCTTGGTTTTTTAGACTTTTAGCTATTGCACAAGCTTTTTGAAATTCACCTTTTTGTAAACCAAGTTGTTCTCCTTCTAGTTTTCCCTTTTGCAAACCGAGTTGTTCACCCTTTTGTAAACCAAGTTGTTGGCTTTCATAAATAAAAGTTTCTAACGATTTACCTTCATGCCACATTCTTACTTGACTTTCTAATATTTCATTAGCTTGAAAATTGGTTTTAATGTTTTCGTACATAATATTTTTATTTTTTGTGAATATGTTTTTTATTTCTATCGCATCCTCCTTAGGCAAAGTTAGTAATTTTATGACAAATTTATGCAAAAATTCGAAATATTTTTCGGTCATTTGCCTACGATCTAATTCTGCTTTTAATTTCTGAACAATTTCTTTTTTACTAACTAATCTTTTTTTTCGGTATTCATTTATCCACATAGATAATAATAAAAATATTGTAAACGGATTTTCTTTGCCAATATATTCTTCTTCCTTGTGTTCATTAATATCATAATAACAACAGGTAAAATGTAAAGACAGTCCAAAATTTTTAATTTGAAACTCCTTTAATTTAAATGGTTTAAATCCAATATAAATAACTAAAGGATAAATTTCAGCATCTGGATAAATTTTCATAATGGTAATATAATAATTAAACATTCTTGCCATTAAATTACTTGGTTCATTGGCTTCTACTTCCACATGAATCAATACCATAGCAGATTTCTGAGTTTTTTTCAAAGTAACTAAAAGTAGATTATCTAATTTATAAGCAAACTCATTCAAGGGTAGTTGTTTGTCTATAAGTTCTTGAACTTCAAAATTTATAGCAATATTAAAATCTATGTGTGTTGCAAGTTCTGGGTACATAAATTCTAACAGTTGTTGGGTTAAAACTTTGACCAATAGTTTCCACGATTCATCAAAATTGAAAGCATTGTTTGACATAAAATAATTTGCTACAAATGTACCTCTTTAATCCAAAATTTACATCCAGTATTATCCGCAAAAAATCACGTAAAAATACCTAATAAAAATATCAAAAATATTTCGTATGGAAATTTTTAATTTTATAAAATTTCAGCACCTTAATTAAAGAAGAACAAATCAGAAAAATTAAATTCTATATTAGATGTTATTTTCAATTTAAATCTATATAAATTATTTCATATAAAAGAGGCTTTTATGAAATGTTAATAATTTTTTATGAAATGTAATTTTTTTTCATAATTTTGCTCAAATAAAATTTATATGAAAACAATGAAAGGTCCGGGTATTTTTTTAGCCCAGTTTTTAGACGACCAACCCCCGTTTAATAATTTAGATTCAATTTGTCAATGGGCTGCCAGTTTAGGTTTTAAAGGAATTCAAATACCAACTTGGGACAACAGAATTTTTGATATAGAACAAGCCGCCACCAGTGCTATGTACTGCAACGATTTACAAGCTATAGCCCACAAATACGGCATCGTAATTGCCGAATTATCAACCCATTTGCAAGGTCAATTAGTCGCTGTGCACCCAGCATATCATTCATTATTTAGCACCTTCGCACCAGAAAATGTTAGGTCCGATCTCAAAGCTATGCAACAGTGGGCTACGAAACAAGTTACCATGGCGGCTCAGGCTGCTAAAAATTTAGGAATTAATGCGGTAGCCACTTTCAGCGGTGCTCTCATGTGGCATTTAGTGTTTCCATGGCCCCAACGTCCCAAAAATATTATCGAAGATGGATTTAGCGAATTAGCAAAACGTTGGACACCCATTTTAAATACTTATTTAGAAAATGGCGTAGATCTATGCTACGAAATTCATCCGGGAGAAGATTTGCACGACGGACTAACCTTTGAAATGTTTTTAGACAAAGTTAACCATCATAAAGCAGCTCATATTTTATACGACCCTTCGCATTTGATTTTGCAAAGTATTGATTATTTAGGCTATATTGATTGTTATCATGAACGCATAAAAATGTTTCACGTAAAAGACGCAGAATTCAATCCTACTGCTAAGTCTGGAGCTTTTGGTGGATACCAAAATTGGCTTACCCGTCCGGGTCGTTTTCGCTCGTTAGGTGATGGACAAGTAGATTTTAAAGGAATTTTTTCTAAACTCGCTCAATATGATTTCTCGGGCTGGGCAGTATTGGAATGGGAATGTTGTTTAAAAGACCAAGAAGTAGGTGCGGCAGAAGGCGCCATTTTTATAAAAAATCACATCATTCCAGTAACTAAAAAAAACTTTGACGATTTCGCTGGAACTAAACCAGATAAGGAGTTCAATCAAAAAGTTTTAGGAATTATTTAGATTATTTCTGCTTTTATTTTTTGGAATTTTTATCCCAAACCATTGTCCCATCAATATACGTAGATAGAACTTTTGTTGATAACACTTCTGATGCTGGTTGTTGAAGGAGGTTTTTATCTAAAATAATAAAATCTGCTTTTTTCCCGACTTCTAAAGAACCAAGGTCTTGCTCCCAAAAAGCACCTTTGGCGGGCCATAAGGTCATTCCTAAAATGGTTTCCTGCGGAGTTAAGGCTTCTTCAACTCTAAATCCACCCATTGGTTGTAAAGAATCGTTCAAACGATAAACTGCCGAAAGATAGGTTCTCAAAGGGTTTGGACCAGGAACTCCGGCAGGAAAATCGGTACCCAAAATAATCCAATTATTTTCTTGATATAAACTTTTTAAACGGTAGGCATCATAGATTCTTTTTGAGCCTAATCTTTTGGGCGCCCAAAACATATCTTCAGTAGCGTGTAAGGGTTGAACCGAAGGAATGATTTTTCTGTCTTTAAAATAATGCACATCGTCAGCATGAACAACCTGAGCATGTTCAATCCGCCACCGTCGGTCATTATCAGACTCTAAATAAGCGTCATACAATCTTAAAATAACGCGGTTTGCCGAATCTCCAATGGCATGGGTACACAATTGAAAAGGCGAATTTTTAAGCAGTTGAACGATGCTATCGTAGTGGTTAAAAGATTGTAAAAGGAAGCCAATAGAAGGGTCATCGGTATAAGGCTCCATCAAGCTGGCACCACGACTTCCCAAAGCTCCATCCATATACATTTTAATGCCATTTATTTTAAGTTTTGGCGATTGAATAATACCGCGAGAAAATAAAAATGAATAGCTTTGTGGTTCGTCAGATAAAAATATTTGTAAACGAATATTCAAGCAATTGTTTTTATACATAGAATCAAGAAGTAAAGCTTCATAAACACTCACGCCACAAATACTCATAGCCGTAAGTCCGTACCCTAAACATAAGGTTTCTGCTTTTTGCATTTTTTTTAATAAAGACGAATAGGTTTCTTGTGGAATAATTTTACTCACTAAGGGAATGGCTTTGTCAATCAAAATTCCGGTTAAGATGCCTTTGCTTTTTTGAATCAAACCTCCTTCTACATAGCTCTGAGTATCTAATTGGGCTAATTCGATGGCTCGTTGATTTACCAGCGCTGCGTGTCCGTCTATACGATAAAGAATAATGGCTTTATTAGGATATAAATTGTTTAATATTTTATTGTTTGGAAATTGACTGGGGGTCCATAAATTTTGATCCCATCCATGACCAATGATAAACTCTTCATTTGGATTTTCTGCAACAAATTGTGCAAGTTTAGCTAAAACTTCGTTGAATGAATGCGTACCATATAAATTAATTTGAGATAAGGCAATGGCATAATCGGAATAATGGGTATGACCATCAAAAAAACCCGGAAAAATAAAACCACCTTGGGCGTCTATTGTTTGCGAAGAAGAATAAATTTTAGAAAGTTGTTGGTAGTTACCTAAAGAGCAAATTTTGTTACCATCTATAACCATGGCATCAAAACTATCGTGATTATTATTTAAAGAATAAATATGAGCGTTATAAATAATGAGGCTCACTTTTTGTTTGAGGCAAGAACTACCTATTAAAATAATAATGGAAAACAAATAATATGTTCCAAAGCTAAGTCGAAAATTTTTAATTCTCATAAAAAAAATTTCACAAAGATAATTTAAATTATTACATTTGCTCATTAATTTTAAAACTTATGAACTGTATTGTTACGGGAGCAAGTAGTGGAATTGGGTATCAATTAGTTTTGTCGCTTTGTAAACATGGGACAAATAAAATTTTAGCTATTGCCCGTCGCCAAGAAAATTTGCAACAATTGCAACAAGAATGTTGGAACACTTTTCAACAACAAATTGAATACTGGGCGGTGGATGTAAATACCATTACGCAGGAACTATGGCAAGAAAAATTAAGTCATTGGAAAACCATTCACGTGTTAATTAATAATGCTGGAATCATTATGAATAAATCGGTGTTTGAACTAGAAGAAAACGAGTGGGCATCGTTATTTGAGACCAATTTTTATAGTGTATTAAGATTGATAAAATATAGTATCCCTTTAATGAATGAGGCTTATAAAACAATTGTTAATATTGGAAGCATTGGGGCATTAGAAAGAATTAGTAAATTTACTAAAATTGGTGGATATACTTGCACCAAAGGAGCCTTAAATACCTTAACTGAAGTGGTGGCTGCCGAATTATACAGTAGCGGAATAACCTGTAACGCTTTGTGCTTAGGTGCTGTAGATACCCCCATGTTGCGTTCTGCATTAGATTTTATACATCATAGAAAAACACCACAAGAAATAGCAGATTTTATTGCTGATTTTTCGTTACGTAGGGGACATATTTGCAGTGGTCAAATTTTACCTATTTATCAAGGATTTAGAGCTGAATGAAAAAAAATAAAAAACATATAACAATGAAAAACATTTTCACAAAACTATGGCTTATTCTTTTGGTATCTCTTTTAATGAATAAGGCTTCAACAATTGCCCAAACAAGAATCATCGTGGGAAAGGTTTTAGATTCGATTACCAAAGAACCCATAATCGGCGCATATATTAGGAGTTCCGAGAATTATGGCGTAATTTCTAAAAAAAATGGAATTTTTAATTTAAGCACCCCATTAAAAAATCATGAAATACTTACCATAAAATCACTGGGATATTATGATGCCAATATTCCTTATACTGTTCAAGATACTTTTATTATTTATTTACGTTCTAAATCGTACGATTTAGACCAAGTTATTGTGTATAGTTCAGCAAATAAATTATTACAAAAAGCCATTCATAAAATACCTCAAAATTATTTATCTAAACCCTTTCAAGTAAAGGCTTTCAAAAGAATTTATAATGTAACGACTGAAAATAATTATTTTTATCAATCAGACGCTATATTCGATGTTTATTATCCAGGCTATCATAAAAATGACGACCAAACCAGGGTATTTTTATTAATGAATAAAACCATTGCCAACCGTGCTCCCGTAGGTGGTCCTCGGTGGATAGGTTATTGGTCTGTTCCAGATTTTATTTTACACCCACCCATCTATTTAGATCCCAAACAATTTTCAAAATTTAAATACCAAAATAAAGGTAAAACCTATTATTTAGGTAAGCGGGTGTTTGAAATTCAATTTAGCCCTAAAGATTCTTTAAAATCTAATTCTATTCGCAATGGTATCATTTATTTAGATACCGCCAATTTAGCTTTTGTAGGCTTTAATGTATTCTATGGCAGAATTGAAAAATCTGGGTTTATACCGATTGATTTAAAAGAAGACCTCATAACTTATCAAGAATTAAATAAAAAATGGTATCTTAACTTTGGTCAAATAACTTCGCAACACGAAATTTCTAATGAACCAACTTATTTAGTAGATTTTAAAGTTTTACAAATTGATACTACTCATCCCAAAAAATATAAAGACGAAGAAATTTTAAATTATTCTAATTTAAGTAATTTTGAAGTTAGACGGGAAGGAAATTTTGATTCATTGCTTGCCATTTATATTCCCAACTCATTAGATGCTACACTAAACATTAGAAACATCAATAATAATAATATTTCTGTACCCAAAACCAACGAAGGTCAGTATTTTAATCAGTTTGGGCAAACAGATCAACAATCTTATTATGCCATTCGCAATCTCGATTTTTCTAAAATAGATACGAGTTTATTAAATAAGAGTACTGCTGCTTATGCTGCTCAAGTCAAATTCATTAATAAGCTTGATAAATTGACCCCCAAATTCCACATTACCCTAGCCCAAGTGTTACCTTATAGCCTAAATAATGAACCCGTTTATAATTTTTTAGGGATAGGTCTTAAATATGCTATTTATAAAAACCTTCATATTGTGTTTCGGTTTAATTTCAATATCAATGTTAATAACAGTAATTATAATATTTCTGGGACAGATATTGGTTTATCCTATATACCCAAGTTCTCCCAATATAAAAAATTTTATCTTGAACCTACCTTGCGTTATAGCTCTTTTAATTTTATTCAACGAGAGGAAGGTAAATACAATAATATCCAAGCTCTGGTGGGCTCTTTACAATTTCATATTAAAATAAAGGATTTCAGATTAGGAATTGAACCCTACTATAATTATCCTTTTTCTACAGCCAATGAGGTCATTAAAATCAATAATACTTCGTTTGGTTTGGGATTGAATTGGGGTATTAATTATTAGGACAAGTTTTTAGGGCAAACAAATTTTTCCTAATCCAAATTCTTTACCATGAAGGGTTTCGTTGCCCAGTGCGGCTATAAAAATAGCTTCTTTCGATTTTGGAGGAAGGTGTATTTTATCGGTAGTAAAAATTTCTTGACCTAATTTAAGTTTAAGTTGGTTCATTAAAAATTTATTATAAACGCCGCCACCGCTTACTAAAACTTCATATTTTTTTATATTTAAACTAAAAATGGCTTCACATAAAGTATCTACACTAAGTTGAGTTAAAGTGGCTAAAACCTGGGCTGGAGCTAAGTTTGTAGAATTTGAATCTTCAAGAGCGCGTTGGATAAAGGAAAATTCAAACAATTCGGGACCGGTGGTTTTAGGTAAGGGTAACTTAAAAAAAGGGTTGGTTTTTAATGCTGCTAATAATCCAGTATGAACCACACCTCGAGCCGCTATTTGTCCATTTTTATCATAATTTTTACCCAAATTTTGAACGCAATATTTATCTAATAAACCATTGGCAGGTCCAGTATCGGTAGCCAACAATTGATGAAAAGAAGCGGCTTGTGGAATAAACGTAAAATTAGCAATGCCTCCTAAATTTATTAAGACTCTATTTTTTGTTAACGATTTTGCTAATAAATAATCGCCATAAAGAGCCAAAGGAGCACCTTCAAACCCTTGACCAATCAGTTTTTGTCTAAAATCGCACACGGTAATTTTTTGTAAATGAGTGGCTAAAATATTTCCATCACCAATTTGAAGGGTAGCATGACCATATTTTTTATGTTGATGAAACCAGTTAGGCGCATGATAGGTTGTTTGTCCGTGTGAGGCTATCAAATCGGTGTGTTGCATCCTTATTTCCCACTGTTTTTGTTTTTGTAGAATAGTGGAAGCTACAAACTCCGACCAATAGGCATTCAACAAACATAATTTTTCTTGAGAAATGGGTTTAACCGAATATATTTGGAGTAAATCTTTTTTTAGAGAAGGAGCTATGCTTAAGGTTTTTAATTGTAAAACTTTAAATGAAGAGGTAGCCCCTTTTTGATTAAATTTTACCCATGCTAAGTCTATGCCATCCATAGATGTCCCGCTGATAATTCCTAAAACAATATTCGATTTTTGTTGACTTAATTTTATTAATGGGGAGAGATTATTGGGTTGAATAGGCATTCGATTTTATTTTTCAAATATTAAATAAAACATATAAGGAACGCTATTTATAACAAAGTTAGTAATTTTGAAAAAGGGTAGAATTAATGTAAATATTCACTGCCAAAATAATAGGGTAATAAGTGTTTTACAGAACTTAATTTTATTACTTGCTTGTTAGGTCCTGTAAAAAATAGTGAAATTTCTTTTTTTTGTTTGGTTTCTTGTTCTAAAAGAGCTTGTCTACAAATACCACAAGGGGAAATAGTTTTTGAATTTTCAGGCTGGTTTGGGGGTAAATAATTTACACAAATAGCCGCTATATTTTGATGGGTAAATTGGGCTGAAATAGTACTCAGTAATACTCTTTCGGCACAAATGGTAGCGCCATAACTTGCATTCTCTTGATTGCCGGCGGAAATAAGTTGACCATCTTCTAATAAAGCAACGGCGGAAACCAAAAATTGAGAATAAGGAGCATACGATTTATTAAAGCACTGAAAACTTTCTTCTACCAATTTTAATTCAATTCCCGTTAATTCTGACAAGGAATAAAGTTCAGCATTAAATTGAAACAATTGTATTTGCATAAAATTTTAATGAATCAAAGAAAATATTCTTTTCCAACGAATGTTAAAGAAATTATTTTGAAAAGAATACCAAATAATTCCAGCTTTACCAACGATATGAGTTTCGGGAACAAAACCCCAAAAACGACTATCTTGGCTCTGATGACGATTATCACCCATCATCCAATAATAATCATATTTGGGTGTATAGGAATGTGTAATTTCGCCGTTAATTTTAAAAGTTATCGAATCTATTCTTTCTAAAGTATTATGTTCGTAAACCTGAATTAATCGCTCATAAATGGCTATATTATTATCATTTAGCAAGATAGGAACGCCTTTTTTAGGTACTACTAAAGGTCCGTAATTATCTATCGTCCAATTGTAGTTTTCGTAATCATATGGAAAGGTTTGCCCGACGTTATTATCTATATAAGGAGATATGCTAACAATATTTTTTTCATTTTTCAATTGTTCAACGGCTTCAGTGCTTAGATTTATCCTATATAAGCCAGAATTTTGGTCTAACAGTTGAACGTCTCCAGCCGAAACAGTTTCTAAATCTATATTCAAAACCCGTTGAAAAAAATCATAATCTAACGGTGTACCGTTTGTTTTAACATTATATTGGGTTTGAGATCCAGTGGGAAATTGGGATAAACTGTTATTTACAAATAATTTTCCGTCTATAATAGACAAGGTATCACCAGCAACTGCTACACAACGTTTAATGTAATTATCGGTTTTATCTACTGGATGAACCAAAATAGGATAATCGTAAAAAAGTAATTGGCGGTCTCCGTTATAGGTATGCCTTAATACATCGTAATAAGGATTTTTGCTACCAAATTCAGGTAAATTAATTATGGTATCACCTGCGGGAAAATTAAAAACCACCACATCGTTGCGTTGAACGCTACTATAGCCCGGAACGCGATAATAATCTAACTGAATCCAAGTTAAGTAAGAAGGTGTAGTTTCGCTAAAAGGTAAAAGGTTATGCACAAAAGGAAAAAATAAGGGTGTTTGCGGAATACGGGGTCCATAAGCCAATTTATTCACGGCTAAAAAATCATTAACCAATAAAGTTTTTTCCATACTTTCAGACGGAATTACGTACATTTCAAAGGTAAATAATCGAATAATAGTGGCGGCAATTACGGCAAAAATAATGGCGTCCACCCACTCGCGGCTAATAGATTTTTGATAGCCTTCAAATGCTTTCGAACCATAAAATTTAACTTTGGTATCAAGCGCTATATTGCGATAGAAATAAAAAGGTATTACAGTACATAAAAAATGGTCTTGAAAAGAAAACCTTTTGAAACACATGGCAAAATAAATATTTATCCATAAAGTGAAGAAAGGACCGGCAAATGGAATAAGTTGCAACCAAAACCAATATTTTTTTAAACCACATAATTGAACCACGATATAACTATTATAAAGAGGAATCCAAGCTTTAGAAGGTTTCTGACCGAGCTTTTTAAAAACCAACGATAGCCCGTAGTACCAACCTACTGTCCAACATAAAATGACTAAAATCAACATTAACATAAGATACTTTTAAAGATTGCAATTTATTAATTTTTTTGTAAATAATTTATTAAAGTTTAAGAATGTTTAATTTTAATTTAATTTTGTCAAAATTATGATACGATATTTTACTATTTTTTTGGTAGCCATTTTTCTTGGACTGCAATGGGGTTTTGCTCAAAAAATAGATTCATTATCTAAATTTATAATACGTTCGGGAGATACCCTTGTAGTGTATGGAAAGAATATTCAAACGGTTCGTATAAAATCTTTTCCCGATTCCATAGATATTCAGCAATTTATAGCCAAAATTCCTAATCCGATAGATA
>JACCDX010302505.1_pt1 | contig 10423 bp, 3 predicted proteins | sample 7449681 | NCBI WGS metagenome assembly JACCDX01 (sample SAMN15323450, study PRJNA562643) | freshwater metagenome | isolation source: river surface water | place: USA:Blue River Watershed | collected 2017-08-18
AATCCACTCCGGTTTCTGCGATCTCCCAAATTCTGAGTAATCCAGGAACGAATCCCGCAATTGCTACTTATTCAGTTACTCCAACTACTTCTTTTAGTTGTCCAGGAAGTCCATTTAATGTCACTGTGACCGTAAACCCTGCACCCGCTGTGACATTCACACCCGCGCCACAAACCATTTGTTCAGGAGCAATTTTTTCAAACATCACTCTCAACTCAACAACCTCCAACGTTACCTATTCGTGGTCGGCTTCAACCAACACAAACGTTACCGGCGCTACTTCTTCAGGAACGGGAAATACCATTACAGGCACGGTGTTAACCAACGCAACCAATACCCAACAAACCATCTCATACAGTGCTACTGCGTCTGTTACTGGTTCTACCTGTCCCGGATCTCCTGCAACCTATGTCATTACGATCAATCCCAAACCAACCATTCAAAATCAAACCACAACCATTTGCTCGGGAGCCACATTCTCTCTTCCTCCCTTTAATTCACCAAATAGTGACGTTATTCCTGCTGGAACTGTTTACACTTGGACTACTCCATCACCGGCCAATTCTGGTGCTATAACTGGTGGAACTGATCAACCGACTTCAACCAACATTGTTCAAGGAACACTTTTTAATCAAACCAATACTGCTCAAAATATTACATATTTCGTTACACCCAATACACCAAACAATTGTCCAGGTTCCAATTTCAATGTTATTGTTACCGTCAATCCAAAACCTACAATTCCTTCACAAACGGATGTCATTTGTGGCGGGGAAACTGCGCAACTCAATGTATTGAATAACCCACCAACCACTATTTTGCCGTCCAACACAACCTTCAGTTGGAACATACCTGCTAACATTCCCAATACCACCGGAGCAACAGCAGGTAACGCTAGTACCACTTTTCAACAAACCTTGATGAATGCTTCTAATACCATAGAAGTAATCAATTATTCGGTAACCCCCTTATCTGGAAATTGCACAGGAACAGCGTTTAATATCGCCATTACCGTAAATCCAACTCCTGTTGTCACTAACGCTACTCAAACGATTTGCAGCGGCAATGCCTTCAGTATCTCTCCTAGCTCTTCATTGATTCCTTCAGGTACAACCTATTCATGGACTGCTCCAACGACTCCAACAACACTTACTACGTACACGAGTGGAACAGCTCAAGCGAATATCACTGGAACACTCAACAACTCCTCAAATATTGATCAAACCGTTATATACAATATAACTCCAACTTCTGCGGAAGGTTGTGCAGGTTCCGTATTCACTGCTACTGTCAATGTGCATCCGACACCCGTTGTATCCAACATGACGGATATTATTTGCAGTGGCGAAGAATTTGAAGTTATACCCAGCAATATTCCCGCGAGCAACATCATACCATCCAACATCAATTATACTTGGGCCGCACCATCAGGGTCCGGATTCACTGGTGGCTCAGCTCAATCCAATGCGATGACCATCATTTCTCAAACATTGAGCAACACCACAGTTGATCCTGTGACGGCAAACTACGTAGTTACACCTTCAACAACAGACAATTGTCCCGGAACACCTTTCAACGTAGTTGTCACAATTAATCCCGCACCAACAGTAACATTTTCGCCGGCTCCGCAAACAATATGCTCGGGGACGCCATTTAATGCGATAACCCTTTCCACATCTACCGCCAATCCACAATTCAGTTGGTCAGCAACGACAAATGGAATTACTGGGGCAACAACAATTGGTAATAGCAATCAAATAGCGAGCGAGACTTTAACCAATCCAACCAATCTACCTTTAAACGTTGTTTATACAGCATCAGCTGAAGTAATTGGATCTGGATGCCCTGGAGTATCTGCAACCTATATTGTAACAGTAAATCCAACTCCAAACATTACTGTACCTGACCAAACCATTTGCTCAGGCACTGCATTTTCTGTGACTCCAACAAATGGAACAGGTAATATCGTACCCACAGGAACAACCTATACATGGCCTACACCTGCCATCAATCCTTTCATAACTGGCACATCATCACAAAACAATATATCTGCTCCTATAACGCAAACCATAACCAATCTATCCAATGTCCAACAAATAGTGAGTTATGAAATTACGCCGATGTCATCACAAGGATGTCCCGGTGCAGATTTTATATTGAATGTCAATATAAATCCAACCCCAATTATTCCGGCTCAAGCATTAACCATTTGTGGAGGAAGCCAAGCACAACTTAACATAACCAATAACCAACCCTCTACTATACTACCAACATCAACCAACTATACATGGAGTCTACCTTCTAATACATTCAACGTTACAGGATCGACTTCAGGAAACAATTTGTCGACTTTTCAGCAAACTCTCATGAATGGTGCAAATACCATTCAGACGATCAATTATTCCGTTACCCCTAACGCTGGAACATGCCAAGGTAATCCTTTCAATTTAGCTATCACAGTAAATCCCACGCCGGTGGTTACGGCCGTTGCGGAAACTATTTGCAGTGGAAACAACTTTAATATCTCGCCAAACTCAACGATTATACCAGTTGGAACTACATATGATTGGAATGCTCCAACAGCGCCAACTACACTTTCAACCTTTACCAATGGAATAGATCAATCCGTAATCTCAGGGACACTAACTAGTTCGGCAAATTCAGATCAAATCGCTGTATACAATGTAACTCCTACTTCTGCAGAAGGATGTTCAGGAGTTCCATTCTCTGCAACTATCACGGTTCACCCTACGCCCATAGTAGCTAATATGACCACGACTATATGCAGTGGACAAACTTTCAATGTCGTGCCGAATAACAACCCCGCAACGAACATCATTCCTGCTAATATCAACTACACTTGGACTGCTCCTGCTGGCTCAGGATTTACCGGAGGATCTTCACAAACGAATAACGTAGCGACCATCTCGCAATCTTTGAATAATACTACAGTTGACCCTGTCACGGCTCTTTATACTGTCACCCCATCGACAACTTTCTCATGTCCAGGAAATACTTTTACCGTTACAGTTACCGTTAATCCATCACCCACAGTCACATTCAGTCCAAATTCCCAGACCATATGTTCAGGAACTTCATTCAATACAGTAACCTTATCTAGTACATCAGCAAACGTTTCATATTCATGGAATGCCAATACAAATGGAGTCACTGGCGCAACTTCAAGTGGCAACACCAATCAGATTATAAGTCAAACATTGAATAATCCTACAAATGCAAGTATCAATGTTATTTACACAGCAATCGCTGAAGTAACGGGGTCAGGATGTCCAGGTTCACCTGCAACTTATATCATAACCGTCAACCCAACTCCGAGCATTGCTAATCAAACAGTGAATATTTGCTCCGGCAATTCATTTGGTTTACCTCCATTCTCAGGAACCAATATTATTCCAATTAATACTACTTATACTTGGCCTTTACCCGTTGAAACAAATATCAACACAACCACTGGAGCTCAAGGGCAATTTACTGCTTCAAATCTAATATTTGGAACGCTGATTAATAACACATATCAAGTTCAAACTTTACAATATACAGTTACCGCAAATACCGCTAACAATTGCGCCAGCAGTCCGTTTATAATAACCGTCAATGTCAATCCTGCTCCTGTAATTCCCAATCAAACAGCAACGATTTGCGGAGGAGATAATATCACAATCAATTTCATAGATAACCCTGGAAATATACCCATTACGATAGTCCCCAATGGCACAACTTACTCTTGGAATTTGCCTTCAACAACAGGAAATTTAACGGGTGCCTTAGCAGCTAATGCAATGCTTAATTTCAGCCAAACCCTCGGTAATACATCTCCGAATATTCAAACTGCAACTTACTCCGTTGTTCCAAATGCCGGTAACTGTCCTGGTTCACCATTCTTAATCACTGTAACCGTTAATCCAACTCCTGACATTTTGGACATCAATGAACAAACATGCAGTGGAGTTAATTTTGATGTTTCACCAATCAATGGTATCATTCCCATTGGCACAACATACGATTGGGCAATCCCAAATTATGGAGCAAATCTATCAGGAGGACAATCTCAAGTAAATCAAACTTCAATATTTGGCAATTTGGTAAGCAATATCAATAATGATCAAATTGCTGTTTATACCGTTACCCCAACATCAAACTTGGGATGTCAAGGAGATGATTTCAATATTAATGTAAACGTTCATCCGACTCCGATTGTTTTTAATATCAATGAAGTTTTTTGCGGCAATGATGCAATATCCATCTTACCAATTGACAATTCACCTGTAGAAATTATACCCAACAATATCCTTTTTGGTTGGACTGTAATCAATACTGATCCTGGATTAACCAACTATAGTGAACTGAATGGACAAGCAAACTTCAACCAAATCATAACCAACACCACCAATGTCATCCAAAGTATTCAATACAACGTTATTCCCACTACACCTTTTGGATGTGTTGGAAATGATTTCTTGATTGATTTAGATATCAAACCGATTCCAACTACGGATCCTGTCACCAATCAAATTTGGTGCTCTCTTTACGCCACAGATCCAGTAAGTTTCAGTGGTAATATTATCGGAACAACATACAACTGGAGTAACAATAACAATTCTGTCGGACTTGGTAATAATGGCGTTGGAGACATTGCTAGTTTCATGGCCATAAACAATACGCAACTCATTCAAACCGCTGTTGTGTCAATCACCCCCACATTTAATGGATGTACTGGACTGACCACACAATACAACTATCAAATTCAGCCGCTTCCAATAGCCAATTTTACTTTGCCCGCGCTTGGTTGCACAGATACAGCACTTCCTATTGCAAACAATTCACAGTTTGCGAATAATTACAATTGGTACCTCGATAACAACTTCACTTCAATCGGATTAAATCCGAACATCATTTTACAAGACACAGGTTTTTATAATGTAAGCCTTGTTACATTCAATACTTACGGATGTTCAGATACTACCTTCCAAAATATTGAGCTTATAAAATCTCCTGAGGCCATTTTCTCCATGAATTTCGATCCGTCCAATTGTGGTCCTTTGGATGTAGCCTTCAGCAATAGTTCAGAAGGAGAATATAATACATACAATTGGGATTTGGATATTATTTCAAGTACATCTGCAATTCCCGCAAATGTGATTTTCCCTCCAACCGATACCCTAATTTATTATCAAATTCAATTAACGGCTACCAACTTTTGCGGAGTTAGCGTTATGAATGATTCTGTGCTCGTCAATCCATTACCTATTGTTGATTTCATTGGCAGTCTGGATAGTCTTTGGGGATGCTCACCACTTCATATCAGCTATAATAACATGTCTACTGGAATTCCAGATTCATATTTGTGGGATTACGGAGATGGCATCACGAGTACACAATTCGAACAACAAGAGCATGTCTACTTCGCAGATTCAACAATTATGGTTTTTGAAACAACACTTTTTGCATTTAATGAATGTGGAACTGATAGTATGACCTTGATCGTCACTGTGAAGCCTAATACAGTTAGTGCATTTCATCAAATACCATTTAATGTGGGTTGTGAACCTTTTGAGGTTTGCTTCACAGATTTTTCTGAAGGAGTTGAGAATGGAACGTCTACCTATAATTTTGGAAATGGTGAATCATCGTCCTTATTTGAGCCTTGCTACACATACGACGATCCAGGCAGCTTTATCGTTAGCCAAATTGTAACCAACGGTTGTGCTTTCGACACCGCATATTCATATATCACCGTGCTTGAACAACCAGATATAGCCGTGTATTCAGATACGAATAAAGTTTGTGCAAATGTGCCTGTATATTTTTCTAGTGATGTCAACACGTTGGTTAACTACACCTGGAATTTTAGCGATGGCAGCCAATCAAACGAATCGAACCCCAATCATATATTTGCTAATCCGGGGCCATATTGGGTTTCATTAGATGCCGTTGGGGCCAATAACTGTAGCGCCAGTGACTCACTTCAAATTCAAGTTTACAGTGTCCCTGTAGCCAATTTCACTATACCAACCGAAACAGGATGCAGTCCTTTCCAACTTTGCGCTTCGAGTGCCGTAAGTGCGGGGAACTTCTATTACTGGGATTTTGGAGATGGTACTACAGGGGTAGGAAATGTTTCTTGCCACAATTACATAAATCCTGGAAATAGTATTATCAATTATGACGTGACACTATATGTTGAAAATGTCTTTCATTGCAGAGACACAGCTATGCAAGAAATCTTCATTCTGCCTCAACCTACATCAGCCTTCAACCTTGGTTCCTTTGAATCATGCACGTACCCAATCAATGTCAATACTAATAACTTCTCGCAAGAAGCTTTTGGCTATGTGTGGTATATCAACAATGATAGTATTACCAATGAATTTAATCCCGTATTGGTATTTGATACGGTAGGTGATTACAATATTGATCTTGTAGCAATCAATCAATACAATTGCACCTCCACAAGTACAGCGTCATTTGAGGTTCATCCTATACCCATCATTGATTTCACTTTGAATCCTCCAAGTGGTTGCACTCCATTGATTGTTGAATTTGAAAACAACACCACTGAAGCCAATGATTATATATGGTCAATGGGGGATGGATCTTTGGACTACTCCACAAATCCAACGCACATTTATGAACCACCTGGGTTGTACGATATTCAATTAATTGCCACCAACAATTTTGGGTGCAGCGATACCTTATTGCAGGAAGACGCCCTTCAGATATATCCAGTTCCTTATCCTGAAATATCTTTCAACCCGAGCCAACCCGATGTCTATGACAAGCTTGTATATTTTCAAGACGTAGGTGGTGGAGCATCGAGTTGGGAGTGGAATTTTGGAGATGGTAACTATGGATATGTCCAATTCTATCAGCATGAATACATGTATCCTGCAACCTACATCGTTACTTTGAATGTCCAAAATGAGTACGGATGCACAGCGAGAGATGTTGAAAGCATCACAATCAAAGAAGACTTCATGATCTTTGTTCCCAATGCATTTACCCCTATGATTCCTGATGGCACCAATGATTATTTCTTACCAATCATTCAGGGTAAAAATTTAATACAGCGATACAAGTTTCAGATATTCGATCGTTGGGGTTCCGTTGTGTTTGAAACCAATGACCCAGATGAAGCCTGGGTCGGAAATTACAAGGGCGGTGATTATTTTGTTCAAGATGGAGTTTATAACTGGACCATCGAGGTTGACATCTTGAATGGAGATGACACCAAATTCCTTCAAGGGCATGTAACAATTATTCGCTAGTATTTATTACAAATTCTTCGAGAAAAAATCCCTGGGAGTCTCCCGGGGATTTTTGGTTTAAAATACTTCTTTGAAATATAAATTTTTCATATAAATTCGCGACATCATCCAGACGACAGAAATGTCACCAACCGAGCCGAACACGCCACGGTGGTAAAATCGATGAGGACATCACAGTCAAAAACGTGTTATCCCCTTCATGCTGTTGCGTTGGATGTTTTTTATAAACTTAAAAAACAACCTTATGAAAATCGATCAGTTTTTAGATCACAAAGACCTCAAGAAACCTTTTCATTTCTTGGAACTCAAGCATTTCTTTGCTTTTGTAGATTCCATCAATTCCTATTGCCTATATGATGGAGAACAAGGTCCTGGCATTTATGTCGAAAACATTGAGCTCGATGGCGGTGAGCCTTACGAAGGATTTCGATTGTTAAAATCAGTGGATCAAGTCGATTTGATCAATCCCAAACTGCTTCAAGACTTTTGTATTTACCATGCCCTGCACAGCAATCCTTTTGATGGAAGTATAACTTTTGTCAGTAGCACGGTCATCACCAAAGAAACATTTGAATTCCATCAAAACGAAAGAGAAATCAAGGAAAAGCAAATGCGCGCCATTGCCGAGGGTAAACCTTCTGAAATCATCGATGAATTGCGCAGATTGCAGGCAACTCCGGAGCCTACTACATACAACACCAAGGCATGGACAGCACCTTGTCTTTTTCACAAGCGCAAGCACTTCATGTTTGTCGACACCGTCAAAAATGAATGCCGCTGCCCTTACGGCCCCGGCAAATTGACATTGAGTGATTTGAAGAATATGTAATGCATACAAAATCACTTTTGAATCACCGCTCTCTTCTTGTTTCTCGCTTTGTTTCCCGCTCTGTTTCTTAGTTGAGACCTATTCCGGCTATCCGTTGCAAGCTTTGCGCATCGCGCAAAGGCTTTTCACTGCTATCCGGGGTATGGCGGGCGTTCATGTGCAACGACAATTGTAATCATAAAAATCAATTTCCATTGTACATTTCGGAAGTCTGTCAGTCGGTTATTAGGACTGCAGCATGAATTAAATTTGGAATATGAATAAGGATATCACAATCGATCAATCACTCATTAAGATTGTTGGCGTTTTTTCTTACGATAAAAAAAAGGACATCCAGCGATTCGAAAGCAATGGATATACATCCCAGCCATTGATCAAACTACCTAGCAACATTTCCACTGAAGAGAAAAACAAATACAAGCAAGACACCAAACAGTTCTATAAGAATGTTTACTACAAAGAATTCAGAAGCTTCCTGCTAACAGGCGAGGATATTGAAGACCACAAAGGCAAGAGAAGAATCAATGTTCATACGCTCGTAAAAAAAGGAGATAATAATAACCTTAGTCTTCACCTACCCTATAAATCCACAACCTTTTCAATTGAAGAACAAGAGATTTATTTTTTCCCAGGGGGCATCGGAATTTTTGCCTTAAGTCTTCAATTACCCAATTTAAATGCAGCAAATATTTCAGATGCCATTTTTGTCTCCAGAGAATTCAACGCCAAAGTTCAAAGTGGTTCCGGTGAAATGGAATGGCATGAATGGATATCGAAAAATGTTCTTTGCAATATCCCAATAGGTGGAAAAAAAGTGCACACGGATGAGTTCAGCGGTTCCAAATTCAAATGTTACTGCATTTTAGACCTCGATGAAAGTAAACTGAATGCAGATTACGACCGGGACATTTTTCTTTACGAAATGGCCACTTGCAGCAAATTGGATGCAATTCAAGAGAATGGTCACTACGCTCCTAGTCAAGATTATTTGCATGAGATTCTCTCCAATAAATTGGGTGTTTTCAATAACTATTCAGGACTAACAATTCTAGATTCCATGACTGTCATTGGGCAGGGAAATATGTCCAGAATAAATGACCATACAAAGGAATCAAAAACTGTTATCGCATATAATTCCTGGAATAAAACCTACTTCTCCATCTATATTTTCAATTTGTTTATCAAATACAATTTATTCCGATTGAATACAGAATTCTTGAAGGATCCCGTTGGATATAGAAATGAATTTCAAGACTTTGTCAATCAATACAACTATCCTCAAATTTCATTTAATTTCTTACCCAACCTGATTAATCAAAATATTCGTCAGGGATTAGAAATTCAAACCGATTTGGAATCGTTTGAAAATAGGCTTTCTAAATTGGCTGATCAAATTCAGGAAGAACAAGAAAAACGACAAGCGCTATTGCTAGGATTCATTTCGGTGCTGTCAGCATTGGATGCATTGGACAGCATAACACAAAAGCTCAACGACATTCAAATAAGCTTGGGAATAAATCCCATTTTATTCTACTTCTTGTTATCCCTGCTTGTCATTGCAAGTTCAATAATCGCTATAAAATTTCTCCTTCCAACTTTATTTAATAAAATGAAAAAGAGAATTTTACAACTATTCACCAAAGGTCAAACCAGATGAAAAAAGTTCTTACCCTATTGATATCCCTTGCACTTTCCATTTTTTCGGAGACCATTTCTGCCCAGGATAAGGACTGCCTGTTTAAAAACCCATTGTGTTTTTACAACACCGATATATTGAGCTATTTGCAGGTGCTGCACAAAAATCAGCAATATGAACAGATGCTACCTTACATCACAGGTCCTGCTGTAGATGGACTATCAAAGGAGAAGAAAATATCCAAACTGGAAGATGCGTCATTTGGTTATCAAATGAAAAGACAAGGCGTAAAAACCGTCAGCGAACAGGAATGGGGACTCACCTATTCTCGCATCATCATGGGAACCCAAGAAACTTTCAAAATAAAGTGTCTCTTAGTCAAAGGCACTTGTTGTGTTTAATTGGATGATAAGGGGTGGAAAGCAATATTCAAATAAACTACCTAATCGACACCACCTCTGGATAGGGGATTAACATCTCGCAAACAGAGGCTACTTGATCTTTCATAATCAAGGCCAAACCCAATATCAACGCGGCACTGATCAAGGCAGAGGCTATGTTGTTCTTGCGAATCTCCTCCCACTCATTAATGTGGGTCAACTGAAACAATACCATCACGCCTCCGGCAATAACCAACATCGAAAACAATATTCCGATGATCAAAAACATCAT
>JACCDX011516033.1_pt1 | contig 10423 bp, 9 predicted proteins | sample 7449681 | NCBI WGS metagenome assembly JACCDX01 (sample SAMN15323450, study PRJNA562643) | freshwater metagenome | isolation source: river surface water | place: USA:Blue River Watershed | collected 2017-08-18
AGTTAATTGTAAGGGCAGCTAGAATTCATTGGCAGAGGCTGGGAGGTAATTCTAAGGGCAACTAGAATTCATTGGCAGAGGCAGGGAGGTAATTCTCAGGGCAGTTGGAATTAATTGGCAGAGGCTATGAGGTAATTATAAGGGCAGCTGGAATTAATTGTAAGGGCAGCTAGAATTCATTGGCAGAGGCAGGGAGTTAATTCAGAAGGCAGCAAGAATTAATTGACAGAGGCTTGAAGGTAATTCTAAGGGCAGTTGGAATTAATTGGCAGAGGCAGGGAGGTACTTCTAAGGGCAGCTGGAATTAATTCCCAGAGCAGCAAGAATTAATTGGCAGAGGCAAGGAGTTAATTCAGAAGGCAGCTGGAATTAATTGGCAGAGCAGCAAGAATTTATTGGCAGAGGCTGGGAGGTAATTCCCAGGGCAGCTGGAATTAATTGGCAGAGGCTATGAGGTAATTCTAAGGGCAGTTGGAATTAATTGGCAGAGCAGCAAGAATTAATTGGTAGAGGCTTGGAATGCCAAGTGGCAAAGAGTTAGACATTGTCTATTGAACAAAAAGAATATGTACGATTCCACATAGTCCTCCAAGGTAGATATCATTACAAATACTTGAGCTTGATAACCTTTTTGAGGAGCCCCACTGCATCCTCATTTGATACTGTCTTAGGCACTTTCTGCCCATCACTCAACACAAAATACTCCATATGATCTTCCACAATGCTGACCATCTCACCACGTGTGAGCTTGAATTTCAATGCCTTCCATCTTGTGTTCTCCAGAATGGAAATCACCTGTTGTGAGCCAAGTAATTTGCAATTGTAGTGGAGAAGTTACCACAGATGTCCATGGTCATGAACTTCTGTTCATTGTTCCTCTGTACAAAGACCAGATTTCCCCTGACAATATGAGCTCTGTAAATGTTGCTATCAAACATGATCACCTGCATGCATAAAAAATACATATCAATGGTTATGATTCTATTATGAAGTGCAAAAATTGCCAAGATGAAAAAGTTACCTCATTGGTGGCGATGGTGTGGCTGGTGCCAGCAACATCATCTGCTGCTGCGGCTGCTGCTGCAATCTTGTCCTTGGTGCCAGCAGCCTGTGGTAAAAACAAGGGTCAAACCAGATAAAAGAGCATAATGCAATAAGTATCAAGGACATAAATAACATACCATGATGCCAGCAACATCATCTGCTGCTGCGGCTGCTGCTGCGATCTTGTCCTTGGTGCCAGCAGCCTGTGGTAGAAACAAAGGTCAAACCAGATAAAAGAGCATAATGCATTAAGTATCAAGGATATAAATGACATACCGTGATGCGAGCACCTTCTTCTGCTGCTGTGGCTGCTGCTGCGATCTTGTCCTTGGTGCCAGCAGCCTGTGGTAAAAACAAGGATCAAACCAGATAAAAGAGCATAATGCAGTAAGTATCAAGGACATAAATGACATACCGTGATGCGAGCACCTTCTTCTGCTGCTGCGGCTGCTGCTGCGGTGATCTTCTGCTTGCTGGCAGCAGCCTGTGGTAGAAACAAGGGTCAAACCAGATAAAAGAGCATAATGCATTAAGTATCAAAGTCATGAATCACTTACTGTGATGCGAGCACCGGCTGCTGCTGCTGCGGCTGCTGCTGGTGTCATCTTCTGCTTGCTGGCAGCAGCCTGTGGTAGAAACAAGGGTCAACCAAGATAAAAGAGCATAATGCAGTAAGTGTCAAGGACATGAATCACTTACTATGATGCCAGCATCATCTTCATCAGCTGCTGTAATCTTGCGCTTGCTCTTGCTCTTGGTGAGAGCAGCCTGTGGTAAAAACAAGGGTCAAAACAGATAAAAGAGCAGAATACAGTAAGTGTCAATGACATGAATCACTTACTATGGTGCCAGCATCATCTTCATCAGCTGCTGTAAGCTTGCGCTTGCCCTTGCCCTTGCTCTTGCTCTTGCCCTTGGCACTAGCAGCCTGTGGTAATAACAAAGATGAATCAAGGGGGTTTTAGAATACAAATACATTTGATGATTTGGGAACAAAGATTACCTCATCCTCGTGCTCCTCCAGCGGCATATCATCATCTTCCTCTGCCTCTGCCTCATGATCCAGCTCATCCAGCTCAGGCTGCTTATCATCCTCCTCATCATGCTCCTCCTCACTAACTACATATTGTGGCTTACTTGCCCGGCGCCTAGGCAGATCCTGTACAATGAAGATATGTTTAGTGAATGAATATTTGCTAACAAAATTGCACAAATGAGATGGCTGGCTGACATGTATACCTTGATGCCACTTTGCTTCTTAACTAGTTCATCAACGACTTTGTCGAGGAACTGAGGATTGTTTACCAAAACTTCGATCAACATCTTCATGTTTGCCTCATGGTTGATCAGCTCATAGAACTGCAGGACAAAAAACAAAGGTTAGAGGCCAATACTCCTACATGTTGCCAAAGTTAAAGTAATACTTGCCATCTCTTTGAGTGTTGCACGGCTGATGTTGAGAGTCCCGTCAAAACGCACAGGAACATTACCAGAACGTCCAATCGGATTAGAAGGAGTTGCAAACTTGGGAGTCTGAGACATGTTGGACATGCAGAGTTGCGCGCAGAAGAAAGAAGGCAACGCGATGTGTGGAAATGATCGACTAGGATACTAGCAATACAGGGAAGCTATGGAAATGCTCATCGCGCAAAAAGAAGGTTTATAATAGGCAGCCAACAATGTAACAACCGTCCGTCAGCTCGCCAGGATGGGAGAATTCGGTGGAAGTTGATCAGACGCGTTTTAAGCGCGACTTTACATTCGACGACATGTGCATTCAGGATCGCTAACCTGGATCGGACCGCTAAAAGGCTCAACAAACAGAGTTATCAATGTAATTATTCACGCTCTTGCTACTCAATCGATGTGAGTTGTTGTTATCCGACAACTTTTGCAGTTGCGTTCGCGCATGTGACAACATGTTGGGTCTAGGCCAGACCAGTGCTGTGCGCTTGGATGCACAACAAACTCAAGCGTTTCTTGATGAACAAGTTGATGTGTATTCACAGACAGTATTGCAGAGAGTAGCAAAAGCTGTGTGTGTCACACATAAGAAGGTTGGCAGCATGTCTCGTCTGGTGTTCATGAAGATGATCACAGCTTGGTTCGTAATAGCTGTCATGGGTATTAGTTTGGGCACACTTAGAGCTGGAGAAGTACCTTCAGACAGCATTCTGGAGATGGCTCTGCAGTATATGCCAGCAACCGCTGATGAGTTCAATAGTCTCTACTATGAGTATGTATTCGACGGAACATCTAAGGACCTGGGCTTTTATACTAAGGATATCAAGATACAGGTAAATATAGACAATAGAACTAAATAGAGTTGTATTGAATGCCATGCAACAGCATGAAGTTCTATACAATGGCATATAATCATGTACAACATCACACAGTGCCATGCAACACCATTCAATCCACTTGTGCATGCACTTCCATGCAATCTACTGCCACGTGATGCACTCTCATGCTGTGTGATGCAACACCATTCAATCAACTGGTACGCCATGCAAGCAACACCATCAAATTGACTGGTGCACCATGCACTTCCATGCAATCGATTGCGATGTGATGCACTCTCATGCTGTGCCATGCACTCCTATGCAATCCACTGCCGTGCCATGCACTCCCATGCAGTGCCATGCAACACCATCTAATTCACTGCCGTGCATGCAACATCATCTAATCCACTGACTGCGGTGCAATGCAATCTCATGTTGTGCCATGCAACACCATCTAAGTCACTGGTGTGCTATCAATCTATTGCGGCGCCATGCAATCCAATCCACTGCTGAAATCAAAAATACAGCATTCAATCCACTATGGTGCCATGCACTCTCATATTGTGCCATGCAACACCATCCAATCCACTGCCATGCAATCCACTGCCATGCAATCCACTACCGTGACATCAGTCCATAGCAGTGTCATGCACTCCCATGCACTCCCATGCAATCCACTGCTGTGCCATCAATCCATTGCGGTGCCATGCATTCTCATGCAACACCATTCAATCAACTGCCATGCACTCCCATGCACTCCCGTGCAATCCACTGCCGTGCCATCAATCCATTGCGGTGCCATGCATTCTCATGCAACACCATTCAATCGATTGCCATGCACTCCCATGCTATGCCATGCAACAGTATACACCTTCTAACAATCAACTGTTGCTTTCACAGGACACAGGTATCACCAAGACCCTGATACAAGAAGACCTAAGGTCGAAGTGGACACCTGAACTTGAAGCAGTCTACACCACAGATATAATGGAGTATGTGATGCCAGAAGCTTCTGGGATTTCATACAAGCATAGCTGGGTATATTCAGGTGGGCAAGGATTAGCAGGGGTACATTTAGAAGATGGTTTTCTACACTTTGTACATCATTTGATATCATTAGAGCTCAGCTTAGCATCAGGCAGCTTGTTAGAGAGATTGGTGACCAAGTACATGATGCTGAGCAGCAAGGTGTGGGTGTTTTATAATCAAGGTGGTGTTGATGGCGGCATTGAGTTGAACAAATATGTTGCTAAGTTGTTCAATGTTGCACCAGTTGTTGATGAGCTGTTGGCGAGTAGGATGTATGTTTTGGATCCACGCGCATTTTATGATGATCCTGATTTCAAGGTGGTTACACAGTATCCTGGACAGTATGTGCATTCAGACCTGCCTCACAGTGTGACAGGCTGTGGTTTTCTCTCATTTGCATGCAATATTCTCATGACAGGATCATTAGCTATGTATATTAAAGCAGAAGAGATGATGGCAGCAGCAGTCAGGAAGTCAAAGGGTGCTTATAACAAAGCATGGAAAGAACTTAACAAGGGTGGTGAGGAGATATTGAGGGAAACAGTGCTTAGAAGTGAGTTAATGTTGAATTTTGTGAAGAGGCAACTGAATATTGAGATGATGCCATCAGAGGTCAGGTGTGCAATTCGGTGGTTGTATTGGGAAGATGAGCACAAGAAGCATATTGTTTGTGCATCTGTGAAGGGTGATGCTACTGGCATTCCTTACACTGGTGCTGATGCTCAATGTGAGTTGTGCGGGTTGGGCTTTGTCAACAGGTATTATAAATGTGAAGGCAGGTTGGTATGTTTGGAGTGTGCAAAGGGGAAGAAGGTGTCCACTTTGAAATGTGCTGATATGTATGGCACAGTGATTGCACACGCTAGTGGGATGATGTTGGTGTAATAAGTGTCCTGTGTATGCAGCTGACTACCTGACTATGATTCAAGAAGCTAGGTACATAGCTGACTGCCGGAGTCGACCAACTATCAAGTTGATACATAGTTAACTGACGGAGCCAACCTGATGAGCTATCACTGACACAAGTTAATGTATAGGTGACTGCCGGAGTTGACCTGATTAGCTATCAAGTTAATACATAGTTGACTACCGGAGTAGACCTGATTAGCTATCACTCAAGTTAATACATAGCTGACTGCCGGAGTAGACTCGACCAGCTATCACTCAAGTTGACACATAGCGGACTGCCGAAGTCGACCTGATCAGCTATCACTCAAGTTAATACATAGCTGACTGCCGGAGTAGACTCGACCAGCTATCACTCAAATTAATACATAGCTGACTGTCCGAGTTGATCTGATGAGTTGTGACTCAAATACGTAGTCGACTGCCTGACTATCATTTGGACAACTGTTGTAGTAGTCACAATCAAAGCAACTTGCAATTTACATAGTGGCCAACATCCCATACCATCTTACAGTATCTGTGTGCATCAATGAATGAACATCCCATATCATCTTTGCGCCTCAAGTAATGAAGATCTTACAGCCAAGCATCTTTGTGCATCAAGGAATGAACATCCCATATCATCTTTGCGCCTCAAGTAATGAAGATCTTATAGCCAAGCATCTTTGTGCATCAAGGAATGAACACCCCATATGCCATGGTCTCTCATCATCCCGCAAACACCATCGTGATGTTCCAGTCAGTATATCTCACAAGCACCAAGCACCCACTTGAACAAATGATGATGTACCAATGATGATGTACCATGCAGTGCATCCCACAAGGAAACTATGCTGGCTGTGCTGTGCCATCTCAAATCAAGTTGACTCGTTGCTGGCTGCAGTGGTGATTAGGTTGAGGATGTCCATGTCGTGGTCCTACACAAGCAAGCATAAGCAGAATTAGTGGCAAGCAAGTCAGTAATAGTAAAAAGACATGATGCTATGCAGGGCTGCAAACAGATGATACAATGCAGTGCGGTAAACAGATGATACAATGCAGATGCAGGGTGGCAAACAGATGATACAATGCAGGGTGGCAAACAGATGATACAACGCAGGGCGGCAAACAGATGAAACAGATGATGCATATGAAGTTGCAAGTACAAACCTGATTGATGTTGGATGAAGTAGCAGGTGCTGCCAGAGGAGATGGTGGGGGTGCAGGTGGATGCTCCTCATTAGCTGCTGCTGCACTGATGGAACTGGCTAAGAAAGCCATGAACCTGAACTGTGTGACAGTCAGGTTTGTCTGTAGCAGGTTGATATCCCATAAGATGGGAATCTTAGTGCTGATCATCATCTGCTGAATATTAATGATACCAGTGGCCAAGCTTGCTAGGTTGTGAGCAACAGCAACATAGTTGTCGATTGAAATGCCCCACAAGATATTGGTGACATTATCAATGACTGTCTCCATCATATCTTCCAGGTCGCAAAGCTCTTCCCGGGTGATGAAGCCATCAAAAGACATGATGTGCCTGTTCTTCTTAGCTGTAGTCAAGTGACAGATACTGATGCATGCACATGAGATCCCTTTGTTGATGGTATCAGTGTCCTTGACAGGCTGCTCCTGACACAAACGATCAAGGACAGTAGTGGCCATAGAGATAGAATCTAATGTGGTATGAAGTGCCAGCTGGTGAGTGAAAGGACTGGTCATTCCCATGCTCACGGGAATCCCAACAACTTCCGCGCTATCATTCGTCCTTTCTACCTCCTGTTGAATGTCTTCAAACCGCTGCGGCATCCAGAGGCATAGTGTCATATAAGAAATGCATAAAGCTTGTGAAGAATCTAAATATTTTTCTGATCTTGGACTTACCACAGGTGTAGAGCGGTTGGAGGCGATAGCACATGCGCGTGTCACATGGATATGCCTGACGACCTGGCGAGCATTAGCCAAGTGAGTGGCACCCAGAGGGTTGACAAAAGCAGGCTGAGCGTTGAACTGCGGTAAAGCACAAAAGCACAGCGAGCGGTTGAGTAACATATTGTGAAGTGCGTGTCAAGTTGGCCAGTGTCGAAATTTACATGTTGGGCACGTATGAAGGCTGTCTGCGGTAGCATAGAGCGAGATAAGTATCAATAAACTCCTAAGCAACATTGCTGTGGCGCGCGATAGCGTTAAAAGCCAGCCATTTTCGTGAGCAACCAAGAACATGTGCTGATGGCGGGTATTTCGTTAAACGCATGTAAAGTGCGATGAAATGTACGTAGCGACTGCGATTGGCTGTAGAAATGGATAATAACTGCCAGTAGACTTGTAACGAACATGGAGATTGCGTTAAAGGCCAGCCATTTTCGTGAGCAAACAAGAACATGTGCAGATGGCGGGTATTTCGTTAAACACATGTCAAGTGCACTGGAATGCATGTAACGACTGTAAAGCACAAAGCTAAAGGTCCTAAGAACCAAGCGACTTACAGGCATCATCTTGTCTTCGGCTGGAAAGCTTCAAAGAGGCGCGCAAACGTGACTGAAGGATCGAGCCTAGCAATATCAAGGCCAGCGGTTGCAACTTGCAAGATAGTATCTGGCTGAACCAGACGATCGACTCTTAAATAGCAATGTGATCAAGCCAGAAACATGCCAGAATACCACGTGCGATCAAAGCCAAAAGCATCCAACAGAGTGCAAGTGGTACCAAGGTCGTAGACGATTCATTACGGACATTAGGTTATGAATGCCGGGATCAGATTGAAATTGAAAAAGTGTTAGTCTAAATCATTTTGATCATTTTACATAATCGAGTTCGCAGTAATACTCGAAGTGAAGTTCTACATATGATAAATAAAGTAGAAATTGCATAGTAGAGTCGGTAAGGAATAGTAGTGTCCGCGGAGTAGGATTTAAATATTTTATTTATAGGAACGATGGCGCCAGACGCGCTTAGTAAATTTTGATAGACCGAGAGGGGCGCTGGCGAGATAAAATACAAAGGGGCTTAAACGAGTGGCCGTCAGATCTAGTGAGCACAAACCAGGGGGTGCACAAGTAGCACAAGAGACGCCACGATGCAAAGACCAAGTGGGATATAAGTTGATAGACTGATGGACAGATCGACTCTACACCTACAGCACCAAGCGTGCCGTGCAAACTGCTGATGGACAGGTCAACTCTAAAGCTACAGCACCAAGCGTGCACACCGCTGACAGTCCATTCTATACCACCGATGGTACACACCAATGGTATACACTACTGAGAGTCAATTATACACCACCAAGGGTACACATCACTGACAATACTACAGGGTGCCATGCAAACTGCTGATGAACAGTCCACTCTAAACCTACAGCACCAAGGGTGCCATGCAAACTGCTGATGAACAGGTCCACTCTAAACCTACAGCACCAACAGTATACACAGCTTTAAACCACCAAGGGTCCAAACAACGGATGGCTCAGTAGTACACCACCAATGGTGCATTATAGAGCTCAAACAAACAGCAAACTGCTACAGCATGAGGTGAACATTTAGCGCTCAAGCCTCTCCAGCCCATAGATCTTAACAGAAGGGCTAGACACACGGCACTGAGGGCACACATCCAGATTGGGTGCACAGGTAGAGCACACAACATGACCACACCCAGTGAACACAGTGTTGGGATGATTGGTGCTGTCCAAGCACACTGGGCAGGGACGCATGCTCCATGTTGGTGTGACACTCCGGGGTGTTTGCCTCTTCTCAATCTCAGCAGTGATCCGAGAAGTCCCTGTGGCCATATCAGCTATGCTGTGGACAAGCTCAATGGTGCTGTAGTCCTCCACGTTTTCACCACGGAACAAAGCCAGCTGTTTCTTGAGCTCAATCTTCTCTTGATTGAGGACAATGATGGTGCTGCTCTGCTTCTTATCACTGTCCCGTAAGGTGAGAACCTCATCTGTAAGTTCTGAGAGCTCTTCTTGAAGCTCAGTTAGCTCATCAATCTTCTCTGTCAAAGATACCTGCTGCTGCTCCTTGATGGCCTTGACTCCCTCGTATAACTGTACCATGATATCATGCTCACGCTGTAGATCAGTGAGTTTCTGAGTCAATGCCTTCTTCTGGTCTTGTAGCTCAGAGATCATGTTCTTGTTGTGCTGGTAATTGGCAGCAATGTGGTAGATGCAGGAGTCAATGTTGGGACGACGTCCAGAAGGGCGCTTATTAGGGGTCAAGCCATTAATTTGCAGCTGTTCCAGTAGATCAGCATCTTCTTCCACGAAAGGCTCCTCAAGATTGAAGTCAACGTCCATCTGGATGGACAGGATAGTAAAAGTAGTGTGAGTGATACTCGCGGGGATGCATAATGATACTCTTGAGGCTGCTCATGAAGATAGCATGACACTCACATGACTGCATGAGGGCTGCATGATACTTGCAGGGCTACTCATGGGACAGCATGATGGCTGCATGATACTCGCGGGGATCATAATGGGACAGCATGACACTCACTCACATGGCTGCATGGGGACTGCATGATACTTGCGGGGATGATACTCACGGTACAGCATGGTATTTGTGGGGCTGCATGATGCTCATGAGACACTCACGGGGCTGCATAATGATGCTCATGAGGGCTGCATGATAGTTGCACGGAGATGCATAATGATGCTCATGAGGGGCTGCATGAGGGCTGCATAATACTTGCGGGGATGATAATGGGACTGCATGATACTCACGGGGATGATAATGGGACAGCATGGCACTCACGGGGCTGCATGATGGCTGCATGATAGTTGCGCGGGGATGCATAATGATACTCATGGTACACCATGGTATTTGCAAGGATCATATGACTGCATAATGCTTGTATGCTAGTCACAAGGCTGCTCATCCAGTCGTGAATGATGCATAAGACAGCATAAGACTGCATGGGACTGCATGGAACTGCATGAGGTTGCATAAGGTTGCATGAGGTTGCATGATAGTGGATATGAAGGTGCCAAGATGATGTGTCTGTGTGTCTGAGGTACTTACATTGAAATCCAGAAATCCAGAAAGAGATGATAAGGAGTGAAGTGTAGAAGGAACCTGTGTGAGAAGGACATGCAGTCGTATTAAAGAGATAGAATAGCATATTTCAAGTCCCAATAGAGCTGAAAAGAATCGTATAGAGTCAATATAGATCAAACGTATCAT
>JACCDX010084374.1_pt1 | contig 10421 bp, 8 predicted proteins | sample 7449681 | NCBI WGS metagenome assembly JACCDX01 (sample SAMN15323450, study PRJNA562643) | freshwater metagenome | isolation source: river surface water | place: USA:Blue River Watershed | collected 2017-08-18
ATCACAGCCCTGTGGCAATTGCGATAATTGTTTAAATAAGCCCGAAACCTTTGATGCGACTGTTGCCGCGCAAAAAGCAATTTCTTGCGCTTTTCGTACCGAACAAAGATTTGGCGTGGGATATTTGATCGATGTTTTGCTTGGAAATGCTGACGATCGTATGAAAAATTTTGGTCATGATCAAGTTAGCACTTTTGGAATTGGTAGGGAATTTAGCAAAGTTGAATGGCAGGGAATTTTTCGTCAATTAATTGCGATGAACCTGTTAAAGGTTGATATTGAAGGATTCGGGGGACTTAAAATTACTGATGCGGGAAGAAAATTTTTGCAAAGCAAAGAAAAAATTCTGATGCGCAAAATGGCGGTGAAAGTGAAAGGTAAAAAATCTGAAATCGCGGATAACAAATCAAAAACCAAAATTCTTTTTGCGCTGGAAGGTGATTTTGAAAATGAATTATTTGCCCAGTTAAAAGCGAAAAGACTAGAAATTGCTAAGGCGCAGAACCTTCCACCTTATATTGTATTTCATGATAAAACTTTAATTGAGATGGTGAAAGTTCTGCCGAAATCTTTGAGCGAGATGAGCAAGATTAGTGGAGTTGGTGAAGCGAAAGTGAAAAAATATGGGGAGGAGTTTTTGCGGGTTGTGAATGGTTAGTGCTTGATTTATCTATATCTCTACACCGTCATTGCGAGCGCAGCGTGGCAAACCAGTAAGATCGAACACTACACTGGTTTGCCACGCTGCGCTCGCAATGACGGTGTTGTTGAATTACTTATACCATTTGCTAACAATCGCGCCGATTTTTTCTTTAGACTGTGCTAGTCTTTCAGCTTGAGTTGCAGGGTCGCGCAGCGATGTTCCTAAAACTTCTGCTTCATCAAAACCCATAAAACCGAAGTTAATTTTGCTTAAAAGATTGATGGTATTCCAGTTTGGATAGTCTGGGCCAAAAGCATCTTCAGAATAGATTCCACCTGCTGTGAAAAGAGTTAAGGCTTTTTTGCCAGCCATTAATTTTTTACCCATTTCAAAAGTTTCACCGTTAAAAATTACGGCATCCAAATAAGATTTGGCAGCTGCTGGCATGCCAAAATTATGCATTGGATAAGCCATTACCAAAACATCGGCAGATTTCAATTGAGCAATTAATTGATCGTTTTTTTCTAACAATTTTGCTTCTTCAGCATTTAGTTTTTGTCCGCCGTAATTGCGTTTGTAATAAGCTTGAATTGAAGCTTCATTGAAGATTGGCATTTGATCATTTAACAGATCGATAGTCTCAATATTTTGACCTTTAGTTGCTTCTAAAAATAAATCCAAAAGCTTTTTGGTGTTAGAATTGGCGCCACTTGGCAAATATTTTACGACTAAGGTTTTCATAGATTGATTAATTTTTTGGGAGTTAAAACGAATAATAATTTTGTTGCTTATTAGTGGTTTCTTTTAGTAACTAGGTTTTTAATAGCAACTAACTTTTCTAACAAATAATTTATGATTACAATCAGAAAATCAGACCAACGTGGTGCAGCAAATCACGGTTGGTTAAAATCATTTCACACATTTTCTTTCGCCAATTATTACGATCCAAAACATATGCATTTTGGAAATTTACGCGTGATTAATGAAGATTATATTGCTGCTGGAATGGGATTTGGCGAGCATCCGCACAATAATATGGAAATCATAACTTATGTAATTTCGGGCGCACTTTCGCACAAAGATTCGATGGGAAATAGTTCAACAATTTTACCCGGAGAAGTGCAAATTATGAGTGCAGGAACTGGAGTTTTTCATTCAGAATTTAATCACGAAAAAGAACGAGAAACTCATCTTCTGCAAATTTGGATTTTGCCAAAAGTAAAAGAAATTACGCCACGCTACGATCAAAAATCATTTACGGAAAATTTTAAAAATAGTGATTTTGTACTTGTGGTTTCTGGTTCGGGGCGTGATGGATCGATTCAAATAAATCAAGATGCCGAGATTTTTTCGGGGAAATTTTCTGCCGGAAAAGATTTTGAGTTTACGCCAAATCCGAAATGTAAAATTTGGATTCAGATGATTTCGGGAAAGATTTTGGTGAATGGAAAAGCCATTGAAACTGGTGATGCAGTAGCAGTTCAAGATGAAAAAGAAATCAAAATAATCGCTGAAGAAAATTCGGAATTTTTGTTTTTTGATTTGTAAACGATTACTCCTAACTCACCCTATCCGCTCGACCAGCGGGTGGAGTGGTAATTTTAAAATCTCTTCACGCGACTGTGACAATAAGGCATCTTGCCATTCTTAGTGTAGTAACTTTGGTGATAAAGTTCGGCAGTCCAAAATTTTTCTGCGGGTAATAATTTAGTCGCGATCTTCAATCTTTTCTCTTCCAAAATTTTAATCAATTTTTTGGCGATATTTTTTTGCTCTTCGTTGGTATAAAAAATTGCTGAAAGATATTGCGGACCTTTGTCTGGGCCTTGTCCGTCGGTTTGCTCGGGATTATGAATTTCAAAAAATAATTTTGTTAAAGTTTCAAAATCAGTTTCTCTGCGATCAAAAATCACTTCTACTGCTTCTAAATGTCCTGTCGTTTTGGTGCAAATTTCTTCGTAAGTTGGATTTTCTTTGGTGCCACCAATATAGCCGGAAAGAGCCGATTTTACGCCTTTGGCATTTTTGAAAAAATATTCCACACCCCAAAAACAACCAGCGGCGAAAAAAGATTTCTCAAAATTCTCATCGAATTTTTCTTCAACGAAATCCAGAGAAATAGAATTTACACAATAGCGTGCGTCTTTTGTCGTAAAGCCTTCGCCGCTAAAAATATGGCCTAAATGTCCATCGCATTTTTTGCATAAAATTTCAGTTCTGCGGCCATCTTTATCGGTAACTTTTTTGACAGAATCGGGAAATTCATCATCGAAACTAGGCCAGCCGCAGCCTGAATCGAACTGGTCTGTGCTTGAAAAAAGTTCAGCTGAGCATTGCTTACACAGATATTTTCCAGCACGGTTATTTTCAAAAAATTCGCCGCTAAATGGCGCTTCAGTGCCTTTGTGTAAAATGACGCGAGCTTCAGATTCTGTAAGTTTTTTCAAGGACATAAATTGAAATTTTTTTTAGGATTTTAAAATGATTATCTCTAAAGTTTTACTACTGTCATCCTGAGCTTGTCGAAGGATGCTTCGACGGGCTCAGCATGACACCAGCTTACGATGCCAAAGTAAAAACTATTCATAATTCCAATTTTAAAAAATGTCAGAGCTAAAAAATTCCTTCAAAAATTGCCTGCGCGAAATCTCGCCAATTTCTCTGATTATTTTTTCAATAATCACAATCGGCGCTCTATTCGTAAGGTTTTGGGGCTTAAGCAATTTTGATTTTAATGATGATGAGATTTGGCACTTAGTTGTCGCCAATCAAGATAGTTTGTGGGACGTCATTCAATATAATTTCCGCGAAGAAGTTCACCCGCCTTTGTCCTATATCATTTGGCACTATATGTTGGAAATCAGCCGTAATGATTTATGGCTTAGAATGTCGTCAGTTATTCCGGGAATCTTGCTGATTCCTTCTGCTTATATTTTTGGGCGCGCTTACATCGGCAAAGCTGCCGGATATTTTTTAGCTTTTCTTTTCGCTTTCGGTTCAGTGCCAATTGCAACCAGCACGACAATTCGCGCTTACTCTTTATTGATGTTGGCGTTGATTTGGGCAGCAATTTTTATTCATCGCTACAGATTTGGTGATGCCGCAAAAAGAGATAAATCTTTGATTGGATATTTTATCGTAACTATTGTCGCTGTTGAGCTAAGCCATTCTGCAGCTTTAACAATTTTATCTTTGGGTTTGCTTTTATTCGTGCAAACTTTGCAGGAAAAAAACAAAAGAGATTTTATTTTAGTTTCGGTGATTCACGGAATTCTTGGGATACTGGTGGTGGGGTATGCTCTGGTTGTGACTCGTATTTACGGATTTAGCGGCGTGATTCCGGGATTCTACGCTTCTTTTTCCGATCCGATTTATTACCCAACAACCTACATGCAGTTGTTTTTCTGGTTTCCAATTGGTTCGGAAATCAAAGATTTTTTCGCCGGAATATTTTCTTTAATTGCAGTTCTGACACTCTTTGTCACGCCAATCGCGCTAATCCGCGCCAGAAAATGGGCGCTGTTACAATTGGTTTATTTGCCTTTCGCAGTGGTTATTGTCACTGATTATTACAGGGTTTATCCGTTTTCACCATCGCCGCGTAATAATTTATTTTTGTTGTTTTCGGTGTTGGTTTCTTACGCTTATTTCGCGCAGATTTTGTTTAATTTGATGCAGCGTTTGTGGACCCCGTCATGCGACGGGGTGACAAATGAGAGTAAGTTGTCAGATAGTGAGAGTAAGTCGTCAGATAGTGAGAGTAAGTTGTCAGATAGTGAATTGTCACCCCGTCGCATGACGGGGTCCATCATCGGATTTGTCCAAAATGAATCCTTTAAAAATTTCCTAAAAATTTTCGCCACTTTAATCGCGACAATTTTCTTCACGATTTACGTTATCAGTCACGATTCCTTCAGAAAAACATGGCCGTCATGCGTTGAATTTACTATCACCAAACCTGATATGGAAATGGTCAATGCGATGCTCGCAAGTAAAAATACTTCCAGCAATGTCTTCGTTACAGCTGTAAAAAATTCTTGGTATTTCCGTTACAAATATGGCAATAAAGGTCACATAAAAGTTTTAACTGATCATTTAGCAAAATTCGAAAGTGAAGAGATAACCCTTTATTTGACTGCTTTCCCAGCTCGCGAATATTCGACAAATGTTGATATGTTGGAATATAAATTATTTTTCACCGATCTTTTCGCCGAGTTAAAATCACAAGGCCGATTGAATGAAATCAAGTCTTTCACCTTCTTCGATTTGGGTTTGGGAATTGATTATTTAACCATGAGATTTCATCCCGATTTAATTCCTCACAAACAAATTCCGTTCCCCGCTTTTGAAGATAAAATGTATTACACTTACTGGCAGGAAGGCTACAACCTTGGGTGGGCGATTCATTCTTCAAAAGAAGTTTTGGATAAATTTTATTTCCGCGACACCAGCTTTTCTCGTGGTCGCGAAATTTTAATTTTCAGCTTCACGCCAAAATTTGCCAAAGAAGAATTTATCGACAAAGAATTTATTAACGGTCGAGCATTTGAAAAAGAGAGGCGTGGTTTATAGATGGATTTTTTGAAAAGATTTTCACCAACTTCAGTTGCAACATTTTTAATCATCATTGCTGGCGCTTTATTAGTAAGGCTTTGGGGACTTGGTGAATATGATTTTAACGATGATGAATTGTGGCATTTAGTTGTCGCCAATCAGGATAATTTGTGGGAGTTAATTAAGTTTAATTTTGCGCAGGAAGTTCACCCGCCGCTATCTTTTATGATCTGGCATTTGGCACTAAAAATCAGTCATAACGACATGTGGTTGCGCATGATTGGAATTACTGCCGGATTGCTTTTGATTCCTTCAGTTTATGTTTTTGGACGACTTTATATCGGTCGCACTTCAGGATATTTTTTAGCTTTTCTTTTCGCTTTCGGCGCGATGCCACTATCAATTAGTGTCACGATTCGCGCTTATTCGATGATGATGTTAGCTCTGACTTGGGCGGCGATTTTTGCTTACCGATTTGGTCAGAAAAAAAAGCGAAAATATCTGCTTTATTATTTTCTAACTTGCCTTGCTGCGATTGAATTAAATCACGCCGCGATTTTTGTGACATCGGCTTTGGGATTGATTTTGTTGCTTCATGCGCTGCGAGAAAAAAACCGCAGAGATTTTATAATTATTGCCGCAATGCATGCGGTTATTGTATTGCTGGTTGGTGGCTATTCTCTAATCCTCAAAAATATTTACGGATTTCAAGGCATTCCTTCGATTTTTGCCTGCGGTGGTTTTATGGATTATCTGATGAATTACATGACGCTTTTCATGTGGTTTCCCATCGGTGAGGAAGTGAAAGATTCGACGACACAAATTATCACATTAATTTCGTTTTTATCTTTCTTCATCGCTCCAATCGCTTTGATTAAAGCCAAACGCTACAAGCTATTAATTTTAGCTTTCGCTCCACTTGTGGCAGTTTCTTTGGCGGATTATTTCAGATTTTATCCCTTCACCGGAACGCATCGCAACAACCTGTTTCTTTTCCTTTCGGTGGCAATTACTTACGCTTATTTTGTGCAAATCTGCGCCAGTTTTTTTGTAAAATTTTGGCAGGAAGAATGGCATGATGAGAGAAAATATTTGGCACCGCTTTTGCAAATTACAGCCGTTTCAGTCTGTGTCTTTGTGGCTTCGTATTACATCATTTCGCGTAATGTTTTTCGAAATATAAACCCCAATTGCACAGAATTTAGCATCAAAAAAACTGACCGCGCTTTGCTTGAAACCAAGCTTAATGAAAAAGATTTCCCTCAAAATGTTTTCGTAACTTTGGTGCGAAATATTTGGTATTTGCGCTGGCAATATGGCGATGAAGGACATTTTAAAATTTTAACTCCCAATCTGGGCAAATTCGAAAATGCTGGCCGCACGATTTATTTTACAGCTTTGCCGCCACGCGAGAGATCAATCACCGAGAACCTTCAGGAATATAAATTATTTTTTACCGACCTTTTTACCGAGCTGCAATCTCAAGACCGATTCCATCAAATTAAATCTTTCACTTTTTTTGACATCGGTGCTAATATCGATTACCTGACCAGAAGGTTTCATCCGCAATTGATTCCTCAGCCCAAAAATCCTTTTATGAATGAGCAAGATAAGACTCATTATAAAATATGGCAGGAAGGTTATGACATTGGCTTCGCGATCCATCGCTCTAATCAGGTTTTAGATAAATTTTATTTTAAAGACTCCGCTTTTACATGCGGCAGAGAAATTGTGTTTTTCAGCTTTACCCCAAAATTTGTGAGAGACGAAATTCTTAATAAAGATTTCGTGGATGCTAGGCAATTTGAAAAAGAGGTTTATTCGAAATGAGTGAAAAAAAATTATTGATTTACGTCGTAGCTTATAAAGCGACGATGCACATCAGATCAGTGTTGGAGCAAATTCCTTACGCTGATTACAAAAATCATGAAGTGTTGGTTAGTGATGATGCATCTGGTGATGAAACTTCACAAATGGTGCAAAAATTCATGCAGGAAAATCCTGATAAAAACATCAAATTAGTGACTCAGGAAATAAATTTAGGTTACGGCGGCAATCAAAAATTCGGGTATGATTACGCAATTAAAAACGGTTTTGACGTTGTGGTTCTAATTCACGGCGATGGTCAATATTCTCCAACTTTAATTCCAAGAATCGTAAATCCGATTATGGAAGATAAAGTTGATGTGATGCTTGGTTCAAGAATGATGGAAAAAAAATTAGCGCTGAAAGGTGGTATGCCAATGTATAAATTTATTGGAAATATCGTTTTAACAAAAGCGCAAAATTTACTTTTAGGAATGAAATTAGCGGAATATCATACTGGTCTTCGCGCCTTCTCAGTGGCTTCTCTAGCTCGTATTCCTTTCAAAGAAAATAATAACGGATTTTCTTTTGATACAGACATCTTGATTCAACTGATTGATAATAAAGTCCGTATTGGCGAAGTGGGAATTCCAACTTATTATGGCGACGAAATCTGTCGTGTTAATGGCATGAAATATGCTTTTGAAATTATGTTAGCCACAGTGCTTTCAAGAGCTCAGCGTCTTGGAATTTATAAATGCAAAAAATTCGATTATAAAAATGTTTAAGAAAATCTCTGTTTTTGTAATTACCTTTACACTTCTTTTTAATGTGGTGATCGAGTCAGCAATGGCAAGAGCCGGCGGCAGATCATCTTTTGGCGGTGGACGTTCTTCAACTTCATACTCTAGCCAAGGATCGCGAGGAAGTCGTACATTCCAAGGGGGAAGTGCAGGAGGCAAAAATTATGCTCCGATGCAAAGATCGGCAACGCAAAAAAATAACGCTAATCCCAATGCAGCGAACGCGCAAAATCAGCAACAAGCGCAACCAACTCAGCCAAATCGCGCTGCAAGTTTCTTTCAACGTAATCCATTTTTAAGCACGATGGGCGCGGTTATTGCGGGCTCATGGATTGGTCACATGCTTTTTGGAAATTCTGGATTTGGTGGAATGGGAGCAATGGGTGCTGGTGCGGGCGGCGGCGGATTTATTCTTAATCTAATTATGATGGCTATTGGTGCTCTAATCGTGGTTTCTTTGGTTAGATATTTTACTAACAGATCAAGATGTGCCACTCCAAATACATTCGGAAATGCCTACTCGGGCAACGGTTTTGGCGGAAGTCAGCCTGATTTTTCTCAAACTCCAACTGTCAATATTGCAGTGTCAGATGCGGATAAAAATAAATTCCCACAAATTTTGATCGAAGTGCAAAAAGCATGGTCAAATCAAGATATGGAAACTTTGAAAAGATTAGTCACTCCTGAAATGGCGAAATATTTTTCTGATTCTTTAGCACAAAATGTCAGCCAAGGAATCGCTAATAAGGTTGAAGATATTGATGTGACCATGGTTGAGATGGCAGAATCATGGAAGGAAGGCGAGATGGAGTATGCTACTGCAATTATCGAATGGTCGAGCTATGATTATATGGTCAACCTCAACAAAAATCCGCAAGATGCTGATTATATTGTTGAAGGTGGAAATAAAAATTTGGTTATGGCCAATGAGGCTTGGACCTTTGCACGATATGGATCTAGTGGTAATTGGATCTTGTCAGCAATCGCGCAAATTGAGTAATTTAAATTAGAGAAGTTCAGTGATCAGAGTTAAAGATTTATCCATTTCATTTTCCGGCCATGATGTTTTTACCGACGGAAATTTTATCATCAACGGACGCGAAAAGGTTGGCCTGATTGGGCGCAACGGTAGTGGCAAATCTACGTTCCTTAAATTAATTTTGAAAAAAATTGAGCCAGATTCTGGCGCGGTGGAAATTCCGCGCGGCTATCGTATTGGACATTTGGAGCAGCATATCAGCTTTTCTCACGAAACAGTTTTGGACGAAATTTGTTCAGTTCTGCCAGAAGATCGAGCTCACGAAGGTTGGAAAGGCGAAAACATTTTATACGGTTTGGGCTTTACTTACGACGATCTCTACAAAGATCCCAAAAAATTCTCCGGCGGTTTTCAAGTTAAATTAAACTTAGCAAAATTGCTTTTGGTTGAACCTCAAATGTTGTTGCTCGACGAGCCGACAAACTATCTTGATATTCACTCAATTCGTTGGCTCAAAGAGTTTTTGAAAGAATGGGAAGGCGAATTAATTTTAATCACCCATGACCGCGGATTCATGGATGACGTGGTTACACACACTTTGGTGATTCATCGCAAAGGCTTTAAAAAAGTTCCGGGTAACACTCAAGGCGTGCGCGAAAAAATTGCGCTCGAAGAAGAAATCTACGAAAAAACTCGCGTCAACGAAGATAAACAAAGACAAAAAACTCAGGAATGGATTGATCGTTTCGGTTCGAAAGCATCTCAGGCCAGCCGTGTGCAATCGCGCGTTAAGATGCTCGAGAAGCAAGATGTGAAAGAAAAATTGGTGCATGTACAAAATCTTGATTTTGAATTCAGCCATAATCCTTACGCCAGCAAAGAAAATATGATCGAGGCTGAAGCCATTGCTTTCGGCTATAATCCGGAACATTTGCTGATCAAAAATCTCTCTTTCAAAATCGCTAATGGCGACAAAATTTGTGTGATCGGAAAAAACGGTAAAGGTAAATCAACTTTGCTCAAGCTTCTGACACAAGACAACGCGCCACTTCACGGCAATATTAAAGTTAACGGCAAAACTGAAATCGGTTATTTCGGACAGATGAATATCGATCGTCTCGATAATAATCGTTCGGTTTATGAAGAGTTGCAAAAAGTTGACGAGAAACTGCCTGTAACCAGAGTGCGTCAGGTTTGCGGCAATATGATGTTCTCGTCAGATTTGGCTAATAAAAAAGTTGGTGTGCTTTCGGGTGGCGAAAAATCTCGCGTGATGTTGGGAAAAATTTTGCTGAAAGGTGCAAATTTACTTCTACTCGACGAGCCGACAAATCACTTAGATATGGAATCTTGCGAATCTTTGCTTGAAGCAATCAAAAGCTTCCAAGGTGCGGTGGTAATGGTGACGCATGACGAACATTTCTTGCGCGAAGTTGCTAATAAGCTGATTATTTTCGATGACGACAAAACCTTCACTTACGAAGATTCATACGAATTCTTCCTAAAAAGAGTCGGTTGGAAAGATCATTAGAAAAGTGCTAAACGCACTTTTCTAATGATCTTTGGGCGAAGGAGCAAAGCGACGCGCGCCCCGGTGTCATCTCGTCTTCGAGTCGCAGACGAGAAAAGCGAGATG
>JACCDX011555303.1_pt1 | contig 10418 bp, 10 predicted proteins | sample 7449681 | NCBI WGS metagenome assembly JACCDX01 (sample SAMN15323450, study PRJNA562643) | freshwater metagenome | isolation source: river surface water | place: USA:Blue River Watershed | collected 2017-08-18
ACGCCGTGTTGGCCGGCACCGGTTTCGGCAATGATGCGGGGCTTGCCCATGCGCTTGGCCAACATGGCTTGGCCAATGGTGTTGTTGATTTTGTGCGCCCCGGTGTGGTTCAGGTCTTCGCGCTTCAAAAAGATTTGGGCGCCGCCCATCTCGCGGCTCATGCGGGCCGCATGGTAGACCGGCGAGGGACGGCCGACAAAGTGTGCCAACTCGGACTTGAATTCGGCGATGAAGGCCGGGTCGTGTTGGTATTTGGCGTAGGCCTCTTTGAGTTCGTTGATGGCATGGGTCAGGGTTTCACTGACAAAGCTGCCACCATAAATGCCGAAGTGGCCCTTGGCGTCGGGTTGCTGGTAGTCGTACATGGGTTGTGGGGCGGCATCCAGGCCGCCAGAAAATTCAGAAGAGGTCAGCATCGGCGGCCCGCACGGCCGTGACAAATTGCTGGATTTTTTCGGCATCTTTCAGACCCTTGCCTGATTCGATGCCCGAGCTCACGTCAACGGCCAGCGACAGGCCATGCGTGCGCAAGGTCCGAATGCCATCGGCCACGTTTGCAGGTGTGAGTCCACCAGACAAAACGAGGTGAGCTCTGACGTTTGTTGGCAGCAGTGACCAATTGAATGTTTTCCCGCCTCCGCCGTATCCGTCGACATGGGCGTCGAGCAAGAGGGCTTGGGCTTGTGAATGAAGATGCGCAAATTTTATCAAGTCGAAATCAGCGGCCTCGGACAAGGGGATTCGCGCGGCTTTCAGGTGCGCACGGCCGGTCGCTTGGGTCATGGCTTGGCAAAATTCGGGCGTTTCATCGCCATGAAATTGCAGCATCGCCCCCGGCACGGCCGCGCAGGCCGCCTGAATGCGCTCGGCATTTTCGTTGACAAACAGCAGTACCGGCGTGGCAAAAGCCGGCAACAACCGTGCCAGCTCGGCCGCTCGCTCGATGCTGACCTGCCGCGGGCTCGGCGGGTACAGCACAAAGCCAATCGCGTCGGCCCCGGCTGCGGTTGCAGCCAGCACATCGGCTTCACGCGTGAAACCACACATCTTGATGCGGGTGCGTTGGCGGGTGCGTTGGAGAGTGCTCATGGCAGCCAGTCAAAGGGTGGGGTGGTGTCGGGCAGGCCCCATTGTGGCTCGTAAATCGGCCCGGCAAAGTACAAGCCGTCGGGCGAAAACGTGGGCGCGGCGGCATCGCGGTCTTTGGCCAACAGCACGTCGCGCATCCAGTCGGGGCTTTGCTGGCCTTGGCCAATGGTGACCATGCAGCCCATGATGTTGCGAATCATGTGGTGCAAAAAGGCATTGCCTTCAAACTCAAAGCGCCAGTAGGCTCCCCGCTGGGCAATGCCAATGTGCCGCAGGGTTTTGATGGGCGACAAAGCTTGGCAACTGCTGGCCCTGAACGATGAAAAATCGTGTTCGCCCAACAAGTGCAGGCTGGCTTGGCGCATGGCGGTTTCATCCAGGGCTCGGTAAACCCATCCCACCCGGCCGGCTTCCAGGCTGGGGCGCACGGCCGAGGCCAACAAAATGTAAATGTAGCGACGCCCGATGGCGCTGCCGCGGCAATGGAAGGTGTCCGGTACTTCTTGCGCCCATTGCACGGCGATGTCGGAGGGCAAATAACGGTTGGTGCCGCGCACCCAAGACGCGGTTTCGCGCACCAACTCGGTGTCGAAGTGCACCACTTGCATCAGGCCATGAACACCCGCATCGGTGCGCCCTGCGCACAAGGTGCTGACACGCGGCACATCGCAAAACTGGGACAAGGCTTTTTCAAGTTTGTCTTGGATGGTGAGGCCCGTACTTTGGCTTTGCCAGCCTTGGTAAGCGGTGCCTGAATAACTGATGCCCAGGGCTATTCTCACAGCGGTTGCCTCGGTGCAGATGTGGGCTTTTCAGCCTCAAGGTTGGGCGTGAGGTTCAGGTCGATCTTGGCAAATTGTGCAGGCAGACCCGAGGGCAATGGCGCTGCAGTGTTCGGTGCGTTGTCTGCCCCAAAAAAATCGATACGTTGGGTATGCCGACGGCGCACCCCAATGGCCAATCCGACCATGGCGGCCAACAGCCCAGCCATCCAGGCCCAGAGGGTGGGGTGTTGGCTGACCTGGGCCAGCAAAGCCTGGGAAGGTGGTGCTGACGCAGCAGACGATGTCATGGCGTTCGCGCCGCCTTCGGTACTCGATGCTGAAGACTGTGCAGATGGGGTCGCTGGAGCGGCGAGATCGCTTGACGTTTGCTGAGTTTGACCAGGAATTGGACTAGGACTTGAACTGTTGCTGGCAGTTGTGGTGTTTGTTTTAGCCGCCAGCGACTGCAGGTCATCCAGGTTCTTTTTGAGCGCGGCCAGTTGCGCGGTTTTTTCTTTGATTTCTTGTTCGATAGCCCACCGTGCTTCGTCGCTGTTGGGGGTGATGGCGCGCTGGCTCAGTGTGAGCTTGTCTTGGCCGGCGGGGGAGGGTGGCGTGGTCTCTGTGGCGGGTTTGACTTGGCCCACCATTTCTCGGCTGGCGCTGCCTTGGGCTTTCAAGGCGGATTGGGCCAAACGCCGGGCGTAGTTTGCGAAGTCCGCGTTTTGTGCCAAGACGGTTTGGCGTGCCTCTTCGGCCGAAATTTGAGCCGCCTCTTGCACGCTGGGCATCTGAATTTCGGCCCCTTCGCGCAGCAAGTTCACATTGCCTTCGATAAACGCTTCAGGGTTGGCACGCACCATGGCCACCAACATTTGAGCCAGTGAAACCCCCGCAGGGCGTTGCGCCAACACCAGCTTCAAGGCGGTGTCGCCCGCCCGCACCGTGAGAGCAGAGGGGTTGGCATTCCCGGGGCTTTGCGCCACCACAGTCGGCGCCACCAAGGCTTGTGGGTCTACCACCGGAGACATCACCGGGGTGGCCGTGTCTGGCAAGGCGCCCACCGGCGACACCAGCAGGGTGTAGTTCATCGCCAGTCGGCCAGAAGGCCATTGCGCCTCGACGATGAGGTCCAAAAAGTTTTCTGTGACGGGCACTTGCCCCACCAGAGCAATGACGGGTTCACCGTTGCCGCGAAACGCCAGACTCACTTGCAAACCGTTCAACGCGGGATGGACCGTGATACCGGCTTGTTGAAAGCTGGCAGCATCGGCCAGCCTCACTTGAAGCTGACGAAGATCCTCAACTTTGAATTGCGTGATGGCGATGGACGCCCGCAGCGGTTGGCCGATGCCTGAGGAAACCGAAACCGGCCCGAGCGACACCGCTTGCGCCCACCAGCTGCTGCACGCCAGCACCGACGCCACGGCCCATGACCTGAAGTGGTGATGGGGCGTGCCGGGGTGCAGACGGCTCATGTGCGGCAAAGCATCAAGCGTCGAGCAAGATGCGCAACATGCGGCGCAAGGGTTCAGCTGCGCCCCACAACAATTGGTCGCCAATGGTGAAGGCGCCAACATATTCAGGGCCCATGGCCAGTTTGCGCACACGGCCAACCGGAATGGTCATGGTGCCGGTCACGGCCACAGGGGTCAGGTCTTTCAGGGTGGCTTCACGGGTGTTGGGCACCACTTTGACCCACGCGTTGTCGGCGGCGATCATGGCTTCGATATCGGCCACGGGCACGTCTTTTTTCAGCTTGAAGGTCAGGGCTTGGCTGTGGCAGCGCATGGCGCCGATGCGCACGCAGAAGCCGTCCACCGGAATAGCGGCTGAATTGAAGCCTTCGCCCATGCCCAAAATCTTGTTGGTTTCGGCCATGCCTTTCCACTCTTCTTTGGACATGCCGTTGCCCAGGTCTTTGTCGATCCAGGGGATCAAAGAGCCCCCCAATGGCGCACCAAAGTTGGCGGTTTCGGCCGCAGTCAGGCCGCGTTGCTTGGCAATCACCTTGCGGTCAATTTCAAGAATGGCGCTCTTCGGGTCGTCCAGCAGGGCTTTGACTTCGGCGTTCAGGGTGCCAAACTGGGTCAACAGTTCGCGCATGTGTTGTGCACCGCCACCCGAAGCTGCTTGGTAAGTCTGGGTGCTCATCCACTCCACCAAACCGGCTTTGTAGAGGGCGCCCACACCCATCAACATGCACGAGACGGTGCAATTGCCACCCACCCAGTTTTTGCCGCCGTGGGCCAGCGCGTTTTTGATGACCGGCATGTTGACCGGATCAAGAATGATCACCGCGTCTTTTTCCATGCGCAAAGTCGATGCGGCGTCGATCCAGTGACCGTTCCAGCCCGCAGCGCGCAGCTTTGGAAAAACGGCTGAGGTGTAGTCGCCACCTTGGGCCGTGATGATGATGTCGCAGCGTTTGAGTTGCTCGAGGTCGAAAGCGTCTTGCAACGTGGTTTCGTTCTTGGCCATCGAGGGGGCTTTGCCGCCCGCGTTGGAGGTGGAGAAGAACAGGGGCTCGATCAGGTCAAAATCTTTTTCCTGAGTCATGCGGTCCATCAACACCGAGCCGACCATGCCGCGCCAGCCGACCAAACCTACTAACTTGCTCATATCAACGCCTTTTCAGTTTTAATAAACAGTGGATGACCAGACTGTTTGCCCGGCTCGTCTGGCCGGGGAGGCGCACGACGAACCAGGCTGTTCAGCCCTTAATGGTCGTGGTTTTTGTGGAAGTTGCGCGCACGCCAGCAACTGCCGCAGAGGCAGAAGCAAAGTTCAGGGAGAACAGGCAGGCGTGGCACATAGGCAAATATTGTAATTGATGCTGCCTGAAGATTTCCTGACAGCACCGGTTGTTGGTTTATGCCAACGCTTTGACCACCGCATCGCCCATTTGCGCGGTGCCGACCTTGGTCGTGCCCTCGCTCCAGATGTCGCCGGTTCTGAAGCCCTGCGCCAGCACTTTTTGCACCGCGGCTTCGATGCGCAGCGCTGCCTCGGGTTGGTTCAAGCTGAAGCGCAGCATCATGGCGGCACTCAAAATGGTAGCCAGTGGGTTGGCAACGCCCTTGCCAGCGATGTCGGGGGCGCTGCCGTGGCTGGGCTCGTACAGGCCTTGGTTCTTTGTGTTCAAGCTGGCCGAGGGCAACATGCCAATCGAGCCAGTGAGCATGGACGCTTCGTCCGACAAGATGTCGCCAAACATGTTGCCAGTGACCACCACGTCAAAGCGTTTGGGCTCTTTCACCAATTGCATGGCGGCGTTGTCCACATACATGTGGTCCAACGCCACATCGGGGTATTGGGCATGCACTTCGGTGACCACGTCTTTCCAGAACTGGAAGGTTTCCAGCACGTTGGCTTTGTCAACGCTGGTCACGCGTTTGTTGCGTTTGCGGGCCGCTTGAAAAGCCACGTGCGCAATGCGCTCGATTTCCGGCTTGGAATAGCGCATGGTGTCAAAAGCTTCTTCGGCACCGGGGAAGTGGCCGTCAGTGGCCACGCGGCGACCACGCGGTTGACCGAAGTAAATGTCGCCCGTTAATTCGCGGATGATCAAGATGTCCAAGCCCGAAATCAGCTCGGGCTTCAGGCTCGAGGCACCCACCAGTTGCTCGTAGCAAATGGCCGGACGGAAGTTGGCAAACAGGCCCATGTTTTTGCGCAAGCCCAAGATCGCTTGTTCCGGACGCAACGGGCGGTCGAGCTTGTCGTATTTCCAGTCGCCCACCGCGCCAAACAGCACCGCGTCCGAGTCCATGGCCAACTTCAGTGTGGCTTCGGGCAAGGGGTGACCATAGGCGTCGTAAGCCGCGCCGCCGACCAAGGCGGTTTCCATCTCGAATTTCAGGTCGAGGGTGTTCAGGACTTTGACGGCTTCTGCGACGATTTCGGTGCCGATGCCATCACCGGGGAGGACTGCGATTTTCATGGGGATTCCAGTATTTTGTGGAGAGCTCAGGTGTTGACGGCGGTGTGAGCCAGCCATGGCTTGGTGGCCAAGCGTTCGGCTTCAAAGGCCTTGATCTTGTCGGCGTGACGCAGTGTCAGACCAATGTCGTCCAAGCCGTTGAGCAAGCAATATTTGCGGAAGGCCTGCACCTCAAAAGGAATCTCTTTGCCTTGCGGGCGCACGATCACTTGGCGCTCGAGGTCCACGGTGAGCTGGTAGCCGGGAAACGCGGCCACTTCGTCGAACAGTTGGGCCACCACGGCTTCGGGCAGCACGATGGGCAGCAAGCCGTTTTTGAAGCAGTTGTTGAAGAAGATGTCGGCAAAGCTGGGCGCGATCACGCAGCGAAAGCCGTATTGGTCAATGGCCCAAGGCGCGTGTTCGCGCGAAGAGCCGCAGCCAAAGTTCTTGCGGGCCAACAAAATGTTGGCACCTTGGTAGCGCGACTGGTTCAGCACAAAGTCGGGGTTGGGCTTGCGGCTGGCCGGGTCTTGGCCCGGAAAACCCACATCCAGATAACGCCACTCGTCAAACAGGTTGGGGCCAAAGCCGGTTTTGCGGATCGACTTGAGGAATTGCTTGGGAATGATGGCATCGGTGTCCACGTTGGCGCGGTCCATCGGGGCCACCAAGCCTTTGTGAAGGGTAAATTTTTGCATGGTGAGGTGTCCGGCGTTCAGGCAAATTTGCGGATGTCAACGAAGTGACCGTGCACGGCAGCTGCGGCGGCCATGGCTGGGCTGACCAAGTGAGTGCGGCCTCCAGCGCCTTGTCGGCCTTCGAAGTTGCGGTTGCTGGTGCTGGCGCAGCGTTCGCCGGGCTCGAGGCGGTCGGCGTTCATGGCCAAGCACATGGAGCAGCCTGGTTCGCGCCACTCAAAGCCTGCAGCCTTGAAGATTTCGTGCAGGCCTTCGCGCTCGGCTTGTTCTTTGACCAAGCCTGAACCCGGCACGACCATCGCCAGTTTGACGTTCTTGGCCACTTTTTGACCCAGTTTCTTGACCACTGCGGCGGCTTCGCGCATGTCTTCAATGCGGCTGTTGGTGCAGGAGCCAATGAAGACTTTGTCGATGCTGATGTCGGTCAGTGCCTTGCCGGGTTGCAAGCCCATATAGGTCAAGGCGCGCTCAATCGCATCGCGCTTGACGTCGTCTTTTTCTTTGTCGGGGTCGGGGGTCTGGCCGTCGATGCCCAACACCATTTCGGGCGAAGTGCCCCAAGTGACTTGCGGCACGATGGCGCTGGCGTCCAGTTCCACCACGGCGTCAAAGTGCGCGCCGGGGTCGGACTGCAACGACTTCCAGTAGGCCACGGCGTGGTCCCACTCCGCGCCACCGACAAACTGCCCGGTTTTGGCGTCGGTGCCAGGTGAAAGCAAACGGCCTTTCACGTAGTCGATTGTTTTCTCGTCCACCGCCACCAAGCCGGCACGTGCGCCGGCCTCGATGGCCATGTTGCAGACGGTCATGCGGGCTTCCATGCTGAGCGCGCGAATCGCTGAGCCCGCAAATTCGATGGTGTAGCCCGTGCCCCCTGCGGTGCCAATTTTGCCGATGATGGCCAACACAATGTCTTTGCCAGTCAGGCCTTTGGCCAGCGTGCCTTCGACCTTGACCAGCATGTTTTTGGCCTTCTTGGCCAACAGGGTTTGCGTGGCCATGACGTGCTCGACTTCCGAGGTGCCGATGCCGTGGGCCAGCGCGCCAAATGCCCCGTGGGTGGAGGTGTGGGAGTCGCCGCAGACCACGGTCATGCCGGGCAGGGTGGCGCCGTTTTCAGGGCCAATGACATGCACGATGCCTTGGCGCTTGGACAAAAACGGGAAGAAGGCTGCAGAGCCGTATTCTTTGATGTACGAGTCCAGTGTGGTGATTTGTTCTTTGCTGATGGGGTCGGTGATGCCGTCGTAGCCCAACTCCCAACCGGTGGTGGGGGTGTTGTGGTCGGCGGTGGCCACGATGGAGCTCACGCGCCAGACTTTGCGACCCGCTTGGCGCAAGCCTTCAAAGGCTTGTGGGCTGGTGACTTCGTGCACCAGATGGCGGTCGATGTACAGGACGGAGGTGCCGTCTTCTTCGGTGTGGACGACGTGTTCGTCCCAAATCTTGTCGTAAAGCGTGCGTGCCATGGGGCTTCCTTGAGTGCAGCCCGTCATTTTATGCGCTCATGGGTTGAAAAAAATGGCGCGAAAAAAAGCCCGCCTAGGCGGGCTTTGGGGTTCGGTTGAAAACCGATCAACGCTGCACGTCGCGGCGTGGTGAGCCGGTGAAGAGCTGGCGTGGGCGGCCGATTTTGTACTCGGGGTCGCTGATCATTTCGTTCAACTGGGCGATCCAACCCACGGTTCGGGCCAAAGCAAAGATGCCGGTGAACAGGTTCACGGGGATGCCGATGGCGCGCTGCACGATGCCGGAGTAGAAGTCCACGTTGGGGTAGAGCTTGCGGCTGACGAAGTATTCGTCTTCCAAGGCGATTTTTTCGAGTTCTTTGGCCAACTTGAACAGTGGGTCGTTTTCGAGGCCCAGTTCTTTCAGCACTTCGTCGCAAGTTTCTTGCATCAACTTGGCGCGGGGGTCGTAGTTTTTGTACACGCGGTGACCAAAACCCATCAGCTTCACGCCAGAGTTTTTGTCTTTCACTTGGTTCATGAACTCGCCCACTTTGGAGACGCCACCCATTTTTTGGATGTCTTCGAGCATGTTCAGGCACGCCTCGTTGGCACCGCCGTGGGCAGGGCCCCACAAGCAGGCCACGCCCGCTGCGATGGCCGCAAACGGGTTGGTGCCGGACGAGCCGCACAGGCGCACGGTCGAGGTCGAGGCGTTTTGCTCGTGGTCGGCGTGCAAGGTGAAGATGCGGTCCATGGCGCGCTCAAGCACGGGGTTGACCTTGTACTCTTCGCAAGGGGTGCCAAACATCATGCGCAAGAAGTTGCCTGCGTAGGAGAGGTCGTTGCGGGGGTACATGAACGGTTGGCCCACGCCGTATTTGTAGGCCATCGAGACCAGCGTGGGCATCTTGGCGATCAAGCGGATCGCGGCAATGTGGCGGTGCTCAGGGTTGTTGATGTCGGTGCTGTCGTGATAGAAGGCCGACAAAGCGCCCACCAAACCGGTCAAAACGGCCATGGGGTGCGCGTCGCGGCGGAAACCGCGCAAGAAGAATTGCATCTGCTCGTTGACCATGGTGTGCTGGTTCACGAGTTTGTGGAAGTCTTTGCTTTGCTGGCCGACAGGCAGCTCGCCGTTCAGCAGCAAGAAGCAGGTGTCCAAGTAGTCGGCTTTGTTGGCCAATTGTTCGATCGGGTAACCGCGGTACAGCAACTCGCCTTTGTCACCGTCGATGTAGGTGATGGCCGACTGGCACGAAGCCGTGGACAAGAAGCCAGGGTCGTAGGTGAACATGCCGCTCTGCGCATAGAGCTTGCGAATGTCGATCACATCTGGACCGATGTTGCCGGAGTAAACAGGCATCTCGATGCTGGGGCTGCCATTCGAGAACGACAGGGTGGCTTTGTTATCGGCGAGTTTCATGGTGGTTTCCTCAAAAATTCCAGAAGTGATCCAAATCGGTCACGCTCTCAACATGTCCAGGACTTCGCGCACCTCGTCGGTGCTGATCTCGGGCTGCAGCTCCTTGCGGCGCAACAACAAGTCCATGAGATCGTTGTCGGACAGGTCCATCAGCACATACATGCCTCGGGCTTGTCCCACGGTGAGTTGGGTGTCAAACCGATTGAAGAAGCGCTCGATGAACAGGTCGTTTTCGAGCAAGCCGCGTCGGCTGCGCCAACGGAGTTTGCTCAGTGAGCGTTCGCTCAATGGGGCGAGCCGATCGGCGTCGACCAAAGCAGCATCTTCAAGAATCGGTGTGACGGTCATCAGACAGCGCGACGAACCATCATCTCTTTGATTTTGCCGATGGCCTTGGTGGGGTTCAGACCCTTGGGGCAAACATCGACGCAGTTCATGATGGTGTGGCAGCGGAACAAGCGGTAGGGGTCTTCCAAGTTGTCCAAGCGCTCAGCGGTGGCTTCGTCGCGGCTGTCGGCAATGAATCGGTAGGCTTGCAGCAGACCGGCAGGGCCGACAAATTTGTCGGGGTTCCACCAGAAGCTGGGGCAGCTGGTGGAGCAGCTGGCGCACAAAATGCACTCGTAAAGACCGTTCAATTCGTCGCGTTCTTCAGGGCTTTGCAGACGCTCTGTCTCGGGCGGAATGGTGCTGTTGATCAAGTAAGGCTTGATGGAGTGGTACTGCTTGAAGAACTGGGTCATGTCCACGATCACGTCGCGAATCACGGGCAGTCCTGGCAATGGCTTCAGCACGATGGTGCCGGGCAGGGTGTTCATGTTGGTCAGGCAAGCCAAGCCGTTTTTGCCGTTGATGTTCATCGCATCAGAACCGCACACGCCTTCGCGGCAAGAGCGGCGGAACGAGATGGTGGGGTCGACGGCTTTGAGCTTCATCAGGGCGTCCAGCAACATGCGTTCGTTGCCGTCCAGTTCGACCTGGATGGTTTGCATGTAAGGCTTGGCGTCCTTGTCGGGGTCGTAGCGGTAGATCTGAAAAGTACGTAGGGTCATGAAAGAACTCCTGTTG
>JACCDX010884294.1_pt1 | contig 10417 bp, 5 predicted proteins | sample 7449681 | NCBI WGS metagenome assembly JACCDX01 (sample SAMN15323450, study PRJNA562643) | freshwater metagenome | isolation source: river surface water | place: USA:Blue River Watershed | collected 2017-08-18
GAGGCCTTGATAGATACCCGCGGCAGAGTCTTGGGCGACCAACAGCCCTATTTTGTAGTGCTCAACGCGTTTGCCCATCAACTGCCCAGTCGCCACTAAGATTGGCTTTTCAAAATAGGCGGCTTTGGACAGCATATTGCTGCTCCGTGCAAAATCTCGGTACACAGCAAAAATAACGCTCGAAAGCGAGATAATTTCATTAAATTGGCGTTCGTCGGCCAGATATTCTGGCTGTATCCATAAATTTTCGGGTGGATGCTTGACGATATCTTCTAGCGCGAGTTGATCTTCAGGAAGCAAATTGTTGTGATTAAGTCGCCCGATTTGCACAAAAAACCAGTCTTTAGAGCCAGCGAGGGTAATCAACTCAAACCAGCGTGCCAGATTTTTTTGTTTACCGATCGAGCCACCCATAAAAACGATTTTTCTGTTGGCGGCACGATCAAGGATCTGTTTGGTCAGTGGAGTCATTCGTTCAGGCAAACTGATATCTGCAATATCGGGCAGATATTCAAATATTCGCTCAGGGATTTTTTTTTGATACGTCGTGCAAACCGCCTCATCTAAAAAACATGTTCCCCGATACGAAGGCACGCTGTAATAACCTGCGGTCGGCACCTCACTTGGGCTGATACATAAACCAAACCAAGGAGTGTTCTGCCACAAGACGAAGTTTGTCCAAGCACTTTGTTCTGTTGGGTACGCATCAACATACATATTTAGTACAGCACTGATTTGCCCAGGGTATCGTCTCAACACTTGATTCACTTGCTCGCAAAACTGTTGCGGATCGAGGGTGATGGCATGGGTTGATTCTTTTGAGCGGACCTCGGCATGATCCTGCGTGATTGACCGGGTTTGATGTTGACGGATACGGCCGTAGAGAGAATGGGCTTTGCTCAATACGCGGTCAAATGCCGCGATGGGCATGCGATACCAAGTAGGCTGAAAAAGCGCTTTATCATTTAGCGCCTTCCACCGCAACCAAACCGCTCTTGCCTTCGATAAAGAGGACGTCATGAACGAAGGACTTGTCGTAATGCTTTCCATACCCAGGACGACTAAGTCATCTGTTTGCTCAAGACCCTGCGCCAATAGTTTGCTTTGTAGACCTGCAGGCTCGGGATTGACAGCAATGACCGGCTGACCTGCCTGACGCAATAGCTTAATAAACAGCACATGCCACGAATCTAAATGCCCTTCGTTTGCAATCGGGTTGTATAGCAATACGTAGCGACGCCTTTCTGTCATATTTGAGCGCGTGCCCGTTCAATCGCCTGCTGGTAGACCTGAACATATTGCTGAGTAATAACTGCGGGCGAAAATCGTTCGAGTGCGTGTTGACGGGCTGACGTTGATAACGTCTGCCAGCGTGCCTTATCCTCCAACACCCAAGCAATCCCTTTTGCCAGATCTTGTGTATCAAATGCAGGGGCTAACCAACCACTTTGCTGGTGAGTCACAATATCTGGCAACCCTCCGATGTTGAAGGCGACAACTGGCACACCACAGGCATTTGCTTCAATGGCGGTATTAGGTAAATTATCTTGCCGAGAGGGAACTGCCATCACATCTGCTGCGGCATAGATAAGCGTCATCACGTAATCATCACGTACTGGCCCAAGCCAATGGACTGGGCAAGGCCAAGCACTATCGCCGGCAGGCTTGTATTGTCCGAAAATCAGTAACTCGGGCGTTAGTGCCATGTCATCGACCGAATGCGCCATCGCCTGCTTGAGTAAGTCTTCGCCCTTTAAGTGTGGCATACCACCCGCAGAGCCGGATAAGACGTAGTGTTTACTTTGCTCCAAGCCCAAGACAGCTCGGGCATATTGCTTTGAAATAGGCCGCCAAAGATGTTGCATCTCTAATGGATTCGGAATGGTCTGGACCGGGGTTTGTTGAAACAAAACACTTTCGCGTGCACAACGGGCCATCCAGCGCCCGGGCGTCACAATATTAAATCGCTGATGTGCCCAAGCACTTTGCTTGCGCTGCCACGCGAAACGATTTAGGTCTGGGCCAGCCTCACCCAACGGGCGATTATCTTTCATATAACCTACCCGAAAGCGTGACCTTGCGTCATCATCCGGGACAATATGTTCGCCACCGCAAAATGCCCACATATCGTGCAAGGTCCACACAATCGGCTTCGTAATGCGGCCGATATCCTCAATTGAAAGTAAATTGATAATCCAATGCAAGTGCACAACATCTGCGTCTGAGTGATTGATCTCATCCACAATGCCTGCACTCGCATGACCAAATGAATGCATGATTAAGTTAGACGTTTTGAATTTACGTACTCTTATTGCCCACGCCTGCTGGATTAATTTGTTTTTTACCTTTTGTATAAAAGTACGTGGACCTTTCCCCGCAATCACACGATTGTTTGCAGTTTGATGCGTGAGCACACGCATGGTGCTCTCGATACCTTGCTGCAACAATGCTGTGTGCAGTCGATACGCCGCACGAGCAGCGCCGCCGTTCAGATCATCTGTTGAAAGGTGCCAGACTTTGATCATTTGCCTGATGCTCTTGTATTGCCTATGGCAATCTGTAAAACGTTTACCAAACTCTCGGTTAGCGCAGCGACACTAAAGGCCTGGCGGTAAGACGCAAAGTTATTTTTTAAATCTAACTTTTCGTCTGTCAATTTTATTAGGCCTGCGTACATTTGGTTCACATCATTTTCCGGTACGGCCAGTCCAATCCCATACTCGGTCACACGATCGCCCATTAAATATCCTTCCGAAGCCAATATGGGCTTTTCGAAGGCGGCGGCCTTTCCAGGCATATTGCTACTTATCGCAAAGTTTCGATAGGCTGCAAAAATCACATCACTTATTGCAATCACTTCATTAAAAGCCGCTTCATCAGGCAGATACTCCCGTTTAATGAATAGATTTTCTGGTTTCGTTTCGTTTATTCGGGCGAGCTCTTGTGCGTCTTCATCACTCAAGGTGTCTTCAAACAACTCACCGATTTGTACAAAATACCACTGATTCGGATCAGCTAATGCAATTAGCTGATACCAACGGGACAAGTTTTTATTACCGCCAATTGTGCCACCTAAAAATACAACCTTTCGTCCTCGAGCGCCCACTTGAATTTGTCTGACTAACTCGGACTGCATCTCAGGCAAGGCTGTTTCCGTAATGTCAGGCAAATACGCGAAAGACTTATGAGGAAATAAAGATTCGTATCGATCCCGGATATCATTATCTAAAAAACACATGCCAGCATTCGACGGTAATTGGTAGTAGGCCTCCGTGCCTGTTGGACTTGGGACAAATCGTATGCCAACCCAGGGAAGTGGATTAACCGCTTCAAAAAGGCTCCACCGTTTAGGATCCGGAGCATACATATCCATATACATATTCAATACGATGGACGGATGCCATTTACTCTTTCTTTTCATCGTCGCAATACGTAGCCCCAGATCATAGGGATCCAAATATCTAGGGTCAATATCTTCCTGAATCGGACTGCCACTGAGCTTTAGCGCCCGTCGCAATCGTCCTATTGCGCGTTGCCACAAGCTTTGACGAGACGCATTCCAATTTAAGATATGCAAATTGGGCGCAGAAGCATAATTTTTTCGCTGCAATCTCATCACCAAGTCGCGAGAATCAGGCGTCGCAATATTGACGCGCCAACCCGCCCCTAACAGAGCAGCAACAAACAGCGCAGTCCATGAGTCAAGGTGTCCATGCCCAGAAATTGGGTTATAGATCAACACGCACGGAGTCTTGGCACTCATGCCGCGACAACCCGTTGATACCACTGCTCAAGCAGCACCAATTTATAAGTAAAAAACAAACCACTCCAATTTTTCTTTGCTATTTTCTTAAGTAAGTGGTCAATCTTGCCCGCAGCCAATATTCCATCATGGACGAGTTGCCCATCCCTCAAACTGTCGCCATATGTCTCAACCACCCCTGACAGCCACGCGTGCAGCGGCGGCTGAAACCCAGTCTTCGGGCGCGAAAGAACTTCATCTGGCAGCGTGCCTTTTAAAGCCGTCCGTAACCAAGTCTTTGGGCCTAAGCTATGGTCGGGATATTGAGATCGCAAAGCCATAACGTTTTCAATGAGCTTAACGTCTAAAAACGGCATTCGTGTTTCAACACCGACCGCCATTGAAACTCGATCGCCAAGGGATAGGCAGTTAGAAGCGAGCCACGTATCGAACAACATATGGATTACCGCAGCTGGTATTTTTTCCGTACTGCGTGGTCCAATTTTTGTAGGACTAAATAAACTCTCAGGCACAAGGCTACGCATAGCAGCGCCATATACCTCTGCTTTCATTTCAAAGGGTTCTGCAAAATCCGGATGTAGCACGTAGTAGATCAATTGATCAGCCGGGTTACGCGGATCGGCGATCTTTTGCAAAATATTTGCCCAGCGCTTTAGTTCTGGATGTGCGCGAGGATAGTGGGCGACCTTCGTCAAGAATAGTTGAGCGGATTCTGAGCCGAGCCATTGCCCTAACCATTCCAAGCTTCGATGGTCAGAAATCATTTGATTCAACTCAACTGCTTGCGTTGTGTATGGATATCCCCAGAAAATCTCATCTCCACCGATCCCTGACAACAGGACTTTCACACCCTGCTCTGCCGCGGCCCGTGGGACGGAGTAGTGACCGAAAGCGGCAGGGTCTGCGATCGGCTCATCCATGATCCTCACAAGCTCAGGAAAAAAATCTACAAAACTATCCACAGGTAGTTCAACTTCATGAACAATCATCCCCAAAGACTCAGCCAAAGCACGTGCCTGTGCGCGTTCATCATAGGGCGGGCGTCCTGGATAACCGACACAAAACGCATGCATCGGTTCCGGATAATTTTTTTGAGCTAGTGCCGCAATTGCACCAGAGTCAATTCCGCCAGACAGAGCGATCCCGACGGGCACGTCGGAGCGCAACGTCATTTTTACGGCATCCTCAAGTGACTCTAATATCGTGGGTAATATTTGGGCAGAGTCTATTGAAGCAGAACTATTGTGTGCAGTTGTCTCTACGCACCAATATTGTTTCGGTTCAACCAGCCAGTCTTGTTCAGAGATAGTTAAGGTATGCCCTGCCGGTAGTTTATGCACGCCTTGGAGCATGGTGTGGGGCTCTGGCACATATTGATAGTGCAGATACATGTCGATTACTTCGACATTTAGCGCGGGACGATTTGGTAACAGAGGTAACAAAGCCTTAATCTCGGACGCAAAAATCAACCTGTCTGCTGATCGCTGGTAAAACAATGGTTTTTCACCGCAACGATCGCGCGCTAAAAAAACCACTTTTTTTTCAGTATCCCAAATAACGAAAGCAAACATTCCGCGGAAGCGCTCAACACATCCAGCGCCCCAAACATGGTAAGCCGCGATCAAAACTTCAGTATCGGAGTTAGTAAAAAACAACTGTCCACTTGCCTCAAGCTCTGCACGAAGCTCTAGGTAGTTATAGATCTCGCCGTTATAGGTAACGACGTAGCGACTATCGCGGCTAAGCATCGGCTGATGCCCTGCATCAGACAGGTCAATAATCGATAGGCGGGTGTGTCCAAGCTGCACATAGCGATCTTCGTAGTGGCCACTACCATCTGGTCCTCTATGCGCCAAGCGAGTCATGACCTCCTGACTTAGCGGCGAACGCATCTCAGGCTTTACATAAACACACCCTACGATTCCACACATGTCAGTTATGCCATCCAAAAGCACGTCGTAGCTTTTTTACTAACCATTGAGGCGCTCGAAGCAGTTGATCACGCCGTCTGATAAAACGATTACGCCATCTGTCGGGATGCTCACGGCCCCCAAAGTTTTGGTTGAGTACAAATTTATCCGCCGCCAGGTTCTGCACCACATCTTTTGGATGAGTCATATCCCCAAGCGCAGCAACTGGCAAACCCTCTTGATCGCCTTCGCTGACGGTATGGGTTGCATCCGGACCAAATCCTATATTCGTCACAAGGTTTGTATTGGGTGTTGCAGTTAATCCACCGTAGTACCACACGCAGGCTGTCCACTGATAGTCCCAGGTGTCAATCTCACCTGCCTTCACGCGATCGAGTAAATCAGACCAGATCTTACGCTCGACTGGATCAGGCAATTTTTGTTTCCAATCAGAAGTATCCTTCCACTCGGGCCAAAAAGGTAAGTCAACGCGATAGTGCTTCCACGCTCGACGCCAGGTCGCCCATCCCCAGCAGTGATTAAATTTAGAAAAATAATATGCAGCGTCGCCACGTTTTCGACCCTGTTGAAAATTATTACCTGTTATTACCCACACTCGTGGGTCAGTGGCATAGCGCTCAAGCAGTTCGTGACAGAAAGAAAAAAAGTCTTGATTCGGAACGCAATCATCCTCCAGGACAATGGCGGATTCGACTTGTTCGAACACCCAGTCAAGACCCGAGCTAACTCGGCGCTTGCAGCCGAGGTTAGTGTCTGAATAGTTACGAAAAACCTCACATGGCCAATCTATTTGCTCAACAATTGCTCGGGCCTGCTGGCATTGCTGCATATCAGTGGGGTGCCCGGGGCGGGGGCCGTCCGCAACAATCAATAGAGTTTTGGGACGCTGAGCGCGTATTACATCGAACGTCTGTCGCGTGTGGCGCGGACGATTAAAAATAAAATAGGCGATTGGAGTGTCAAACATTACCAAGCCCGACGAAATCTAGCCGGATCATCTGAGTAGCTCACCTTTTGCTGCAGGATTTTGAAGGAAGTGATTCAGGTCTTTACCAATCATTCCCGCGGCGTAATCAGAAATATGATCGGTAAAGACATACATTAACTTGTCGTTCTGTTTAGTTTCGCAAAGCCTAGTTTCAACGTTACATAAAAATGGAGTGGTGTCGAAGATTCGGACATGATCCGGATTTTTGATTGCGATCTCATTTAACAAATCACGATATTTTTTTGATAAGTGCAAATGTCGATCAAGTGGCAATAAGCAGCGCTGGTTAAGCGTCTTTTTCAAAAATCTATTGAGCAAATCAGAGCTCGTTACACGCAACAAACAATCTTCTGGATGTGGGAAGGTTGGGTTGTCAACCACAATGGTAACTTTTTTATTTGCACTCTTAAATCGATCAATAGTATTTTGAAGTCCAGCTCGCGCAGGCTCATAAAAGCTAGACCGGTCAAGGTCTTCGATATCCGTGTCGTTCTTCAGTTGGAACAAATTACGTGTTGCGGTGACAAGAACGACATTCTCAAGCGCTGGGTTCGCATTAATTGCCTGAACAGCTTGAAGAATCGCAGGCTGATACTCTTTGTAGGCGGGGTGGTCTGAAATAAGCGGGACCGGCGTTGCCTTAGCACCATTCGCAATCATGAGCCAGCGCCCCCCCTCCGTTGAAGTGCGCATCAATCCGCTTAAGATCGCTAACGCCTTACTATCCCCCAGTAGGGCATACTTAATCGGAGAGCGACTATCACTTAAGCATGTGAACTTGGCTTGCTCATCACGACTGAGCCCACACTCCTCTAACGCCTTGACGGGATACCCTCCGTCATTTGCAGCCTCTTTGCCAGCCACCTGAGGACCCCTGAAGCTCAAGCCATCCCGACTATAAATGTAGTAACCGCTATAACCGACACTGGCCATTAGCACGATGAGAAGAAGAGCTTTATATCCACCATATTTACCAAAACGGAAGGGCTTTTCAATCAGCCAATAAGTCAAGACGGCCAGCAGAACAGATGCCGATACCGCAAAAAAGCGTGTCTCAACCGTGGGAGTTTCGCCATCGACAATACGAGCAAACGACAGCAAGGGCCAGTGCCACAGATATAGCGGAAAACTAATTAATCCAATCCCCACTAAGAGTGGGCTGGATAAGATTCTTTTATTGATCCAGGCCGCCGAGCCAGCGAGTATGATCAGCGCCGCTCCGCCCGCCGGCAGCAAGGGCCAAACACCAGGAAAGTGTCGACCCCGCATGATCAGCATCAACCCCAAAACAATGGCTACCAGCCCGACTGTTGCACACAGATTAGCAAGCACTCGGACTTGACCCTCCGCACCCGGCCGCTCAATAAATTTATGCACAAATTTAGGAGGGTAGAGTGTGAGATGCGCTAACCCAGCGCCAATTAAAAGCTCCCATATCCTCGTCTGCGGCGAATAAAAGGTCGCGACCTCGTCGCCACGGACTTGATAAATATTGAGTCCAAAAGACAGTAGCCCGATGGACACAATGAGCAGCAGCGCATTAAATTTAATTCTGTAGGTAATCCACAGTAGTATCGGCCAAAGAATATAGAACTGCTCCTCGATACCAAGGCTCCAAAGATGCAGCAATGGTTTGGTATCTGCCGTATTATCGAAATAACCGCTCTCACGCCACAACAAAAAATTCGAGATAAACACAGACCCGCCCGCAGTGTGCAACCCGAGCTGCTTGTATTCCTTCGGCAGCAACACATACCAACCGAACAGCAGGCAAGCTGCAAGAACGACAATTAATGCGGGAAATATGCGTCGAACTCTGCGGGCATAAAAATCTGTAAAACTAAACGCCTCGTTACCAAGGCTTCGTAAGATAATCGATGAGATTAAAAAGCCTGAAATCGTAAAAAAGATATCTACGCCAATGAAGCCACCTCGGAGCCTTTCCGGAAAGGCGTGATAGAACACAACGACCAAGACCGCGATTGCTCTCAGACCGTCAATATCTGCGCGGTACTTTACATGCGAAGAGGCGGAGGGCAACAAAGGGCCTTTTCCTTTTAATTCGGTGATTCAGACAAGCCGGCAAGTCGCTTAAACACGGCAGAGTTAGCAACCAGCTCTTGATAGCTTCCATCAGCAACAATTTGTCCAGCATCGAGCATGACAATACGATCGCACGCCTGCACCGTTCGCAGTCGATGGGCAATCAAGATCATTGTGCGCTCTGCACTTAAGGTGCGGACCGCTTCCATCACTGCATCTTCAGTCATACCATCAAGGGCACTTGTTGCCTCATCAAACACCAATACATCTGGGTTATGGTACAGAGCACGCGCGATACCTAGCCGTTGGCGCTGACCGCCAGAAAGCTTAACGCCTCGCTCACCAACGATCGTGTCGTACCCGTCTGGCATCATCTTGATAAATTCATGTGCTTGGGCCATCTGCGCTGCACGCAGCACTGCGCCATGATCAATCTTATCTTCCGGAATTCCAAGCGCAATGTTACGTGCGACTGACGCATTGGTTAAGAACACCGTTTGCGGAACGTACCCCACACGCCGACGCCAAGCACGCTCATTTGTTGCAACCAGATCTACCCCATCGACAGATATCGAGCCCGCATCAGGTGGGTATAGACCCAATATGACATCTGCTAGCGTTGTTTTACCAGAGCCGGTACGGCCAACGAAGCCAATACTCTGATTCTGAGGGATTCGCAGTGACACATCTTTAAGAGCCGGCCGATTCGCCCCTGGGTAACTAAAACTCAAATTTGATAATTTGATCTCGTACTTAAAGGATAACGCTTGCGTCTCTTCTATCTCACTTGGCTGAGTATTGTTTCGAACAACCGCCAAATCTGCTTCAAGGGCTTCGACTGCCCGCGTGTGATATTTGATCGTAATCGCAGCCGCAAAAAACTGTTGGAAAATCGGGACTAACCGGTTGCCTGCGAGTGCATACAACGCAAGCGACGGTATTGCCGCGGCACCTTCACCTTTGATTACAAACGCTAATGTCACAGCGACAATGCCCGCGTAAGCAAACACCTCAATCACATAACGCGGCAAAGCCGAAGCCAACAAATTGGACGCTTGTGTATCAGTTAATTCAGAGAACGATTTTTTATATTCAATTGTGGAGGGAGACTCACGGCCTAACACGCGTAATTCTTTAACCCCGGATAGACCTTCTAGTGAAATTCTACCGACGGCCAGGCTGGCCTCCACCATCTTCGCGCCAAGTCGAACCTGACGAGCGCGAATCATCCGATATACCAGCATGTAGCCGCATCCCAACACAAGTACCGTCCCTAAGGCTACCGTTGGATCAACCAAGATAATTAAACTAATCAATACTAGACCACTTAAACCTTTCGCAACAACGCCAAGCAGCGAGGCTAAAAATCCACCAAGTGCGGACTCCACATCTCCGCCGATGACACGACCTAATGACGGTGTATCGCGCTGCAAGTGAAAGGCATAGGGTAAGTACAGATAGCCTGTAAAGAGCTCGGCCGACAACTCCCTTCGCGCAAGAGCAATGTAATGCGTTTGGATCCAGAGATTTGACGCACTGACAACATTACCAATCGCTAATATTGCAACAGTCAAGACGCCGGCTCCGATAACGGCACCTTGCTGAGTTTGAATGCTAAATAATTTAAGAGTGGTCTCTAGCCAAGGATATTTGAACAAAACACCTGGATCCATGACCACCGCCATGAAGGGC
>JACCDX011547109.1_pt1 | contig 10417 bp, 12 predicted proteins | sample 7449681 | NCBI WGS metagenome assembly JACCDX01 (sample SAMN15323450, study PRJNA562643) | freshwater metagenome | isolation source: river surface water | place: USA:Blue River Watershed | collected 2017-08-18
ACCGTGTCATAGAGGTGTTGCCAGACACCATCGCTGCTGCTGGTAATCGACGTGAGAATGGTGAGCACCGGGATGCTGAGCAGCAGACACAGCAGCAGGATACCCAGCATCGGGAGACGGCTGTACAACCCGGTTTTCAGAGACGACAAGGCCCCTTCCGGGGCCTCGTCCACACTATTGATCATGGAGACATCTGCTTGTCAGGTGCGGGTGATGGTGACCACCCTTGTTACTGCCAGCCGGCTCTGTCCATCAGGCGGACCGCTTCGGCATTATGGATGCCGAGTTCTTCCAGCGCAAGATTGTCAGCCTTGAAGGTTCCCCAGGACTGCAGCAGCTCGCTGGCCGGCACATCGGCACGCACCGGGAACTCGTTGTTCACTTCGGCGTACCAGGCCTGCGCTTCTTCGCCAGCCAGAAACTCCATCAACTGCACCGCAGCATCGCGATTCTTAGCAGCCTTGGTGATGCCTGCGCCGCTGATGTTCATGTGCGCGCCATTGCCGTTCTGATCGGGGAAGAACACCGCCACGGCCTCAGCCGCCTTGCGCTCTGCCTCGTTGGTGGACTTGAGCATGCCACCGAAGTAGTAGGTGTTGCTGATGGCGAGATCGCACTGACCTGCTGCAACCGCACTGATCTGCTCACGATCGCCGCCCTGCGGTGGGCGGCCAAAGTTCGCTACCAGCCCCTTGGCCCAGGCCTCGGTCGCCTCAACACCATTGCGACTGATCATCGACGCCACCAGAGACTGATTGTAGATATTGCCGGACGAACGCACGCAGATCTTGTTGTCCCACTTCGGATCGGCCAGATCGGCATAAGTGGACAGATCGGCTGGATTCACACGCGCCTTGTCATAGATGATGACGCGTGAGCGCAGTGTCAGGCCATACCAATAGCCCTCGGAATCACGATACTGGGCGGGAATGATGTCGTTGATGACTGCAGATTCCACAGCCTGCAGAACGCCAGCCTCCTTGGCGCGGTAGAGACGGCCAACGTCTTCTGCAATCAGCATGTCGGCCGGAGAGTTATCCCCTTCCAGGGTCAGACGCTGAATCAGTTCATCTGCGGAACCTGTCACCAGATTTACCGTCACGCCGGTACGCTCTGTGAAAATATCCAGAATGGGTTTGATGAGATTTTCCTGTCGGGCGGAATAGATATTCACTTCATCGGCAAGCGCCGGTACGCAATAAGGAGCGCAAAAAACGGCCAGCAGCGTCAGCGTAAATTTTCTAAGCATGGAGACGACTCCTCGGTGCGGGTTGAGTGAGGGAATGGCTGTCAAATCTGGCAGCAAAGAGAGCACCGCATCATGGAGAAGATGATAATCGATCTCATTTAGACTTGCAATTGGAAAAGCGCGGACGAAGAAAAGAATCAGGCTCTGCGGGTGGTCAATCGACCCGTGATCTTTTCGGGCTCTGCGATTTCATCGAAGAAGACAAAGGCGTGGGGCGACTTCTTGGCCGCATACATCGCCTGGTCGGCATTCTTCAGCAGCACGGCCGCCTCAGTGCCATCCTGGGGAGCGAGCGCGGCACCAATACTGAAATGGACCGGGAACTCACGCCCATCCACCTGCATGGGTTTCTGGAGAGACTGCATCAGCGCCTCCATCACCTGACGGGTGGACTCGCGGGTTGCGCCATGCAGCAGCACGGCAAATTCATCGCCACCATAGCGTGCAATCAGATCAGACTTGCGGAGTGCGGCCTTCAAGCGGCGGCCGATAATCCGCAGGACCTGATCGCCCGCGTCATGCCCGCGCGTATCGTTGATCTGCTTAAAATCATCCATATCCAGAAGCAGCACGGCAAACTGGTTGAGGGGGGCGCCCACGGGTTGCATGCACAGCCTGGCAATACTCATGTCCAGCAGGCGCCGGTTGGCAACTCCGGTCAGTGTGTCGAGGTGTGCGAGTGTGTTCAGCGGGCCAACCATCAGCCGGGTCAGCAGGAACACGGCAAGAATACTCAGCGCCACGCTGGCCAGCATCCATCTCATCAGACTGGTCTGCAGCTGATCAAAAGGCCCCATGACCTCATCGAGCGACTTGCCCATGACGCCGATGACCTCCAGGCCCTCGGTACGAACCAGCGGCAACATGTTGAGAAGATAATTGTGCGGTCCGTTCTCGAATGATGACGCAACCTCATCCACCGCAGTGAACTGCTCCAGCAAGCCATCCCCCACCTCGGTCGGGAAGGTCGAGGCATGCATCTTCCAGGGCGTATTGGCCGTCCGGGCAAAGAACGCATAACTGGCATTGGCCTCCCCACCCAGCACCTGCCACAAAGGATCTCCCATCGGGAAGCCGATACTGAGCCAGCCGACGGGTTGCGGAGCATTGATGGGAATAGTCACTATCTGGTGGAGAACTTCACCGCTCGTATCCATCGGCGCAATCATCTGCGGGGGCGGAGGAGACTGCAGGATGGCCGGATTTACACTTACTGGATCGGGTTGTCCGCCAGAGGCTGGTCCGGAAACATAAGCGATTACATTCCGGTTCATGTCAGTCAGGAGCATGGCTGCCGCCTGAATGCGAAAGCCGTTGTTCTGCAGCGTCGCTTCGATGGCCAGTCGGTTGCCCGTGGCTATCGCCTCCCGCACGGTGGCATCGGCGGCAATCACCTGACCGGTCAGTGCCAGTTGCCGACTGCGCAGGAGAACAAGATTGCGCATGACATCGGATGCAATCTGCAGATCGTGACTGGCATTTTCCCGGGCGATGTTTTCATTGCTGACCGTGAGCACCATGTAGGCTCCGGCCTGGATAAGCGCGAACACCACGATGAAGACGTAGATGATCTTCCATTCGTACAAGCGATAATTCATGAATGTCCTTACTCTTTTGCAGGCGCCATGATGGCCTTCGTTGCAAGGGCGTGTCAGGCATTCTGCCTGCGATCCGTGTACCCGATCAATTTTTGCGCAAAAAATATCCTGCGAGCAAGCTAAACCAGCGCCTCAGTTTAATCAAGGAGAGCAGGAATAGATATCGCGACCAACTGCGGCGACAGGCCTCATCACCAGAATCGCCTTGACGCGCTTTTACTGTAGAATGCCTTGCAACCGCAACGCATCATACAGACACCACGACAATAACAATTATCGAGGGCCGAGCCATGCATATCAGTCTCCCGCTCCAATATTTCCGCTCGCTGGCAGGCGCGCTGACGACAGCTCGTCCACAATCATGGCCCCGCGCCATCGTATTGAGCGCCATGCTTCTTCTGGCTGCCTGCAGTGATCCGGCAACCGAACCCAACGCGAGTGCTGCACCCGCTGGCGACAGCGCAGCAGCGTTCAACACCTCGCTGAACATGAAGGACTTCATGAACCTGATTCTCGACCCCGCCGCAGACGTCCTCTGGGATTCCGCAGGCTGGGTAGATAGCAGGGAGACCGGTTACGAGGAACTCTACCCGACCACGGATGAACAATGGGACTATGTGCGGCGCCATGCCGCACTGCTCATCGAGATCGGCAATATGCTCGCGCTGCCCGGACGGGCTGTCGACAACGATGCCTGGGTGACTTACGCCAACGGTTTGAGCCAGGCCGGAGCGCTCGCCATGGAGGCCGCCGCAGTGCAGAACAAGGAAGACTTCTTCCAGGCTGGAGCGCAGCTGTATAGCGTCTGCACCGCCTGTCATCAGGCCTACAACCCCGAAATCACTTCCAAATTTGCCACCAACTAGACGATGCCGCGCATGCCAGCGAAGACAGCGCTCGACCACAGCACGGACCTCCGACTGCACCAGAGAGTGACCAGCGCCCAGGCCTTGCTGTTATTGCTGACACTGCTGCCATTGGCTGGTGACGCTCTAGCGCACTCCATTACTGGCAATGACGCCAATTTCGTGCAGGATATCGACGGCCCGGCCGTCATGCCCTTCATTTACCTTGGCGCCAAGCACATGGTCACCGGCTACGACCACCTGCTGTATCTGATCGGTGTGGTCTTCTTCCTCTATCGTCCAGTGCAGGTTGTGCAATACGTCACCCTCTTTGCCGTGGGACACAGCATCACGCTGCTGACCGGAGTACTGGCAGATCTGCAGGTGAATGCCTTCCTGATCGACGCGATCATCGGGCTGTCCATCGTCTACAAGGCGCTGGAAAACCTGGGCGGATTCGAACGACTCGGAAAGCTGCATCCCGATCCCCGCCTGGCGGTGTTCGTTTTCGGCCTGTTCCATGGGTTGGGACTTGCTACCAAACTGCAGGAATTCGAACTTTCCCCAAACGGTCTGATCATCAACATCATCAGCTTCAATGTCGGCGTGGAACTGGGCCAGTGTCTGGCCCTGTTCCTGATTTTCATGGTGCTGAGTTACTGGCGTCGCTTCGACAGCTATCTGCGTCACGCCTTCATCACGAACACCGCGCTGATGAGCGGGGGGTTCCTGCTTGCCGCTTACCAGTTCACCCACTATCTGCTCGACTGAGCCCAACAAATGTCCGACAAGCTGACAGCAGGAATTGGAGATCCGCGATGAATGAACCAAAAGACACTCAGGAGGCACCCGCACCTCTCTCATCTCGCCAGCTTGTGCTGGGTTCCGCCGCCGCCGTGCTGATTGCAGGCGCGGTGCTGGTGGTAGCCGTGTTGCCCGCCGAGTTCGGAATCGACCCGCTCGGCGTCGGTCGTGCGCTCGGCTTGCAGGAGCTGGCCGATGCCAGCGAAGGGCCTTTGGAGGCTCAAACCGTGGCGCACAGAGCCGACACGGTGGAGTTCATACTGGGGCCGTTTCAGTCCCTGGAATACAAGTACCGCCTGGCCGAGGCCAGCAGCATGATCTACTCCTGGCAGGCAACGGGTGCGCTGGTATACGACATGCACGCCGATCCGGACAATATGGAGGGCGAGGAATTTGTGGAGAGTTTTGACAAGGGAACCGCGACCAGCAGCATGGGCACCTACCACGCACCGTTCAGCGGCATTCACGGCTGGTTCTGGGAAAACCGCACCTTCGAGGAAGTGGTATTGCGCCTGCACAGCGCCGGATTTTACGAGGGCACGATTCTGTTTCGTGACGGCGGGGTCTTCGAACAGGCCCTGGAGCCAGTCCTGAACTGAAGGCTGCCACGACCACAGACAGTCCGGCCATGAAAAAGCCCGCACGGCCTGGGCTGTGCGGGCTTCCTGTGGACGCAGGCGAAGCTGTTATCTGTCGCCGGGATCAGAACCGTCGACTGGCGCACCGGTGCCTGATGATCCCATGAACAGTTTGCGGCCGTCCGGGAAGGTGATATCTCGGCCGTTGCCACGACATTCCGGCGTACACAGACGATCCTTGCTCTGGTAGCCAGTCACGATGATCTCGGTGCCAATCTGCAGAGAGTCGCGGTTGATACCCCGGCGCAGCAGTGTGTTGGGCGTACCGCCCTCGACCATCCAGAGCTGCTTGGTGCCATCCGCATTGGTGTTCTCCAGGTGTATCCAGGAGTGTGGATTGATCCACTCAACACGCGTAATCGGCCCACGCAGTGCAATCGGCAGATTCGCATCGAACTCCGCAGAGAATGCGTGGTGCGCGGAGGCTGGCATACTGACCGCTGCCATACCACCCGCGACGGCTGCCGCAGCCATCATCATCTTGATCTTCATATTTCCACCCCTTTGCTTGGTCTGAATTAACTTTGTCTCAGCGGTCGACTTCCTGTCCGAAAAGCTCAGCCTCACGTCCTTTCCTGTACTTGCCGTACATTAACTCTTCTACGAATTCCACGCACTTGAATTGCGGCAGTTCGAAGCCTTCTTCAAGTCTTCGGTAGATCGGCATACTGATTGTCCATGGACGCTCAAAAATATCCGGATCTTCCATGGTCGCCTCGTACTCAATCACGTTCTCACTGACCAGTGTGTAACGCTCGGTCACCTTCAGCTTGTAGGTGTGATAGTTGCCTGCCCGGTCAAACCAGGTCCTGTCGTCCAGGCCCGTGACCTCGACGACGAAGGTGTCGCCATCCCAGTATCCGTATGACTGCCCCATCCACGCATCCAGGGGCGGTTCACCCGGGTTTTCCAGATAGATGTTGCGCACAGCGCCAGCGAACGAATAGGCGATGAACATTGCCTCCTGGCTCTGGAATATCTGGAACGGGTGCGGCATGTAGGTTGCGCGAGGGACGCCCGGCATATAGCACTTGATCTCCGGATCACTGGTCAACCAGTTTTCCTGATTGGTCTGGCGCTGCGCCAGTGCCTCCGGCTTGTAGGGGATGGTTCCGCCATCTACGACAGAATAACTGGCTGGCACAGAACCTACGGCACCCATCGCCACGATTTCCGGAGCCGGTACGGGGACGAAATCGCCGGGCACCATCGCGAAGGCGGCCTTGGCAGGAGCAGACTCGAGATTGTTGTTCGCGGTACTCATGACCTGCCAGATGCCATTGAGATCCGGCTTGCCATCGGGGGTCCGGGGAATAGCGCTGGCCGGGGCGGCGGCAACCGCAGTAGTGTCTTCCGCAGGCGGTGTTCCCGCTGGAGAGCAGGCGGCCAGAGATGCCAGCAGTAGTGCGGCGGACAGGCATTTCAACTTGTTTTTGCAGCCAAGCATATTTCAGGACCTCCGGTTTTGGTCGGCCGATATAAACACTTCGTCGCAAGGAGTGTCAAGCCATGGGAATCAAGCAATCTGCAATCATCAAACAGGGTGGGGAAAAGCAGAAATTCTCGCCTTGGGCGTGCCGGGCTGATTCCGGAGCCGCGCTTCTTTCCACCAGGGACATGGCGTATGCTCAATCGACAACCAAGCCGCACCACGACCTGAGCATTCCATTCGCCTCTCAAGGAACACCCTTATGACATATCCCTCACGTTCATTCCTGCTTCAAGCTTCGCGTCGGTCTTTGCTGACTCTGCTGAGCATCGTGCTGGTGGCGTGCAGCAGCACGACGAACACTGGCGAAGACGGCCCAACACTGGCCACTCTGTCCCACAGTGGCCCCTATCAGATCCGCGCCTACATCTCGATGCCGGATGCTCCCGAATTCGCACGCGCGACAATCTATTACCCGCTCAATTCCACTGGTCTGCTGGGGGGCGTTGCGATAGCGCCCGGCTTTACCGAGAAACAACGCCACATCAACTGGTGGGGTTCCCTGCTGGCGACCCACGGCTATGCGGTGATCATCCTGGACACCAACGACCCGCGCGAACGGCCAGAGGCGCGAGCCGAAGCCCTGATGGCCGGCGTACGCACGCTGCGTGCCGAAGGGCAGCGCGAAGGCAGCCCTCTCAATGGCCGCATCGATAGCACCCGCATGGCAATAATGGGGCACTCCATGGGCGGTGGCGGCGCCCTGCTGGCGGCCAATGCTCACAGTGCAGAACTTTCTGCAGCCATACCCTTTACACCGTGGCAGCCCGCTGGAGACTTCAGCAACATCACTATTCCGACACTGGTGATTGCCGGTGAAGCAGACACCATTGCTCCGGTGGCAGAACACGCCTGGCCGCACTTTCAAAGTATTCCCGAGGGCACTCCAAGGGCATTCCTGGAACTGAAGGCGGGAGACCATTTCATCGCCAACAACTCCGCCGACGAGCAGCATGCTCTTATGGGGCGCTACGGAATCGCCTGGTTGAAGCTCTATATGGATGGGGACGAGCGTTATCGTCAATTCATCGAGGGATCCGCTCGGCAGGCAGATGATGCGTTGTTTTCGCGCTATACCCTGGGCAATTAACCAGCGGATAGTGAAAATAGAGGTAAAAAAAGTGGCGGACTGAGATCAGTCCGCCACGAGGTCGATTATTTCTTGTCAGGGAAAAGCGGGTGGAACTGGCGAAGGTTCAGCCGGACTTCTTGCCAGTAAACGTGCCGGTTGCCATCCCGCCCAGATCGACAGTGCCGGTAATGGTGCCATCGTCCTGCAAGGTGCCCTTGTAGACAACGGAGCCGGCGTCGCCCGTCAGCGTGAACTGGAAATCATCTCCCGTGGCAGTGCCAGTGAAGTCTGTATCGCCGAGCTGGCCAGTATAGTGCCCGGTCACCGCGCCATCGGCGCCCTGCGCCATGGTTACGCTGGCATTGCCGGTCTGACCCATGATATCGACGGCGAAGGCCCAGCTGCCGCTGACATCGGCGCTGGCGAATTGCGCGCCCAGCGTGAAGACTGCCGCAATAGCAAGGCGTGAAATTCTGGATATTGTGTTGCTGAACATGCTGAAGAACCCCCCGGGGTACGTGGTTAAGAATGCGGGTAAAAAAGTAACACGGGCACCCTCGGCGCCGCCAGAAGATTCATGAGGCAACTGACCTCACAATACAACTGTCTGTCGATTACATCATTGTTGGCGATTAACCCCGAACGCAATCAGCGCGGAGGATCCGTGCGCCCGTGGCGAGTCTGGTTGACGCGATACCAGCCTGCAATGCTGAAACGATCACGCCGTGCCGGCAGCACTTCGTGCGGAACATCCTCACTCAGAAAGACCACCAGCGTACCCAGCGCCGGACTTACCCGAAGCACCTCAGCGTCGCCGTCCGGGGCATACAGCACCAGCTCCCCACCATCTCCGGATTGCCATTGCGAGTTGAGGTAAGCGACTAGTGAGACCACGCGATTGCTCGCCTCTCCCCCGGCCTCACCCTGGCCGCCCGGCGCCTTGAATGCATCAAGATGCTTGCGGTAGAAGGCGCCCGGAGGATAGTGCGCAAAATGGCTCTCAAAGGAAAAAAGCCCGAGAAACAGGCGTCTGTTCAGATAGGATTGCAGGCGGCCCGACCAGTCCAGCCACTCCCGCTCGGCCTCGGTGGCGCCGTCTATCCAGAGAATTTCGTCGCGACGAACCTCCGCGACGATGGTGTGGTCAGCACCACGCCCAACACCAGCGGGGCTGAAATCTGTCGAACCTGCCGACTGCAATTGCTGCTGCAAGGCGGCACTCAACGCGGGGGGCAGAGCGGCGGGGAGCACACTCCAGGAATTGGTCAGGAGATCTTCGGCAATGCGTGCGAACAAATCCTCTTCAGCGGCAAAGGCAGCGGCCAATGGATCAGTCCTGCTTCTTCTTGCTGAACGTGCGCGGTTTCTTGAAGCCCAGCGGGGTGCCGTCCTTCTTGATGCGGGCACGACCAGCGGCCGCGTCGCCTGGAGCTGCAGTCTCCGCCGCAGCCTCTGCCGCTGCGGACTCACCTTGCGCGGACGGGGTCGCCTCGGCAACTTCCTGCGCCTTCTTGACGCGGATGCGGCTGCCTCCTACCTCGACGTTGTTGAGAAGCCGAATCGCCGCTTTGGCCTCATAGGGGACAGGCATGTTGACGAATCCGAATCCTTTGGAACCCCCAGTCACGGCATCCATGACGATGGTGCAGGACTGCACACGCCCCTGTGCCTGAAACAGAGCGAGCAGCTCCGCCTGTGTCGTTTCCCTAGCAAGATTGCGGACTATGATTTTGAACGCTGTTCCCCGAATGACTGATGCGGTGCCTGGGCAGAAGACCCGTGGCGGCGGCAAGATACTGCAATTGCAGGTGTGAGTCTAACATCGCGAGTCTAACAAGCTGCCGGGAAATAAGCAGTAGTCGCCTGAGCACGCCTCCTTTATAATGCCGCGCGCCTGCAATAGACAACCATACCGCCCGCCGCAGTGTCAGCAGCACCTGCAGGGCCACTACTGCCGCAATTCCGCAGTGACTCTCACCCGCAACACTCATCTGTAAAGAACGGACAATACTTTGATTACTGCCTCCAATATCACCATCCAGTTTGGTGCCAAGCCGCTTTTCGAGAACGTTTCCCTGCGCTTCGGCAACGGCAACCGCTACGGCCTGATCGGCGCCAACGGCTCCGGCAAGTCAACTTTCATGAAAATTCTCAGCGGCGAGATTCAGCCCTCCGCTGGCAATGTGAACGTGGATGCCGATGAGCGCGTGGGTATCCTGCGCCAGAACCAGTTCGCCTACGAAGACTTCACGGCGATCGACACGGTGATCATGGGCCATGACAAGCTGTGGAAGATCAAGGAAGAGAAGGACCGCATCTACAATCTGCCGGAGATGAGCGAAGACGACGGCATGCGCGTGGCCGAACTGGAAATCGAGTTCGCCGAACTGGACGGATACTCCGCCGAGGCCAATGCCGGCGAGCTGCTGCTGGGGCTGGGCATTCCGTTGGAACAGCATTACGGCCCCATGAGCGCCATCGCGCCGGGCTGGAAGCTGCGCGTGCTGCTGGCACAGGCGCTGTTCGCCGACCCGGACATCATGCTGCTGGACGAACCGACCAACAACCTCGATATCAACGCGATCCGCTGGCTGGAAGGAATTCTCAATCAGCGCGACTGCACCATGATCATCATCTCCCACGACCGTCACTTCCTGAACAGTGTGTGCACACACATGGTCGACGTGGATTACGGCGAACTGCGCCTGTATCCCGGCAACTA
>JACCDX010767468.1_pt1 | contig 10416 bp, 6 predicted proteins | sample 7449681 | NCBI WGS metagenome assembly JACCDX01 (sample SAMN15323450, study PRJNA562643) | freshwater metagenome | isolation source: river surface water | place: USA:Blue River Watershed | collected 2017-08-18
ATAATTTTTTTCTATTTGATTTTCAAAATCATTTTCTTTTTTCTTATGTTTTTTTAATTTTAAACTATCTTCTTTTGAAAAACTTGATTCATTATCATTATTTTCAGTATTATTTACAATTTCTATATTATTTAATTTTTCATCTTGTTTAACAGAATCATTTTCTTTATTTATTTTTTCTTTATTTATTTTTTTCTTATCATTGTTAATTTGTTCTTTTTCATTAGATATACATATAGAACCATCATTCAATTCTTCATATTTATTTAATGAAAAGGAAGATACAGCATGAATAACATCATTGACATAGGTAATATTTTTTTTGAGTTCATCATTATTAATAAAGGAATTTACACCAATATAAACATCACTAATAAGAGAACAAAAGACAAGTCCAATTAAAAAAGATTGAGCTAAATTATCGGTTGGATCCATATTTATTTAAATATCTTAATTTAAAGTATATAATAAAAAAAATATATTTTTACTTAATAAAATTTATTTTTTTTGTTGAATAATTAATTCTTCATCTGAATCATCATCTTCTTCTTCTTCATTTTCCTGATCAGAACTTTGTATTGAAAAGTCTTTTTTTAATTTTTTACTTAAATCTTCATCACTATCACTATTATCATTAGTAGCTACAGTTGAATCATCATCTTCATATTTTTTCTTAATAGACATATGAATTTTTTTATTTTTTTGATTTTCTTTTAATTTATTTATTTTATTTAATTCTTCTTGATAAACTTTTACTTTATCATTTAATTCTTTAATGGTGTTTTCATAATTATTATATAACTTGGATTTATCGGATATAATAATTTTACCATTTTTATCTTTTTGAATCACTTTATTTCCCATAAATAAATCTGTTAATAAATATGAACCCTTTGTTCCTGATTTTACAATAATTTTTAAAGAATCAATACAAAAATTAAATTCTTCAACTGAATTTATCATTAAATTGTCAAATGCTTTTCTATATGCATCTTCATTTTCACTTTCATATTTTTTTATAAATGTACCAATTTTATGAATAACTGTTCCTGTTCCTATAATAGCTAATCCAGTAAAAAAAGTATGAGTGATTAAATTTAAGACTGCTTGAACCATATTAAAAAATGTATATATTTAATCTATATAAATAGATTTTTTTTCTTTTTTATACTCTTGATAAAGATAAATTATAATATTTAATTATAATATTTTATATTATAATTATTTATAAAAAGAATTGTTGAATTTGTTAAAATGTAAAATTGTTGAATTAATTTCTTTATTTTATTAATTAAATATTTCCAATAACTGTATTCATACTCGCAACAACAGGAGCAGCTACAGTAGTTAATTTTCCTTCAGTACGTTTTTGATACTCAGGTTTAAATTTCAAACCAGTGATTTCTTTACCATTTGCTGTAAATCTATCTTTAGTATATCTCTTTAATAAATAGTTTTTGAACTCTTTTTTAGCAGGCGCTTTATGGTCATTATTTTCTTCCATATACCATAATTTAAATTCATCATGGAGTTCATTAATAACAAGTACATCTGCCTTATCTTTAGTATCAACAAATGCTTCAATGATAAATTCAATATAATTATCACATTGTTTTTGATATTCAAGAGTGTATTTATTAACTTCAAGAGGTACAATAATACCATTCTTTTTATAGTTTTCATAATAAATATCAATTAATAAAGCCATAAATAACTCTTTCCATAAAGGCATCTTTTCACTTAAATGTTCGTCCTTCGGAAATTCATTGGGTTCACGAGGATTACTAACGAATCTTGATTTGAACTCAATAACTTCCATACGGCGCCATGTACCATTATCATTAGGAGGTACTTCAGGCATTTCATTACAAAGTAAAGCCATCTTAAATTGAGGCTTAAATTCAATAGGATCTTTGTTAAGACCACGGGCTTTGATTTTATCTCCACCAGTGAACTCTTTCATTAAACCCACATTCATTTTTTCACCTTCATCAGGTTCTTCCATATAACAGAAACGTTTACCTTTTGATTGTAAAATCTCAGGAGTACAAGCATTAGATGCTGCACGTTTTCCAGTGATTAAAGTAATCGGAAGTTTATTAGTGTAAGGACCAAAGGCTGACACGAATAATTCAATAATTTTTGATTTACCATTACCACCGGTACCAGTCCAGATTCTGAACTTTTCTTCAGCATTAACACCTTGTAAACAAGAAGCTAAATAGGTTAAGAAATAGTTCTTTACTTCAGGATTAGTAAAAACGGTTGAAAGGAAATAACTAAGATTGTCCCATTCTTCATGTTCTTTAGTAAACTCAATTTTTTCAATTTCAGTTGAGATACAAACATAATCATCAGGACGTCCATCTCGGAGTTCCATTTTATGTAAATCATAGATTCCATTTGTAAATCCAATTAAATAAGGATTGGTATCTAATTTATTATAGAAATCCTTATCATAGAATAATTCTTTACATTCCTTCATCAAACTTTCTTTGAATGAAGTAGTTTTTAATTTATTAATTAAATCCATGACCTTTTTAGACTTCTTTTTTGCTTCTTCTTTTTCTTCTTCAGTAATATCCACACTATCGCTCGAAGCAATTTTATTTAATTCGGAAATCAACTTCATATACTTTTTAACAAGTTCAGTCGAAATCTTTTGTCTTAATTCCATCGCTTCTTTCATAGGATGCCATAAATGATTACGGAACATAAACCATTCTGAGTTAGAATATCTAAACTCATAACGGTAAATTTTGTGTAAAACTTCAGCAATATCATGATTTGTGACTTGATCAATGGATTTATTTAATACTCTGTTAATGTCACGGTCCATGATTCTATTGTACTCTTCATTGTTATCAATTTTAGCCCAATAGTATAAAGAACCGATATTTAATCCATCACCACGCATTTTAGTCCATTCTTTCTCACATTCACCATCAACAAATTTGTGTGAGCGTTTACTAAAATTAATCCAACAATCAAGAAGTTCTTGAGAGTTAGGATCAATGTTATGAAGAGCCCATCCAACTTCTACCCATTGAGCATAGTTTTCAGCACGTTCATTTGATAAAATGTTAACAATTTCAAGAATTTGATTTAAGTCATAATTTGCATTACCAGTACTACTCTTTAATTTAAGATTTGATACAATTTTCTTAATTTGCATCTCTTTATCAATAATATCTTTCTTACCATCTCTAAGTTCAATCATTTCACTTGATTTTTTACCACGAATACTAAAGAATCTAGGTAAATCAAGAGTTCCAAAAGGATATTCAGCAATATTAATGCTTTCAAGATTTCCATTAAAAATATACTTCATTAAATAAGGTTCTCGACCTGGTTTTCTTGAACCAAACATCATCCATCCATTTGAATAAATAACTGATTTGTCAATAATATCATCATTCGCATTTTTAACAGGTAAATCCGCAATAGCAGGAGAAATCTTCTTTAAAATATTTTTGCGAATAAAATATTGATGTTCAGGAGGTGTCACAATAAAAGGAAACATTATATGAATACCATCTTTAGTGATTCCTTTCTGTTTGTAAGGTTTTTCTCGTTCAAATACAAATGCAACCAAACGAGTGTCATTTTTTTCAATTTGATACATATTGTGAATTTCATTAATATACAGTTCAACAATCTTTTGAATATGTTCAACTGTATGCATTCTTTCATAAATTTCAAATTCATAATTAAAATCAAAATCAATCACAATAGGACCAATTTCTTCATGTTTTTCAACTAAATAAATTTCTTTGTCAGTAAAAATTGCCTTCTCATAAAGGTCATAAAAAATATCAAGCTCAGAATTTCTTACGAAAAAACTTCCCTGCATTTTTCCTGAACCCATTGATAAATGTGTAAAACTTTGACCTTTTCCTTTTTCAACACGATGGTCTTCTAAAAATGCATAGATATCATATTCATCATTTACGTTTATGGTATTGTCATGTTCTTCTGAATTCATATTGAGTTTATCTCTAATCAATATATATCTATTTTTTTTCAAATTCAAATTAATCTTCTAATTTAAAAAAATCATTTTTTTTTTCATTTAACTAATTTATCTTCATACTCAATCACAATATTTACGTATAAATTTTTTTTTATCGATTTTATTAATTAATATTAATTTTCCTTAATAATTCAATTTAAAGAAAGCAAAGAAAATTTACGTTAAAAATTTAACAATAAATTAACGTAAATATATATAATTTAAAAAATTACTATTTTATTGTTATTAAAAATAAAAATTAGGTTGTAAAAAAATAAAAAGTAAAAAAATAATTTTTTTTAATAAGTAGAGATAAATCATTCAAAAATGTTTTATGAAAATAAAAATTTCTGGTTTTTTTTTATTATCATTTTAATTTTAATTATAATTATTGTTCAAATATATTATTATCAAAAGAAAGAAGATGAAAGAAAAAAATTAATGTTTGAATTAGAACAATTTGAAAATCAAATAAGTAAAGCTTTATTTAAATCAAAAGATTATATATTAACTGATGATGATGTTATGGAAATTTTAACAAATTATGAAAGATTACAAATATAAAAAAAATAGTAAAGTTTAAAAATTTTTAAAGATTTAATAAAAAAATTAAAAATATTTTTTTATTATAGAGATTAAATATTATAATCATGACATCTAACTTAAATAATTCAAACTCGAATATTTATAATTTCCCATTTTTAAATATACCAAAAATAAGAAATAATGAACAAAATAACGAATTAACTGTTTCAACTTCTTCCACCACTTTTACTTTTAAAAACTTTTTAGAAAATTATAAAGGTTTTGAAGAAAATAATAACTCAAAAATTAATAATGAGTTACTCGAATTTAATATTCAAAATAAAAAATATCAACCTAATCCATCAAAAAAAGCTAATAAACAAATTTCACAATTATATATTTTACCTGAATTTTATATTTTATATTCCAAATTATATTCCTCTTTCCAAGATAGACAACAATCAACCTTTGATTTTTTGGAATCCTATGATGATTTTTATAGGTTATCCCAATATACTTTTTCTCATGAAAATCCCAATATTCGCTCAATTAATGAATTATTAAGAACAAATGATGGAAAAACTAAAAATATGAATTCTGAATTATTATTTACTCAATATGAAGAAATATTAAACAATATTAAATCTTATCAAACTGATAATGATATAATATTTGATAATATTATTGAATTATTTAAAACTTTCAAAAATATTAAAGATAAAAATAAAGCATCTTTAAAAGAATTAAATAATAAAATATCATCTCTTTTTACAAAAATCAATACTTTATTAACTCAAGGTGCAAGTTCTAATTTATTTACTTCTTTAGGTTCCATGTCTAACACAAAAAATGCATTTAATTTAGGTATTAATAGTAATAATGAAAAATTAAATTCTTTAAGTTTTAATAAAATAAATGAATTTATCAAAAACTTAAAATCAGATCTAAATAATTTTGATAGTGATAAATACTTTAATCCTTCTTCTCACAATGAAGACACAGGAAAAATAAGTTCAAGAAAAAATTTATTAAATATAATTAATGAAATTGAAAAAATGTTAAAAGAAATATCTTTTACTTATTTTAAATGTTTTTATAAAAATATTAATAACGAAACTAAATCATTAGCAACATTGTATAAGGAAATTAAACTATTAACTAATCCACAACAAAATATTGATAATTTACAAATTATTAAAAACATACAAAACTCATTTAGAGAGGATAATTTAAATTATGATTCTTTAATAAATAAAATAAAAGAATATGTTTCATTAAAAAGTAAAAAAGACGAAGAATTGCAAGTTAAAATTAATAAACTAAAAGAAAGTATTCAAAAAGATTATTTGGAATTAAAGGAAAATTTAATTAGTAAAGATATTAATAAAGTCGAATCTATTTTACATCTTAAAGATGTTTTAAACAAAAATATAACTTTCTCTGCATTATCTTTACAAAATTCGGAAAAAAATGAATATATTTCATTTATAATTTTTTGGATTGATATATTAATCAAAATTAAATGTGATGAATTAAATTTAATTAAAATTTTAATGAATGATAAATCAGAAGGAGTTGATTGTCCATCTAAAGAAGTATTAAATAAAACGTCTCAAAGTAAATTAAAAAATGAAATATATCAATCATTAAATATATTAAATTCAAAATTTACAAATATATTAGAGGAAATTAAAAATAAAAAAGAAGATTTTAATTCTGATATTAAAAGTTTGGAATCTGAAAATGATTCTTTAAAAATTCAAATTGATTCTTTAGATAAAATATTAAATCAACCATCTAGTGAATATCCTAAAGGATTAAATAGTGAAATTAGTACTGTTAATAATACCATTTCACGTCTTGATGGAGAAATTAAAAGATTAGAAGATGATGAAAGACGTCTGGCAGAAAAATTTACAAAACAATTAGATCTTGAAGATAAAAAAAGACAAAGAGATGAGGAATCAACAAAATTAAAAAAATTTAAAGAAAAAAAGCAAGAAATTTTAACACAAAAATATAAGATTGAAAGTAAACGAGATGAAAATATTTCGACCATTCAAGTTTACAAAAGTATTGAACCTAATCTTAAAACTGTAGAAAATGATATTAAAAAAGATAGTAATCTTATTCGAAAGGAAAAAATTAAATCAATGGCTGAAAAAATGAATGATGTTTTTATTATTTTAGCTAGAATAGATGGATTAACTAAGAATTTTGAAGAATATGCTAAAAAATTAAAAGAAAAAAGTACTCAAAATGAACTTATACGATTTTTTCAAGATGACACATTATATAAAAAAATGAAAAATTTAGTCGATACTGATGTTATAAAAACAAAAGTTCGTGGTACAAATGTTGTTGAAAATAATCGTTCTAAAAAAGGTGTTCGTAGATATTTTCTCAGATTCAATAAAAGTGTTGAAAGTTTTAAATCAAGTACTTTACCTTTTTTAATTGAATATTATGAGGAAAAAATGAAATATCATAATGAAAAACAAAGTATTTTAGCTGCTTTTACTTTTAATGTTGGTGATTTATCAAAATTAACTGAATCAACTTATAAAAATCTTGAATCCCAAAAATTAGAACTTAACTCTCTTTTAACCAATATATCTGTAAATTCTACTTCTGTAAACTCATCTTCATCATCCTCTTCTTCATCTTCTTCTGGAAATTCTTCATCTGTATCAAGATATGGTCGAAGTGGTTACAGTGGAGGAGCTAATGAAAATGCAGGTGCAAAAAATAAGAAAAATGGTAAGAATGAAAAAAATAAAAAGAACAAAATAAATATATATTTAGAAACAATTGGAAAAAAATTGGATATTTTAAAAAATAAATATTCTTCAAATTTAAACTATCAAAATCGTATTCAAATTTTTATAAATACAATTGATTCATTTGATAAATCTTTATCTGAGAAAATTTTGAAAAAATTATATATTATCCAAAAAATGAGTAAACCTGTTTATCACTTTGTTTTTGCCCAACAAGTAAGATTTATTATTCGTCGTTTAATTAAAATTAAACAATTTATCAAAAATTTAGAAAATTCTTCTACAAATAACTCTTTCAACCTAATGAGTACTTATTATACCACAGACTTATTTTTAATGTATCTTTCTCTCAATATCGTGTTTTACAATTTTATTTGTTGTATCCATTCTAAAACATCCAAAATTAACAATTCTATGAATTATTATTAATTTATCTTTTTTTAATTAATTATTTTTTTAAGTACTACCACTTAAAGAAAATTTAGATTTTTAAAAAGTTATTATAAATAAAATGGAAAAAAATACATTAATTGTTTGTAAAAAATAATGAGTTTAATGAAAAAAAAAATGATTTATTTCATTTTTAAAAACTAAAACAATTTTAAAAATGAGTATAAAGAAAAATTAAAATATAAAATGAATAGATATAATATTCCAAATAAGATGTCAGAAAATACGATGACTACTGGCTCACTTGAACTAATTATTGGACCTATGTATGCGGGTAAAAGTACAGAATTAATCAGAATCATTAATCGGTTTAAATGTTTGAATAAAAATGTTCTTGTTATTAATCATTCGATTAACAACAGATATGGCTCATCTTCTCTTACCACTCATAATCGTGATAGTTTTGATGAATGTATTATTTTAGATAAACTTAATGACGTAAATAATGATGAGAACAAAGAACATTTTAATAAAGCAGATGTTATTGTTATTGAAGAACTTCAATTTTTTGGTGATGCTTATGATAATATTGTCGATTGGATTGATAATCGCGGAAAATGTGTTGTAGCAGCTGGTCTTGATGGTGATGCACGTAAACTTCCTTTTGGTGATGTTTTACGTCTTATTCCTCATGCTGAAAAAGTAAGAAAATTAAATGCTCTTTGCAAAAAATGTGGAGATGGTACAAAAGCTCATTTTTCAAAACGTTTAACTGCTGATGAACAAACTATTTTAGTTGGTAGTGATGATGTTTATGAAGCTGTTTGTCGAAAACATTTTTTAAACTACAATTGTTGATAAAATCTAAAATATAAAAAATAATAATTTAATTTTATAAAATTTAACTAAAAAAAATAAAAAAATTAATCAATTTTAATTTAAGTTACCTCAAATAATCTAATTTAAAATTTTTTTATAATTAATTACTTTTTTTTTAAATTATTTTCTTTAAGTACTTAATTTAACTTAAAGAAAAAGAAAAAACTTTAACTAAATGAAAAAAAAAATGATTTATTCGTTTTTAAAAAAGTAAAATTTGAAGAAAACTAGAAAAACATATACAAAAAATGAGTAGATTTGATAAATCCCAGAAATCATTACATTCATTCTTTCCTAGTTATAGGAATGATGGATCAGAGATAAAAATCAAAAGATTCTTTTATTTAAAATGGACAAATAAGTTTAAACCTGATTTTGAAGCAACTTGGTATGATGAAAGACCTCAAGATGTTAATTTTATTCAAGAAGTAAAATGGGCAAATGTTCGTAAGTCTCATACATTTTATATTTGTGGTAATTTTCCCGATCTTGAAGAAAAGAAATTTTTTATCCCCCATGAAGCTAAATATAAAAATATTCATTTAATTAAATCACATTTACAAAAAACTATAAGAAAACAAGATGATACTTTAGCTGTACCTAGTGCAGTACATATGTTAAAAATTGAAGCAATGGATTTATTCCGAAGATTACCTATTATAATGATTGAAGATGCGAAATTACATAAATCATTTTCTACATTAATTTGGTTATTAGTAGCAGTATCATCAACAACATTTAAAATGAAAAAATATATGTATGATTATATTCTTGGAGTTATTTATGTTCTTACTAAAATAAAAAAGAAAGATGTTATTAATTATGTGTCCGAGACTGCTCGACCCAAAACAATCGACTTATTACAACATTATAATGAACTTAATGATGAACAATGTTCTCTTTTATATTCTATGCATTTAAGAATTTCATATGGAGGTATGCAAGGAGATATGGAAATGTTTGAACAATATGCTAATGTATGGTATACTAGATTTAAAAATAATTCGAATGAAAAAATAGAAACAATGGAAGTACCTCCTATATCATTTTTTTCAGTAAAACCATTAGAATTAGAACAATGGGATTTAAGTGCTATTGATTTTCATTGTCAAACTTCTTTTATTGATTTAATTAACAAAAAATATCCTGATATTGAAGCAGATGAAATTAAAAAATTAGTATGGTTTAATTCATCATCGATTAATACAAGAATACCTCACACAATATATAATCCTGAACAATGGAATCAAATAAAAGTACATGTATTAAAAACACAAAAATATTTACTTGATAAATCATATTAAATGGTTTAAATGTTTAAAAAAAAAATAAAATAAAAAAAATTTAATTAAAAATAATTCAATAATTCAATATTTATTAAAATCATTTAAAATTAATTAAATTAATTTTAAATTAATTTAATTTAATTTATCAAAAATTATTAAAAAATTAATTAATTTGATTTATATTTTTTAAAATAATAATAAAATACTGCAAAAAAGATAAGTAAAACAAGTATCCAAAAAAGTATCAATAAAAATTCATTATTTACATTAGTTTGAATTTGATTCATTTTAATTTTTTGAGTGACTGTTGTGATTTGATCATCTAATTCTTTAATTTTATTTTTATTTTCATCTAATTTTTCATCTGTTTTTATAACATTTGTTTGAATATATGTCATAAATAAATTATAATTATCTTTTAATACCTCACTAAAACTTTGTCTTTGTTCATCATATTTTTCATTAATAACCTCAGTTTCAGTTGTAGGTTCTCCAATATAAACATTTGATACTTTTTTCCATCTTTTAACATCATCTATATTCA